>Ga0209702_10002716_pt1 | contig 29932 bp, 23 predicted proteins | sample FRY01_FD_187210 | JGI IMG/M metagenome (GOLD analysis project Ga0209702, IMG submission 187210) | Freshwater microbial communities from Lake Fryxell liftoff mats and glacier meltwater in Antarctica - FRY-01 (SPAdes) (version 2) | ecosystem: Environmental > Aquatic > Freshwater > Ice > Glacier... | reverse complement strand
CAGATGCGGGACAAGAGAAATTTTTGACGTACAAATAGTATTTCAAAATACTCTTAATGAAGCAGATGGCGTGTTGCTGGCAAAGGCAAATTCTAGAAAAAAATAAAAATAATAATTTGTGATGCATACAATCTGATCAATTTCGTCAAATAATGCACACCAAATCAAACATTATAACATTCACATTATCAATTTTTTAGCCGTTTTTAAGTATGCCCTATTTAAAAAGGGCATGTTAGGTTTGTCATAGCTATTTGAGATGGCAAAGACGTCAACTTTGAAATTGAGAATTAAGAATATATGATGATAGATAGAATTCCGTTATTCAAATAGAAATATGATATCAGTTCCTATTTCAGTAGATTCGAAGAATAAAGAAGTTTTGCATAAATGAAGTACTACCTAGCATTCGTAAGGTTTTTTCCTGTTCAATTGCTTATAGTGCATATCAAGTTCAATCTTGTGCTAGTTGCTTTTTGGGCCGTTCCCTTCGCATTCGTGCTTCGAATTACAGGCAATGCTTTTGGAATTCCTCTTTTGTTTTTAGATCCGGAATATCTTGGTAAAGTCGACTTCTTTTCATTCTTTGTATTAGGTATCTCCTTCGGAGGATTTACCATGGCTTACCAAATTGCAAGCTATATTGTCAACTCAAGACGCTTTCCTTTTTTGGCATCCGTTTCAAGACCATTTGTAAAGTACACCGTCAATAATTTCTTCTTTCCATTTGCATTTATATGCACTTACTTAATATGTACATTTCGGTTTCAAGACTTATATGAAAGCGCTTCCCGAACAGATATTTTTTTAAACATTCTCGGATTTGTTATTGGAGCGCTTATCTTTTTCATCCTTAGCCTTACCTACTTTTTCACTGTTAGTAAGGATATCTTTAAACTTTTTGGAATTGATATTCTCAAGAAGACCGATAGAATAAGACTTCAAAGAATTCAGCTAAAAAGCAACACTTGGCAGCGACTTTCCAAACGAAATCTTCCTGGCGATAATATTGAAATAGAAACCTATTTATCTGGAATACAGATTAAAAGAGCACGCGATACGGCACATTACGATCAGGAGATTATCAATAGTGTCTTTCAGCAAAATCATTTCGCGGCAGCAATTTTTGAGATTGCTGTGGTTACAATAATGCTTATCCTAGGGTTCTTCAGAGATATACCTATTTTCATGATTCCTGCTGGAGCAAGTATATTCTTGACTATGACCATGCTTCTTATGGTTGCGAGTGCCTTTCATACTTGGCTGAGGGATTGGGCAATACCAGTATTTATTATTGCAATCGTTTCCATAAACTGGCTATCAGGCTATGAATTCTTCGGGAAACGTAATCACGCATACGGTTTATTATACAATACAGAATCTGCTATACTTCCAGATTCAATGTTATATGATTACGAGAAACGAATTCAGACAGAAAATGACTCGAAATCTGGAATAATTGCGCTTGAGGGTTGGAAAAACCTCAGTTATAGCAACCCTGGTGAAAAACCAACAATTATATTCTTGAACGTCAGTGGAGGTGGACTTAAATCGGCTCTCTGGACTGTTAGAGCATTGCAAATTGCCGATTCAACATGCAAAGGTAGATTGCTTCAAAATACTAGATTAATTACAGGTTCGTCAGGTGGGATGATTGGTGCGTCCTATTTGAGAGAAATCTACCTTAATAAAATCGATGGGCAAAACATCAACCTTTATTCTAAGGAATACCCAGATAGAATTAGTCGCGACCTTTTAAACCCTATTGGATTTTCCTTAGCTGTGAATGATGTATTTTTAAGGCTTCAGGAAGTTAAAATAGCTGGGCAAAAATACACACGCGATCGCGGATACGAATTCGAAAAAGCGCTTCATTCGAATACAAATCACATTCTAGAAAAGCCATTTTCAGCATATAGAAAAAATGAATTAGAAGGTCGTATTCCTATGATTGTCTTTAGCCCAACCATTATCAATGATGGCCGACGCTTACTCATCAGTACGCAACCTATTTCGTACCTAACATATACGCCAGAAAAAACAGGTACAATCTTAAAAAGTCTTCCTGAAGACATAGAATTTTCAAGGCTTTTCGCTAAGCAAGGTGCCGACAGCTTGCAATTCTCATCAGCAATCCGAATGAGTGCTACGTTTCCGTATATCATGCCAGCAGTTTCATTACCCAGTAAGCCTATTCTAGAAGTTATGGATGCTGGTTTTAGAGATAACTACGGAATGTCAACATCGATTAGGTACTTGTTCCATTTCCGTGAATGGTTGGCAGCTAACACGAAACAAGTAATCTTTCTTCAAGTGCGAGAAAACCATAAAGCATATGATTTGAAAACACATCAAAAATCAACGCTGTTGGAGTTGAGTATTTCTCCTTTGGGAAACGTTTACGAAAATATGTTCCGAATTCAAGATTATCAGCATGATCAATTAATTATGTATGCCGATGAATGGTTCAAAGGAGAGATGGAATTTATTGAGTTAGATTTAAATCCGGCGTTTAACTCCAACGAAGAGTTGATATCAATGAACTTTCATCTAACATCTCTAGAAAAACAACGGATAATGAAGGCTGTTTACCTACCTCAAAACCAATCTGCTATCCAAAAACTCAAGAAAATCTTAGCACCATAAATTAGAAAAGCCCGGCAATTACCGAGCTTCTCCAATTAATACAACAACCAAACTATTTTTAACTGAGCTTTTCTTTCACGACGCTAGCAATTAGCTTGCCATCAGCGCGACCTGCAATTTGTTTTGATGCCTCAGCCATAACTTTGCCCATATCTTTCACAGAAGTTGCTCCTAACTGCGTAACCACCGCAGAAATTAGTTCCCGTACTTTCTCCTCAGACATTTGCTCGGGCAGGTAGGCTTCAATAACCGAAGCCTGATATTCCTCAGGATCAGCCATATCTGCTCTATTTTGCTGATGATAGATTACTGCCGAATCACGACGCTGCTTTACGAGCTTTTGTAATAGACGCAATTCAGTTTCTGAATCCAATTCTGCTCCTACCTTTTCAGTTTTAGCCAATAATATAGCCGATTTCACAGCACGCAAAGCCTCTAGCTTCTCCTTTTCTCGAGCCAGCATCGCTTGCTTTATATCAGCATTGATTTTTGATTCTAAATCCATGATTTTGATTATTAATCTACGTTATCGTGCAAGTATGAATTGTTGGGACGAATTTCAATTTTCTTGTCCTCAGGATTTTCAGATAACGTATAACGAGATATCTGAGAATCGGAAGAATAATCAACATTCTCAAGAACAACATTACGGCGACGGAATGCCGGAACGTTTTCTAAATCGTTCACGGGAGACGGCGATTTAATTTTCAAGCTTAAGCGCTTTAAATTTTCCAAACGCTCTTTTGAACGACGAACACTTTCATCTTCCTCTGAAGGTTCATTTACTTTTTGGTCATTCTGAACTTCACGAACCTCCAACTTGAAATCTAATTCAGGACGATTTCTAGTATCACCCAATAGTACCGATTCGTCAGCATCCGGCTTTGGAATCTGAATTGAATGAGCAGTTGATTTAACCTTATTTTCCTCAGAAATCGAGTCCGACACTTGTGGTCGATGCATTGCAGTTTCTTCCATCTTCACAACAACTCGCTCTTCTGCATCTTGATTAGTAGAAAATCCTGTCGCAATCAAGGTTACACAAAGCTTCTCACCCAATGATTCGTCTGTATTCGTTCCGAAAATAACATTTGCAGTGCTTCCAGCTTCATCTTGAACGTAGTCAATAATTTCGCCAACCTCATCCATCATTACCCCATCAGAACCTGCACTAATATTAATTAAGATATGCTTTGCACCAAGTATGCGATTGTCGTTTAACAATGGAGAAGCAAGAGCACGCTCAACAGCTTTCATTGCACGACCTTCACCTTGTGCAGTTGCAGCGCCCATGATTGCCGCACCACCATTACTCATTACTGTATGAACATCAGCAAAATCGACGTTTACATAACCAGTAACAGTAATAATCTCTGCAATTCCGCGAGCAGCCGTTGTAAGTACATCATCCGCCTCTGCGAACGCTGCATTCAATGATAAATTCCCAAAAATTTCGCGAAGCTTATCATTAGAAATAACAAGAATTGTATCAACAGATTTACGGAGTTCTTCAAGTCCTTCGTTAGCTTGTTGGCGACGCTTCTTTCCTTCAAATGTGAATGGAATTGTAACAATCCCAACTGTTAGAATGCCCATGTCTTTTGCTGCTTTGGCAATAACAGGTGCAGCGCCAGTTCCTGTGCCACCGCCCATACCAGCAGTTACAAAGATCATCTTGGTTTCCTTGCCCAAGATTGTCTTTAAATCCTCAATGTTTTCAATGGCAGCATTTTTACCAACTTCTGGAATTGATCCAGCACCACGACCTTCAGTCAATGTTGCTCCCAACTGAATTTTAGTAGGAACCGGGCTCGCCTCTAAAGCCTGCTCGTCGGTATTGCAGATCATAAAATCTACACCGCGTATTCCTTGACGGTACATATGATTTACAGCATTGCTGCCGCCTCCGCCTACTCCAATTACTTTAATGATCGATGACTTCTGGTTAGGAAGTTCAAAGGTCATATCGATTTCTTTTTTCTCGCTCATGATTATTCGGTTTTATGTTTGGGTTGTTGCTGTTCTATGTTGTTGATTATGAATTATGATCGTTGTCTTCGTCGAAGAAGTTTCGTGTCTTAGCGAAGAGTGCATCGAAAATGCCTCCTGATCTTTGCTGCTTTGGCTTCTTACCTTGTTGTTCTAATGAGTCGCGCAATTTCTTGCTATCGCTCAGCTCAAACCCTTTGATAACAAGACCAACCGCTGTTGCATACATTGGTGAAGCAATTTCATCTGTAGCTTTTGACAAATGCTCATTCGGATATCCAATACGAGTATCCATTCCTGTCATGTACTCAATTAGCTGAGATACATGCTTTAACTTTGCACCGCCGCCTGTTACAACGATTCCTGCGATAAGTTTTTTCTCATACCCTGAGTTTTTAATCTCATAATAGATATGTTCAATAATATCTTCCATTCTTGCTTGGATGATATTTGCCAAATTTTTAAGGCTGATTTCCTTTGGCTCGCGACCTCTTAATCCGGGTATCGAAACAATCTCATTCTCTTTGCTTTCGCTAGCTAATGCCGATCCAAAACGTACTTTAAGCATTTCTGCTTGATCCTTAATAATGGAACAACCTTCCTTAATATCTTCAGTTATAATATCGCCACCCAAAGCAATTACAGCAGTGTGACGGATAATTCCTTCTTGGAAAATTGCAATATCAGTTGTGCCGCCTCCAATATCAACCAAGGCAACACCAGCCTCTTTTTCTTCCTTACTCAAAACTGCCTCAGCAGATGCAAGTGGTTCTAAAATTAAACCTGTTGCTTCAAGATTTGCGCGGTTTACACATTTGTAAATATTCTTTGCTGCCGCGATTTGTCCCGTGATGATGTGAAAATTCGCTTCCATACGAATACCACACATTCCTATCGGATCTTTCAAGCCCTTTTCGTTGTCGATGATATATTCCTGTGGCAAAGCATGAATGATTTCTTCGCCCGGTAACATCACTAGCTTGTACATATCGTGCGTTAATGCATCGATATCCGTCTGAGAGATTTCCTGCTCATAGTTCGAACGCATTAAAACGCCGTGATGCTGCAAGCTTTTAATGTGCTGACCCGCAATTCCAACATTGACTAATTTAATATCCACACCAAAATCTTCAGCCTCTTCGACCGCCGCGCGGATACTTTGAACTGTTCTTTCGATGTTCGATACTACACCGCGCTTAACGCCGATAGAGGTCGATTTTCCATAACCGAGAATCTCGATTTTTCCATGTTCGTTTCGTCGGCCTACCATAGCAACAATCTTGGTAGTTCCAATGTCAAGACCTACAATAATTTCTGAGTCCATGATTAGTTGGTGTTTTGGGTGCAAATAATTTGTTTGTTGTATTTAAGATTCAAGGCGCTGTAAGCATTCCATCCCGCCTTTGGCAAAGCTTGACGATAAAACAAACGTAGTCTTGAGAACTTGTCTTCAATATTTTCGGCACTGCCAAGCAGAATTCTTCCTGGACCTATCACCGGAATAAATTCAATATCGCCATCAGGCAAAACATGCAATTGCTCTAGTTGAGACCAGATAAATGTGTCTTTTCTTGCAGCTTCCGTAATTAGAAATAAATCGTCTAAGACACTCACTCTTGCAAGACTATCATTCTTCATGATATCGGCAATACTAGTATGTTGGATAGATTCGGTAATATTCCCTGATGCCACCGGCACTCTCGCAGTGAACTCAGGAATAAGAGGCATAAATGCGCCCGTTTCGTCCAAATAATAACTATCTGCTTTCGTGTCAATTATTCTAAGCATCGGACTATGTTGTAATGCACGAATGACCAAGACACCTTTTGCATCATAAAAAACCTGAGCATCCTTTACCGCAGGGTGTCTATTTACTTCAGCTTCAATTGCCATTAGATTGATATCCTTAGCTTTGCGATCTTTAATCCTGAACCCTTTTGAGTATAACAGGTCATAAATGTCTTTCTCAGAGATAAAATGAATTCCCTTCTCTCCAAGAATTTCAACGCGACTTTCGTTGCATATCGTTGCTGTACGTTGCATATTTACAAATCCGAATAATGCACCTGAACATACAAGAATGCTCATCCAAAAAACCAGCTGTTTCACACGAGTCTTCATGACGATACAGTTTTAGAGGTTAAACAATCTTTAATTGGACCTACAACTTGGTCAATATCTCCAGCGCCTAGTGTAACAAGCACATCCGGACGATTCTTCTCAAGAATGCGCGGCAAATCTTCCTTCTGAACAAGATGCTTTTCGCGAATGCTGATTAGTTCTAACAAAGCCGCTGAGGTAATGCCTTCAATAGGTTTTTCCCTGGCGGGATAGATATCCAATAGGTAAACTTCATCAAGCATCGATAAACTGGAAGCAAATCCGTCCAGAAAATCGCGTGTACGGCTGAATAGGTGCGGTTGAAAAACCCCGGTAATTTTGCGGTTTGGATAAATTTTACGAATCGATCCTATGCATGCCTTTAATTCTTCTGGATGATGCGCGTAATCGTCGATGTAGATTAAATCATCTTGACGAATGATGTATTCAAAACGGCGCTTAACTCCTTTAAAGGAAGCTAAAGTTTGACGAATTTCATCTTCACTTAAACCATGCGTTTTCACTGCTGCAATTGCTGCTAAAGCATTCTCAACATTATGAAATCCAGGAAGTCCTAAACGTAAATTAGTAAATACTTGGTCATTAAAGCGTACGTCAAAAATGTAGCAATCGCCATCCATTCGGCAGTTCTGTAACATTACGTCGGCCTCCAAGTCTGTTGAATAGGTAATTGCTTTTGCATACAAATCGGCAGAAAGCTCCAATCCCTGCTTGAGGATCAGCGTTTCTTTAACCTGTCCAGCGAAAGCTGAAAATGAATCAAGTAAAGAGTTCTTGCCACCATAAATATCGAGGTGATCTGCATCAACCGAAGTAATAATACCGGTTTGCGGATGAAGCGTCAAAAATGAACGATCGTATTCGTCCGCCTCTGCAACTAAAATTCCATCGGAAGTTCCGATAAGGAAGTTCGAATTATAATTAACAGCAACGCCTCCTAAAAAGGCAATAGGCTTGCGACCTGAAGCTTCGAGCATGTGCGCTATAAGCGTTGATGTTGTAGTCTTTCCATGAGTTCCACCAACTGCAATAGTTGAATGCGCATTAGATATAAGACCTAGTATTTCGGAGCGTTTGTATAGATGGAAGCCTTTTTCAAGGAGGTAAACACGCTGCGGATGATCTTGAGGAATTGCTGGTGTGTAAATAACCAAAACTTCATCATTCGGACCGTTCAACAAGAATAATGGCAAAGCATCTACGCTGTCAACATAAGTTATCTCAAATCCGTCATTTTCAAGTCCTTTGGTAAAGGCGTTTGCTGTTTTATCATAACCAGCAACGTGGATATTTTGGGCAAGAAAATATCTTCCGAGGGCGCTCATTCCGATGCCACCAGCTCCTAGGAGATAGATATGTTTCAAGCCTGATATCATTTGGCTATCAATGTTTTAATTTGTTCAACAATCGCCTCGGTAGCGTTCGGCTTTCCAAAACGTTTAATTGCATTCGCGAGGCGGATACGTTCATCGGGATTACCAACTAAACGCAGAATTTCACTAACTAATTGAGTGCTAACATCTGAATCCGCAATGCGAACGGCCGCTTCGTGATCTGAAAGTGCTCGAGCATTCATCGTTTGATGGTCTTCGGAAGCAAAAGGGAAAGGCACCAAAATGCACGCTTTACCCATAATTGCTAATTCAGCTATGGCTAGTGCACCAGCGCGCGAAACAACCACATCGGCAGCAGCGTAAGCCAAATCCATCTGTTTGATGAAGGCATGCGTCTGAAAATCAGGATTCTTTAAGTTTTTTATTGCGGCTTGAGCCTCGGGAGCGAAACTAGTTCCCGTTTGCCAAATCAGCTGAATATCTGCTGCTTTCAATTGCTCAAGTGAAGCTAAAATGCTTTCATTGATTGACTTAGCACCTAAGCTTCCACCTATAACTACGACAGTAACTTTCGAAGAGTTCAAACCTAATGCGGTTCTACCTTCTTCTACTTTATTAGATGCGTCAATAATTTCTTTGCGCACAGGGTTCCCAGTGACCACAATTTTGGACGCTGGAAAAAAGCGTTGCATATTATCATAAGCAACACAAATGCGATTTACTCGCTTGCCTAAAAGCTTATTGGTAATCCCAGCGTAAGAATTCTGCTCTTGAATTAAGGTCGGAATTCCATTATTGGCCGCTACATATAAAAGTGCGCCGCTTGCATAACCACCAACGCCAATAGCAACTGAAGGTTTGAAGTCAGAAATTATCTTTTTTGCATGCCTTAATGCTTTATAAAGCGCAAAGAGCAAGGTTAGGTTTGAAAGGTTTAATGAACGTTTCAAACCTCGAATATCAAGACCAATAATTTTATAACCGGCAGCAGGAACTTTTTCCATTTCCATGCGACCGTTAGCTCCAACAAATAATATTTCACAGGTTGGATATTCCGCTTTTAGCGCATTTGCAATAGCAACCGCTGGGAATATATGACCACCTGTTCCGCCTCCAGAAAGAATGAATCTATGCGAGCTCATCTTCCACTCCTTTCTCTTTAACGCAGAACCTGCTAACGCATAAAATAATACCTATCGAAATGCTTGTAAACCAAATGGATGTTCCGCCCATACTTACAAGCGGAAGTGCCTGACCCGTTACTGGAAACAAGTTTACAGCCACTGCCATATTAATAAATGCCTGAAAAATGAGCATCAAACCACAACCAATTGCCAAGAACGAGGCGAAAGTTTGCGGACTGTATTTGAGCATGGTCATTATCCTGAATAGCAGAATAACGTATAGCAATACAAGGAAGAAACCGCCTACAATTCCATATTCTTCTAGAACAATAGCAAAGATGAAATCTGAATAAGGGTGTGGAAGAAAGTTCCGTTGAGTTGAGTTTCCTGGACCTGCACCAAACACTCCTCCATTAGCAATTGCTATTTTAGATTGCTCTGCCTGAAAATTGCTTTCAGAATTACCACTTGAGAAGTTTTCAATACGGGCTTTCCAAGTACCAATACGACCGGGCAAATCGAAATTAAGTGCGATTACGATAAATAAGGCTAAAGCAACAATACCGATACCAGCGAGTCCTAGAATATATTTCATATTAACCCTTCCAATAAAAAGAAGCGTCATTGAGGTAACAAACAAAATCGCTGCAGTAGAAAAGTTAGCTGGTAAAATCAAACCGCAAACCAAGCCAATAGGAATCATTAGAGGTAAAAAGCCTTGTTTGAAGTCCTTTATTTGCTCTTGTTTCCTCGAGAGAAGTCTCGCCAAATACATGATTAACGCGAGTTTCGCTAAGTCGGAAGTCTGGAATGTGGCATTTATAATTGGAACAGTAATCCAACGACTTGCCTCGTTTAAATTAGTACCTGTTAACAGTGTTACAACAAGCAAAGGCACTGCAACATAAATTGCTAACTGACCTATACGCGAAAAGATCTTGAAATGCACAAGGTGAGTTACATACATTAAGAAAATACCACTTAGCACTAGGAACATATGCTTCACCAAATAATGCTCCGTATTTCCTCCTTGCTTAGAATACGCAAGCGATCCGGTTGAACTGTAAACAGCCAACACAGACACTACAGACAAGATCAATACAACGATCCAAATGACCCTGTCGCCCTTTGCGTATATAGAAGGAAAATTCATGCTAGACGTATTCTTTTAAAGTTCGCGAACTGCCTTTTTAAATTGGCGGCCGCGGTCCTCGTAGTTTTCAAATAAATCGAAACTTGCACAAGCAGGAGAAAGCAATACTGTATCCCCTTTTTTGCCAAGTAAGTAAGCCGCTTTTACGGCTTCTGTTGCACTTGAAGTGTCAATAATATGTTCAACCATACCATTGAATGCTTCATGAATCTTGTTGTTATCTTTTCCGAGACAAATAATCGCTTTTACGCGACCTTTTACCAGGTCGGTAAGCATTGCATAATCATTCCCCTTATCAACTCCGCCAGCGACCCAAATAACAGGGTTGGTCATACTTTCAAGTGCATACCAAGTAGAATTTACGTTGGTTGCTTTTGAGTCGTTGATAAACTCGATGCCATGCACCTTGGTTACGAACTCGAGACGGTGCTCGATGTTTTCGAAATCCATAAGAGCTTCTCTCACGAATTCCTTGCGGATATCGAACACCCGTGCTGCAATTCCTGCTGCCATAGAGTTGTATTGATTGTGTTTGCCTTGTAAGGCGAGGTCGAAAATTGACATAGTTAATGGATCGTTTATGGTGAAGTGTAATTCTTGATTTAATATGTAAGCCCCTTTTGATTGAGGAGTTTTGATAGAGAATGGAAGAAGTTTAGCTTTTGAATCGTTTAGCTTGAAGTTCTTTTGAACAACCTCATCATCAGCGCAGTAAATAAAAACCCCATGACTATCCATGTTCTGAGTGATTCGGAATTTGGAATAGATATAATTATTCATCTCATACCCATATCGATCGAGATGATCTGGAGTTATATTTAAAAGAATAGCTATATCTGCCTTGAAATCATGCATTCCATCAAGCTGGAAACTGCTTAGTTCCAAAACATAGATATCGAATGAATTAAGAGCAACTTGCCGAGCTAAGCTTTTGCCCACATTACCCGCCAATCCAACATTTAATCCCGCCTTCTTGAAGATATGATAGGTTAGCAGGGTTGTTGTCGTCTTACCGTTTGTTCCAGTGATTGCAATAAACTTTGCGTTAGAATAACGAGCTGCAAATTCTATTTCAGAAATAACCGGAATGCCACGCTTGCGAGCTTCTTCTACGAGTGGCGCTGAATCCGGAATCCCTGGGCTTTTAATGATTAATTCAGCTTCTAAAATCCGTTCTGTTGAATGATTTCCTTGTTCGAATTCTATTTCATGCTGACTTAATTCTTCGCTAAATTCCTGAGCAATTTTTCCCTTGTCGGATACAAACACAATCCACCCTTTGAGCTTGCCCAAAACGGCAGCTCCAACGCCACTTTCGCCAGCGCCAAGAATAGATAGATGTTTGTTTGCAGACATTATAATTACCTCAGTTTAAGTGTGATCATTGTTAAAACAGCAAGCGCAACGCCTACAATCCAGAAGCGCGCTACAATCTTTGATTCGTGGAATCCCAGTTTTTGATAATGGTGATGCAGTGGCGCCATTTTGAAGATTCGCTTACCTTCTCCAAAGCGTTTTTTCGTGTATTTGAAATAGCTAACCTGAAGCACAACACTCAGGTTTTCAATCAAATAAATTCCACATAAAATCGGAATCAATAATTCCTTGCGAAGAGCGATAGCGACAACAGCCACGATTCCTCCTAAAGCTAAACTTCCTGTATCACCCATAAAAATTTGAGCAGGAAACGAGTTATACCAGAGGAATCCTACACAAGCACCAACAAATGCACTCATGTAAACCACTATTTCTCCCGAATCTGGGATGTACATTATATTGAGGTAATCCGCAAATATTAGGTTACCAGATACGTATGCAAATATTGCTAAAGCGAAACCTATGATGCCCGTAGTTCCTGCGGCTAATCCATCCAAACCATCAGTCATGTTGGCCCCGTTTGAAACGGCAGTAACCACAAAAATTACCACTGGAATAAAAATCAACCAGGCCCATTTTTCATAGCCATCTCCCAAGAATGAGAGTGGTTTAGCATAATTAAATTCGTGATTCTTAACAAATGGAATCGTAGTGATAGGGACTTTAGCATCAACGAATTTTGCATTACGACCTTCAATACCATTTATTTCAACCGGCGCACTGGTATGCGTGCTTACTAATTGGCGACGAATGGTAACTTCAGGATGGAAATACAGAAGAGATCCTACTATGATTCCAATACCGATTTGGCCAATAACTTTAAACTTACCTGCAAGTCCTTCTTTGTTCTTTTTGAAGACTTTTATGTAATCGTCTAAAAAGCCAATCAATCCAAGCCAAACCGTTGACACCAATAGAATGATGATGTAAACATTAGTAAGCTTTGCAAATAATAATGTTGGAATGATAATGCATGAAAGTATGATTAAGCCTCCCATTGTTGGAGTTCCTTGCTTGCTCATTTGCCCATGCAACCCAAGATCGCGCACAATTTCTCCTACTTGTTTCAATTGCAAAAACTGGATAATTCGTTTACCCAAGACCAACGAGATTAATAGCGATAGAATTAAAGCGAGTGAAGCTCTGAATGAGATAAACTGAAACAAGCCAGCTCCTGGAAAGTCGAATTGTTTGTCGACGTAGTTGAAGAGGTAGTATAACATCAGCTTCCTTGGAGATTAAAGGTTTGTTTAATTTCTTCGAGGTCGTCAAATGGATGCTTCACACCCATAATTTCTTGATATTTCTCATGACCTTTACCCGCAATTAGGATGATATCGCCTGGCTGCGAAAGTGCGAATGCAGTGCGAATTGCCTCGCGACGATCTGCAATTGATAATGATTTCTTCAAATGCAAAGGACCTAAACCAACCTGCATTTGTTTAATAATTAATGCTGGATCCTCTGAACGTGGGTTGTCTGATGTTAGAATTACTCGGTCGCTCTTTTCTCCTGATATCCTAGCCATTTCTGGACGTTTAGCCGAATCTCGATCGCCTCCACATCCAACTACCGTAATAACTTGCTCATTGCCCGTGCGGATATCAGAAATCGTTGCAAGAACATTTTCAAGCGCATCTGGTGTATGAGCATAATCGACAATAGCAGTCACATTATTTGACGATTTAATATATTCGAAACGCCCTTCTACACTTCGTAATTTGCTTAAAGCTGTAAGCACACGTACTCTATTTTGACCTAATAAAATAGCTGTACCATAAACTGCTAATAGATTGTAAGCGTTGAAATTACCAATGAGGGAAGTCCAAACTTCTTGATCATCAATACGTAACATCATTCCGGAGAAATCCTTCTCCATGATTCTGCATTTGAAATCTGCAACTTGGCTCATGCCATACGTCGACACTTTAGATTTCGTGTTTTCGGCCATTTCTAATCCATGGGCATCATCCCTATTAACGAGAGTAAATGCTTCATCAGATAAGCCATTGAAGAATTTCTGCTTCGCCTCGAAATAATTCTCAAACGTGATATGGTAATCTAAATGATCGTGTGTGATATTGGTAAAAACACCTCCAACGAATTCAAGTCCAGCAATACGTTTTTGATCAACAGCATGAGAACTCACTTCCATGAAAACATGGGTGCAACCTGCCTTTACCATTTTATCAAGTAACCTTTGAAGTTGAACTGGATCGGGTGTTGTATGTGTTGAAACGAATTCTTCCTTGCCTACCATGTTCTTCACCGTCGAAATCAATCCGCAGGTATAACCTAAACTGAAAAATAGCTGGTACAACAGTGTGGCAATGGTTGTTTTACCATTTGTACCTGTAACACCAATCAATTTTACTTTCGATGAAGGGTTGTCGTAAAAATTAGCTGCAACAATTCCTAATGCTGAACTGCTATTTTTAACGACCACATAGGTAATTTTCTCTCTTTGAATATCAGGTAATTCTTCGCAAATGATGGCAATTGCGCCTTTATCTGAAGCAGTTTCGATAAAAGAATGTCCATCGCTATGAATTCCTCGAACTGCAATAAAAATGGAATTCTTCTCGACAAGACGTGAATCAGCGGATACAGACAGGATTGCCAGATTCGTAGAGCCTTTTATTTCGGTTGCTCCCGCTTTATATAATATGTCTTTTAGCAGCCTCATGTGAGTTCTAATAGAATTTCCATATTATCAAGAATTCTCTGTCCCGCAGGAATTGACTGCCGTTTCACTTGTCCACGACCGTTCACACGAACACGTACTCCTCGATTTTCTAAGATAAAAAGCGCATCCTTCAAACCCATTCCTCTAACATCAGGAACAAGGGTCGATTCCATAACGCGGCGAGTTGTCTTCACCGATCTAGATTCTTGTGAAACTTGAATCCAAGATTCGTCGCTCATTGCTGTAACTGGTCGTCCACTTTGCTTCATGATGGTTGCGAAATCGCTTCCATTGGCACATCGCGCCTGCGCAAATTCAATCTCTGGGAACATGGAAGCAGGAACTTCGTTCTGAATCTCGATATTCCTAGCGTACACTTTATTAGCGACATGTTTAAATACGGGACCTGCAACTACATTTCCGTAATAACCTTCGTTCGGCGCATTAACTACTACTATGCAAGAGTATTTTGGATTTTCAGCAGGGAAGTACCCAACAAATGATGCTTGGTACTTTACAACGCCATCAGAACCTTTGTAACCTGATTTTCCTTGAGCTATTCGCGCTGTTCCGGTTTTTCCACCAATCTTGAAGAAAGGGTTTTGAAGGTTCTTTGCAGTTCCACTAGACACTACACTTTCGAGCATAGGCTTCACCTGGTTTAATGTAGCCTGAGAACAAATTGATTGCTCTAAAACAACTGGATCAAACCTTTTAACCATTTGTCCGCGGTAGCGAATTTCCTCTACAAACTGCGGCTTCATGAACTTTCCACCATTTGCAACTGCATTATAAAATGCCAATGTTTGAATTGGTGCAAGCAAAGTTTCATAGCCAATTGCCAAGGACAAAAGCGAACTATTCGACCACAATGGATTTTTTGGGTCATTAATCTTAGGCTTGAATTCGCCAATAATATCAAGTCCTAGAGGGGAACCCAAATGGAACTTTTGAAGACGTTCAATAAATTTTGCTGGCGACTTCTGGTAAGCATAAAATACCGCTTGTGAAATAGCAGTATTCGAAGAAACTTTAAACGCCTCGGCTAAAGAAATCTTTCCATAGCCACCTTCGTGAGAGTCGTTAATCTTACGTCCGTTGATAACAATCTTTCCGCCTTTAGTGTCATAAATATCTTCAGGCTTTGCAAGACCATCTTCGAACAATGCCATGAGTGAGGCCAATTTAAATGTAGAACCCGGCTCTGCTCCGTTACCAATAGCATAATTGTAATTCTCGGCATATACGCTATCTCTAATTCGCCCCAAATTGGCAATGGCTCGGATATAGCCTGTTTCAACCTCCATTAAAATAACGCAACCATTTGCCGCATTATGCTTTTTCAGTTGATATTCCAATTCGGCTTCCGCAACATCCTGAATGGCAATATCTATGGTTGATATGATATCATTCCCTTCACGAGGATCAACCTCATTTTCAGCATTTAACGGCCGCCAAACACCACCAGACATTTTCTGAACGAGCTGTTTACCCTCGATTCCCTTCAAATAACTATTGTAAGCGCCTTCAATTCCTAATGATTTGATACCTTCCTTGTAACTTCCTAAAGTTCTAAGCGCCAAATGACGGAAAGGCATCTCGCGGCGCGATTTTGTTTCTACAATTAAACCTCCGCGATTTCTTCCATAACGCAGAATTGGGAACTTCTTCATGCGCATCATCATGTCGTGTTTCACATCTTTTTGAAGAAGGAAATAGCGATCACCTGAGCGTCTGCCACGTTTTAGTGCTGATTTATATTCGGCTTGGGACTTGTCTCGGAAAGTTTTAGACATCATCAGGGCCAAAGAATCGACCTGATCATCAAATATTTTTTTCAGGTAATCAGCTTTCAGATCAATACGCATATCATAGATAGGCAATGAAGTTGAGAGCAAACTTCCATCCGAAGAATATACATTTCCTCGAGCAGCTTCAATTGTTCTGAAACGTATCGTTTGGTGTTCTTTTTTGGCCAACCAGTAATCGCGATTAATAACGCCAACACTGAATGCACGACCAAGAATGAATAATGCAAAAACGATGACTCCAGCGAATACCAATCTAACCCTCCAAACAATGTCTTTTGTTTCGTTCATGGCTTAGATTTGGTTGAATCGTTAGACTGAACAAACAATTTATGAGGAGGGGTTTCGGCCTCATACAAACCAATTGCATTTACACGCTGTGCCACTTGACTTTGGTTAGAAAGGAACATCAAATCAGATTTCATAGTGATGTATTCACTACTTAGTTCTTTCAATTCCTTTTCGATACGTGCAGTATTCCGGACGGTACGTTCAGAATTGTACGTATTAGCGATATATAATCCAATGATTAATGCTACAAATAAGGCAAAAGGCAGGTTGGATGGAGTGATTACACCTTCTAAGAAAGTGCCATCAACCATCTGATAAAGGAAACGCTCAACAACACTCCTCTTTCGAGGAGACTTTGCCGAAGGATTTTTCCCTTTACTTGCACCACTGTCTTTTAAGCGGTTTTTCATTGGTTAAATTCTGCAATCCTAAGCACAGCGCTCCGAGATCGCGTATTATCAATTAATTCTTGTTCACTAGGTCGAATTGGTTTTCGAGTAATTGCTTGAAAAGGAGTGGATGTCCTTCCGAACAGATCTTTTTCAGCTTCACCTTCGAATTTGCCGCTTCTAATAAAATTCTTAACTAACCTGTCTTCAAGCGAATGGTAACTCATCACTACCAATCGGCCACCTGGCTTCAACACTTCCGTACTTTGAATAAGAAGTTGTTTAAGACTTCCGAGTTCGTCGTTTACTTCAATTCTTAATGCTTGAAAAACTTGAGCTGCAAACTGATTTTCTTGTCCCTTTCGGGCGAAAGGCAAAACAAGGTTTGTGAGCTGCTTTGTTGTTTTGATAGGACGATCACTTCTGACATTACATAGGTGCCTTGCCAATTTCCCAGCTTCGCGGAGTTCGCCGTATTCGTTGAAAATACTGCGAAGTTGCTCTTCTGAATATGTGGTTAAAATTTTGGCAGCGTTTAAAGGCTGACCAGCATTCATTCTCATATCGAGAGGTGCGTCGAAGCGGATTGAAAAGCCTCTTGTACCTTCATCAAATTGATGCGAAGAAACACCTAGGTCGGCAAGAATTCCATCAACAGGGATGGCTTGCTGTAAGCGAAGTGAATTCTTCAGAAACTTGAAATTCAGAGGAATGAGTGTGAACCTAGGATCATCAGGCACATTTGCAGCTGCATCGGAATCCTGATCAAAGGCAAATAAGCGACCTTGATCATTGAGATGTTTCAGAATTTCACGGGAATGACCGCCGCCTCCGAAAGTAACGTCTACATATGTTCCGGAAGGATTTATGTCCAAACCGTCAATACAAGCATTTAAAAGAACAGGTGTGTGGTAACTCATTGCTGACTTTCGCTTTGGTTCAACCGGCCCATAACACGCTCGGCTAGTTGAGCAAAACTATCAGCATCAAAGTCACCCATCACAGAATCATGTCCTGACGCGGACCAAATCTCAATTTTGTTCAGATTGGCCGTAAAAACGAGGTCGGACGAAATTCCGGCATATTCAGAAAGTCGCTTGGGTAGAAGAATACGATTTGTGGCGTCAACTTCTATACGAGCAGCACCGTTGGTGAAGAGTCTGATGAAATCATCGTTCTCTTTCACAAAGCGATTCAGCTTCCCAAGATCATTCATGGTCTCGTTCCAAAGGTCAAGTGGGTACAAAACCAAGCATCGTTGAAACACACTTCGGTTAACGACAAAAGTCTCGCGCAAGTCAGCTGGAAACTGCTTGAGCAAGCCGGCAGGCATCATCACCCGCCCTTTTGCGTCTACTTTACATGCAAATTCTCCGATGTAATTGGTCATTCCTCAGGAGTATGATTTGGGAGGTAAAAGTATAGAATAAAAAACCATCACTTACCACAATTTACCACATTGTTGAAAACTTGTTGCATATAACGCTAAACAAAAATGCTATAGTATTGATTTACACATATTTATTTTGGTGGTAAATTGTGGGAGCTTCCCTCAAAGTAGAATTATTCAAGTCAAATCCTTGAATCTTAATCGCTTGACATTTTCATTCAAGCTTTTGGTGTCTTATTGCCTTAATTTGGTTACTTTTGGACGGTTTTTAGCATGACAGAATGCAGCACGAACTAATACAGGAAAACGAATTCAAGTATATCACCGACGGTGAAGGTCCGGTTCTATTGATTTTACACGGACTCTTCGGTGCTTTGAGTAATTTCAAGGAAGTAATCGATCGCTTTAGCAAAGATTTTAAGGTAGTCATCCCTATGATGCCTATTTACGACTTGCCAATCTCAGAAACTCACGTAAAAAGCCTTGCAGATTTCATCCATCGCTTCGTTGAGTTTAAGAAATTTGATAAAATCAACGTACTAGGTAATTCTTTGGGTGGTCACGTTGCGTTAGTTTATACGCTCAACTATCCAAGCACAGTTAATAGCATGATTCTCACTGGAAGCTCTGGTTTATATGAGAATGCGATGGGTGGTTCATTCCCTCGTCGCGAGGATTATGAATTCATTCGCAAGAAAGTAGCATTCACCTTCTACGATCCAGCGACAGCGACAGATGAACTTGTTGATGAGGTATTTGAGATTGTAAACAATAAAGACAAACTCATTCGTGTCTTAGCTCTGGCTAAATCAGCTATTCGTCACAACATGGGTGATGATCTTCACAAATTGGATGTACCCACTTGTTTGATTTGGGGTCAAAATGACCAAATCACACCTCCTGAGGTTGCCGACGAGTTTCACCGATTATTACCTCAATCAGATTTATTTTGGATTGACCATTGCGGTCACGCTCCAATGATGGAGAGACCGCACGAATTCAATGAATTATTAGAGCCTTGGCTTACTAAACTTTTTTCGAAATCGGTATGACCATAGATGAAACATTGGTTGACCAATTAGCTCATTTAGCGCGTCTTTCATTCGAAAACGAAGCTAGAACTGAAATAAAAAACGACCTAAATAAAATGCTTGCCTTTGTTGACAAGCTTAATGAATTAAATACAGATGGCATTGAGCCTCTTATTTACATGGTTGATGAAACTAATATCATGCGCAAAGACTTTGTTCAAACGAACATCACGCATGAAGAGGGTTTGAAAAATGCTCCAAAACGCGATTCTGATTATTTCCGTGTTCCGAAAGTAATTGGTTGATCATTCACTATACTCCACAAAAAAAGGCAACCCAATTGGATTGCCTTTTTTTGTGCTATAAAATTCGCTTAACAAAACTGATCGAAAGCCATTACAAGGCTATCAGCTATCATTTCAGGAGATCTTCCTTCAATATGATGACGCTCGATAAAATGAACCAATTTGCCGTCCTTGAAAAGTGCCATAGCTGGCGATGAGGGAGGATATGGAGCAAAATATTTTCTAGCTTGAGCAGTAGCTTCAGCATCATTTCCTGCAAATACTGTAGTTAATGCGTTAGGCTTTTTACCTGCTTTTTCAATTGCCAATTTCACTCCTGGACGAGCAGCTCCCGCAGCACATCCACAAACTGAATTAACTACTACTAAAACTGAACCTTCTTTATTTGTTAATGCTTGATCCACTTGATCGGCAGTGCGTAATTCACTAAATCCAGCACTTACCAATTCGGCACGCATTGGACTAACCATTTGTTCTGGGTACATGATATTGTGTTTTCTTATTAAAGGAACAAAGGTAGTGTAAAAAGGTTGAAGCGCTCAAATTCTATTTCTTACGACTAACTGTGAATTCAACTAAATTTCGAAATGAGTCTCTAAATTCTGAATCAGGAAATGTTTCTAATGCTTTTAAGGCTTTGTTCTTATAAATTATCATTTTCTCCTCAGAATAAGCAATACCCTTGCCTTCTCTAACTATCTGAATTACCTCTTCAACCTTTGCAGGATTGTTATTATGATTCTTAACGATATTGATAATTCTTCTTCGTGTTTGATTGTCAACAGTTGCTAAAGTATGTATCAAAGGAAGAGTCATTTTTCTTTCCTTTATGTCAATTCCTGTTGGCTTGCCAATAGCCGAGGAGCTTTCATAATCGAATAAATCGTCCTTGATCTGAAAAGCAATTCCAACGTCCTGTCCTATTTGCTTCATGCGTGCAACTTTATCAGCATCTGCGCCAGCCGAACTTGCCCCACTTGCACAACAAGAAGCTATAAGCGTTGCGGTTTTCTGGCGGATAATGTCAAAGTAAACATCCTCATCAATATCTAAGCGTCTTGCCTTTTCTATTTGCAATAGCTCGCCTTCGCTCATTTCTCGAACTGAATCGCTTACAATCTTTAGCAAATCGAATTCTCCATTATCTACTGCTAAGAGCAAACCTTTACTCAAAAGATAATCTCCGACCAAAACTGCAATCTTGTTCTTCCAAAGTGCGTTTACTGAGAAAAAGCCGCGACGCTCGTTCGAATCATCCACAACATCATCGTGCACCAAAGTGGCGGTGTGCAATAATTCTATCATCGAGGCCGCTCTATAGGTGCTTTCCACAACACCACCACAAATTCCTGCAGACAGAAACACGAACATAGGTCGAATCTGCTTGCCCTTTCTCTTTACAATATAATACGTAATCTTTTCTAGCAAGGGAACATGGCTCTTCATCGAATCTCTGAACTTGAGTTCGAATTCATCCATTTCCTTAGCTATAGGAGCTTTTATCTTATCTAATTCGGACATGCGGGCTGCAAAAGTATAACAAGCATTGATGTATCATGTTTCCTTGCTCATTTTTATTCCTATTATTTTACTTAACACACCAAAAAACTTGAGATTGTTTTACCAACATTGACAAATTAAAGCATTCAGAAAATTATCTTTGCCACTATAAATGATCTCAAGGACAACAATTGACCAAGTAATGGACACCATGCGCATTGAAGATGTGGTAGGTGATTATGTTTCGCTTAAACGACGAGGATCAAATATGCTTGGATTATGTCCTTTTCATAATGAAAAAACACCCTCGTTTAATGTTTCTCCTCAAAAAGGGATATTCAAATGCTTTGGTTGTGGACAAGCGGGGAATTCAATAAAGTTCCTCATGGAGCTTGAGAAATTCTCTTATCCTGAAACGATAAAATATCTCGCAAAGAAATACAGTATTAATGTAGAGGAAGATGAACAACCCGACGACGTAAGGCAGGAAATTCAGGAACGTGAGTCAATGTTGCTTGCCAATCAATGGGCTGCAAGCTTTTTTCAGGAGCAAATGTGGGATACAGATTTGGGCCAAACCGTTGCTTTGAGTTATTTCAGAGAACGAGGATTTACCGATGAAACCATTAAAGAGTTTGGCTTAGGATTTCATCCTGAAGGATATACTTTACTGGCTGATGCCGCTAAAAAAGCAGGCTACAACCTGAATTACTTTGCAAAGACTGGATTGTCGATCGAAAAAGATGGGCGTTATTTTGACCGTTTCCGCAACCGCGTTATGTTTCCCATCCGCAACACATCGGGCAAGGTGATTGGTTTTGGTGGAAGGATTTTAGGAAACGATAAAAAAGTAGCTAAATACCTTAACTCACCAGAATCTGATGTTTACCACAAAAGTTCTGTTTTATACGGATTGTACGAAGCGAAAAAGGCAATTTCCAATGAGGATGAAGCCATTTTGGTTGAAGGTTATACTGACGTAATTAGCCTGCATCAAGCTGGAATACAAAACGCTGTTGCATCTTCTGGCACATCTTTAACCACCGAGCAAATTAGACTTATAAGAAGGTATACTCAAAACGTAACTATCTTATTTGACGGGGATTCGGCTGGTATAAAAGCTTCGTTTCGAGGCTTGGATATGATTCTTGAGCAGGGCCTAAATGTGAAAATCATTCCTCTTCCTAAAGGCGAAGATCCTGACTCATTTGCTCGAGGCAATTCTACGGCCTTCATAAAAGAACACATCCGCCGAGAGGCGAAAGACTTTATATCATATAAGACATCCGTTTTAAAGGACGAAGCTGCCGGAGACCCAATAAAGACGGCTGGGATGATTCGTGAAATCGTGCATTCTTTGGCAATAATTCCAGACCCAATTTTACGCTCTTTGTACCTCAAAGAATGCTCGTTAAAGCTCGATATGGATGAGCAAACGCTGATTTTTGAGATGAATCGTCAAATCAAAGACAATCAGCAAAAAGCATATAAATCGAGTTCACAAAGCTCAGGATATTCATCTGCGCCAAATGCAAATGATTTTCCGCAAGACGTTCCTCCAGATGATTATGAATATTCAGGCGACGGCTCAATTACGGAGACCGCCAACACGTTTGTACATTCTACTGCATTGGCTCAGGAGAATGATATTATTAGAATTCTTATTCAATTCTCTAATAACGCTGTCATATATCATGAAACTAACGAGGAGGGAGAGCGAGAAGACCATGTTTACCGAGTTGGAGATATTCTGCTAAATGAACTTGTCTCTGACGAACTATATCCTTTGGATCAGGTAAACATGAGGATTTTCAACAGTTTTATGGAGGCTGGTCAAGAAGATTTTCCTGTAGAATCTTTCTTTTTGCACAATGATGACCAAGAAATTGCAAATAGGGCCATTGAACTCACGACTACGCAACATACTTTAAGCTTGCATTGGAAAGAACGTCATCAGATACACATTACCAATGAGGAGGACTTGACTCGTAAAATGGTACTCTCCGCAGCATATTCGTTTAAGTTCAGAAGGGTTGAAGGCATGTTAAATGATGTGAATCAAAAACTTAGACATGAATTGCCAGAGGAAATCATGATGAAATATGTTGAAGAATGTATGGGATTGCAACAAGCTAAATTAGAGTTGGCGCGTCAGTTATCCTATGTTATTGTTTAACCAGGGTTCACTCAAAAACGTTTAATTCCTTTTAAATGAGTTATTTATCATGGAGACAACCTTTACTATTGCATGGGTTTGGTCAATTATATGAAAAAATCCTTGCATCAAGATTAACTTTTCACATGAATTAAAAATTTTAAAAACTAGCCAGAAATACGGCGTTTGCTTCTTTACAGCCATTTCGTAGTATTAAATATACATCGTCAATGTCTGTTCCTTGCATCCGCCGCATTTCTGACTTTTTGAGTAAACCCTAACTAGAAATCATTCGCCTTCGTATATTGCCCTTCTTCTCAACAATAAGCGCGCTCCATTCTTGTGAAATCTCAATTTCTAACCATCCAAAAACTAATTAAGCTACTTGATGAATTTCACTTAAAAGAATTTCACGAGTATTTAGCAGAAGTCAAGGCCAATATACCTTTACGCCTCGTTGAATCGATCAATAATCACTTAATTGATGCTCAAACACCCGACGACCTTTGCTTGGCTGTTTACGGGAAAAATGATGCTCAAACGCGTAAGAGTTTTAACCAACTTGCGTCGCATACAATTCGACTATCGGCATATTTAAGTAAGAATTATCCCAACTACCTTTTGCACAATGTTAGTCGAATAGAAAAGCTTATCAATAGCGGAAAATCAGATGAGGCAAATATTTTAGCGGACGCCCTACTGGATATTTCAGAGCGAATTGGCGACTACCAAACTCAAATTCTAACGCTTAAATTTCTTGCTCAGCAGTCGCATCTATATAAGTCGCAAAGTGAAGTTGTTAAGCATTATTCACGAATTCAAGAACTATTACAGTTCGAGACACTTATTAACGAGATGTACATCTATTCTCGTAAAAACTTTAATATCAGCGTAAAAGACGACACTGTTCTTAAAGGATTAGACAAGCACTTTAAATATTTCAGAAATTACCACAATCATACAGAGCCTTCAATTCGATTGTTAAGTCGCTACTTCGCATTTTTCTTGATGTATTACTACCGTCCAACGGAGTATTTAACTGAAAAAGTGCAGAAGGAAATTATAGAGTTCGACGATGAAATCCAGAAAAATCAGGTTGTAGTACTTCAATTCATGGAGGATATTTACAGCAAATTCATGCTGTTTACACTTAATCTGAGTACAACCGATCTAAGCAGCAAGGAAGGAAAAGCAGAGTATCAAAAACTTTTAACTCACAACCGCTTCCTTAAGTTTTGGCAGAATTACGTGAATATTCCAGAATTATACGCGATTGCAATTAAGGCTACTTATTTCCTAACGCGCTATCATAGTATAAACCATCGTTCTGATTTTAGACAGGTTTTACCTTCTGAAGATCGTCTCGAAATTGCAAGACTTACTAAACGATGCGAGGAGCTTATTAAACTTGATATTTGGGAGCCAGATCATGTTACCGACTTAATCCACTTTAGGCTTACCTGGTCGGCGCTTCTATTATTAGGAGAGCGCGGGGACATCAAAATAGGCGTTGATAATCTTGAGAAACTGATGACTTCCTATCAGCAAATAACTTTTTCTGAAAGCATGGACAGCATCTTCATTTGCTTGATGCTTGGATATTTTGCAATGGATAACTATAGAATGTGCGTAGAATCTTTTAAACGCTACGTGAAGTTATCTAAAGGAAGAGTAGTTAACAGCGAAAACGATTTAGAAATCCACACTTATTATTATGTAGCTCAGTGGATTACAAGTGGCCGAAAGCAGTATCTCAATAAAATCAGCGAAAACTACCAACGTGCTAGTCAGCATACAAGCCACAAGGTTATTCAGCAAACAATTCTTGAGCTTATAAGCTATTTCAAAATTCCCGTTAGTGTATAAAAAACGTCGGCCTCAATTGCTGAAACCGACGTTTATCCTACGATTTTGAAACATTAAACACTTAAGATAATCTTATTTTGCTCGATGATTTTTCGCATGTTAATTAATGCATAACGCATTCTTCCCAACGCAGTATTGATACTCACATTCGTGAAATCAGCGATTTCCTGAAAACTCATATCAGCATAATGCCTAAGAATTAAGACTTCTTGTTGCTCTGGTGGCAACTCACGAATGAGCTTTTTCACATCTTTCAGAATTTGATCCTTAACCATCTGATCCTCTATGTTGAGTTCGTCTAGTTTAAGTGTTCTGAAAATATCTACATCTTCTTTAACCTGCGCTTTGGGCATCCGCTTGGCGCGACGAAAATGGTCGATACTTAAATTGTGCGCAATTCGCATGATCCAAGGCAAGAATTTACCTTCTTCATTATAATTACCTGATTTGAGCGTGTGAATCACTTTCACAAATACATCTTGGAAAATATCCTCCGCAAGAGCAGAATCTTTTACCAACATTCGAATGTAGGCGAACACTTTTTGCTGATGCCGGATTACCAGCTCAGACAATGCTTCTTCGTTACCGTTGATGTAATTGCGGACCAATACTTGATCCAGAACCTGAGTTGAGTGCATACAGACCTCCTTTTTTTAAAACTTGTGTGAGTTGTGAAAAAGTAGAAGTCTATGCTATAGCGGTTCGTTTTAAGTTAGAATTTCAATCGAAAAAAGTGTGCTCTTCGGATTGATACAAACAAAGTAAATAAACGTTTCGCAAAAAAGCAAGCGGTATTTCTTAATTTTGCAAAATTCTTACTTATGTCCGACTCTACGAAAACTCTGATCGACCCTCGAAACACCATTTCTATAAAAGGTGCCAGAGTTCACAATCTAAAGAATATTGATGTTGATATTCCTCGCAATAATCTGGTGGTAATCACTGGTTTATCCGGCTCTGGTAAATCATCTTTAGCATTTGACACGTTATACGCCGAAGGCCAAAGACGCTACGTAGAATCTTTAAGTTCTTACGCACGACAGTTTTTAGGTAGAATTAACAAGCCTGAAGTTGATTCAATTGAAGGGATTTCTCCTGCTATTGCCATCGAACAAAAGGTGAATTCGACTAATCCACGATCAACAGTTGGCACCTCAACCGAGATTTACGACTATATGAAATTGCTTTTCGCCCGAATTGGGAAGACAATTTCACCCGTTTCTGGGACAGAAGTTTCACGTTCTACCCCTGAAGACGTCCTTAACTTTATTAATACCCAAGCAAAAGACGACCGTGTTTCGCTTTACTCACCATTGAAATCAGACCGTTTTCAGGGTAAAGCTGCCAACTTGGCTCTTTTGCGCCAACTAGGTTTTTCAAGAATGAGAGTCGATGGGAAGCTTGACCGAATCGAAGCTTTCGAAGAAGTCAAAGGGAATCTGAAGAAGAATAAGCTCGAATTATTAATCGACCGTTTTGTTATTGATTCGAGTAATGAGGACAATAACAGCAGAATTTACGACTCCATTCAAACTGCCTTTTATGAAGGTCATGACGAATGTATCATTGAATTTACGCATGCCGATGGAAGCATCGAAACATCTGTCATGAATAATAAATTCGAATCAGATGGAATCATTTTCGAAGAACCTAGCGTTCATTTATTCAGCTTTAACAATCCTTTTGGAGCTTGTAAAACCTGCGAAGGCTTTGGAACTGTCATTGGAATTGATGAGGATTTAGTAATTCCTGATAAAAGTCTTTCTGTGTATGAAGGATGCGTTGCTCCTTGGAAAGGCGAGAAAATGAGTGAGTGGAAGGAAATCTTCATAAAGCATGCTTTAAAGGTAGATTTTCCAGTGCACCGCGCTTATTATGATCTTGAAGATGAATTTAAAGACATGCTTTGGCGAGGAACCAAGCATGCCGACGGCATCAATAAATTCTTCCAACACGTTGAGGAACAAACTTATAAGATTCAATATCGTGTTATGTTATCTCGCTATCGCGGGAAGACAACCTGCCCTGATTGTAAAGGAACTCGTTTAAGGAAAGACGCAGGATACGTCATGGTTTCGGGCAAAAATATTATCGACTTAGTTTTAATGCCTGTCAACCGCTTAAAATCGTTCTTCGATACTGTCGAACTTGATGAGTATCAAGCTAAAGTAGCCAAACGAATCCTTCTTGAAATCCAGAATCGATTGGAGTTTTTATGCGATGTTGGATTGGGATACCTTACTTTGAATAGACTTTCATCAACACTTTCGGGTGGAGAAAGTCAACGCATCAACCTAGCAACTTCCATTGGATCCGCCCTTGAAGGTTCGTTGTATGTGCTCGATGAACCAAGTATTGGATTACATTCTCGTGATACCGAACGACTCATTGTTATACTAAAGCGTCTCCGCGATTTAGGAAATACGGTTTTGGTTGTAGAACACGATGAAGACATTATGAAAGCTGCCGATTTGCTCATTGATATTGGGCCAGAAGCTGGAACGCATGGAGGGCAAGTTGTTTTTCATGGCACTCACGATCAACTCATAAATGCTGGAAACAGCCTAACTGCGGATTATTTAACGGGTAGAAAATCGATTCCTGTTCCCGCAAAACCTCGCAAGTGGAACCAATCCATCCTCATAAAAGGTGCACGCCAAAATAACCTCAAAAGTATTGATGTTGAATTTCCTCTTGGCGTAATGACGGTAATAACAGGTGTTTCGGGATCTGGAAAAAGTTCTTTGGTGAACAAAATCTTATATCCAGCCTTAAAAAAACTTTCAGAAGGATATGCTGAACAAACTGGCCTTTTCGATAGAATGGAAGGCGATTATCGCCAGATCGAAACTGTCGAATATATCGATCAGAATCCAATTGGCAAATCAAGTCGTAGCAATCCTGTTACCTATGTAAAAGCTTACGATGAAATTCGCGCACTATTTGCATCAAATCCGCTTTCAAAGACGCGTAATTACAAGCCCTCCATGTTTTCTTTTAATGTGGTTGGTGGCCGTTGCGAGGAGTGCGAAGGTGAAGGATTTGTAACTATTTCGATGCAGTTTATGGCTGATATCAAGCTTCAATGCGACGTTTGCAATGGAAAACGCTTTAAAGACGAGATCCTCGAAATTGAGCATCGTGGCAAATCGATCGACCAAATCCTCGACCTCACTGTTGATGACGCCATAGCCTTCTTTGAAGAAGCGAAAACAAGTACAATCGACCAAAAAATCGTAGCCAAATTGAAGCCACTTGCCGACGTAGGCTTAGGCTATATTCACCTTGGTCAGGCATCCTCAACTCTTTCTGGTGGAGAAGCTCAACGTATCAAACTGGCGTCATTCCTCACAAAAGGAAATTCCGTTGGTCATACCTTATTCATTTTCGATGAGCCAACAACCGGGCTTCATTTTCACGACATTCGCAAGCTACTAGATGCATTTAACGCTTTGTTAGCTCGAGGACATTCATTAATAGTGATTGAACATAACATGGATATTATCAAATGTGCTGATTATGTTATCGACCTTGGCCCCGATGGCGGAGAATACGGTGGAGAGCTCGTCTTTGCAGGAACTCCAGCTGAACTGGCAAAGCATCCAAGCTCATTCACAGGTGCATTTTTACGCGAAAAATTAGCAGAATAACCATCCCTTCGGGGAATACTTCTACACAGATATTTAATGAAACCCTCTCGTCCCAAAGGAACACGCGATTTTTCTCCGCAGGAAACTGCCCGACGTCGCTATATATTCGACATCATAGCCAAAACCTTCGAATTATATGGTTTTCAAGCACTCGAAACGCCTGCTATGGAAAATCTATCTACGCTTACTGGAAAATACGGTGAAGAGGGTGATCGATTGATTTTCAAAATCTTAAACTCAGGCGATTTTCTTAAGGAAATCCGTGAGCAAAACATTGACCTAAACGCACTGAACCAAGCATTACCATTGCTAAGTGAAAAAGCTTTGCGTTACGATTTAACCGTTCCATTTGCGCGCTATGTAGCCATGAACAAGGAAAGTTTGCCTTTCCCATTCAAACGCTATCAAATGCAACCTGTTTGGCGTGCCGATCGCCCCCAAAAAGGGCGTTACCGCGAGTTCTGGCAATGTGATGCCGATGTAGTTGGAAGTGCTTCCTTATTAAACGAAGCCGAACTCATACAAATTTACGATCGTGTTTTCCATCAACTTGGATTGCCCGTTCTAATTCTTATCAATAACCGCAAAATCTTAAGCGGAATTGCCGAAGCCATTGGCGCGCCTGAGCAACTTATCGATATTACGGTTGCTATTGATAAACTGGACAAAATTGGCATCGAGAAAGTTGAAGAAGAACTCCGTGAAAAAAGCCTGAACGAAAATTCAATTAGCGCGTTACGTCCAATCTTTGAGATGAAAGGCGATACAGATGCCAAAATAAACTTCCTCGATACCTTCTTAGCTAAATCTGAAATTGGAAAAGCTGGAATTGAAGAGCTTAAAACCTTACTGAATTACTTCAAAGGTGAACACGCCTTCTCGCTTTTAAACTCAAGTTTAGAGCTTGATTTAACACTCGCTCGTGGACTAAATTACTATACAGGGACAATCTTAGAAGTTAAGGCGGCCAATGTTGATTATGGAAGTATTGGTGGTGGCGGTCGTTACGACGATTTAACGGGAATTTTTGGTTTGCCGAATGTTCCCGGAGTTGGTATTTCTTTCGGAGCAGATCGTATTTATGATGTCTTGCTATTAGAGAATTTATTTCCAGAAT
>Ga0209702_10002715_pt1 | contig 29933 bp, 29 predicted proteins | sample FRY01_FD_187210 | JGI IMG/M metagenome (GOLD analysis project Ga0209702, IMG submission 187210) | Freshwater microbial communities from Lake Fryxell liftoff mats and glacier meltwater in Antarctica - FRY-01 (SPAdes) (version 2) | ecosystem: Environmental > Aquatic > Freshwater > Ice > Glacier... | reverse complement strand
CGTCAGCAAACCCATGCACCGTCTCTTGCTGGCGGTAGATCGGCTCACGCTCGACGATGATGGAGCGCAGCAATACGCCAAGGGCGCGAGCATGAGGGATGCTGCAGCGAGCGTCCGAGGCGATGTGGCGGGCAACTGCGAGCCGATGGAGATGGAATGCTCAAAATTGCCAGGGAGGCTGGCCGGTATCGTTACTACAAGTGCAACACGCGGATCGGCCAACATGCGCAGGCCTGCTGCACGCCAGCGGTGCCGATGGCGAAGATGGACCAGCTGGTGCTCGGCGCGTTTGCCGACAAGGTGCTGACCCCGGACCGGCTGCAGACCATGCTGCGCGAGATGAAGGGGCACCTCAAGGGCGCACATTCACGCCAGGGCGAAAGCATTGCGTTGCTGCAAAAAGAGTTGACCGAATTGGAGACTGCGACCAACCGGCTCTATGAGGCGGTGGAGAAAGGCCTGCTGCCGATGGCTCAGACGTTGACTGACCGGGCGCAAAAGCACAAGGCAAGGCGTGATGCTGTGATGATCGAGATGGCACAGGCGCGGAGGCAGACGGAAATGCCGGTGTCTCTGCTCACGGCCCACCAGGTCGAAGCCTTCGGGACCGCGTTACGCACGCGGGTGATGGACAGGGAAAGCGGCTTCTCGAAACGCTACCTGCGTGAGTTCGTCAGCGAGATTCGCTTCGATGGACAACGGGTGCGGATGCGGGGGAAGAAAGCCACTTTGATGGCGGCTGCGGCACAAAATGAAATGGGCACCGCAAGGGTGCCCATCTCCGTACCTAATTGGCTCCTCGACCAGGGCTCGAACCTGGGACCTACGGATTAACAGTCGGAACAATAAAGTATTTGCCTTTGTTGTTTTACGTCGATACACTCTATACAAATCAACATGTTACGCAATAGTAGCTGGATGGGCGAACAGCTTTCGCGTTGATTGATATTCGCCAAAATACCGGAAAAGTGGCTACATGGTGGCTACATGGACGGGAAGTTGGCTACATGGTGGCTACATGGAACAGGGGTAAACGATGGCACGACCAAAGAAAAGCGAAGCGCCGGACCTGGCGCAAGCAATCGAATTAACCGCCGGGGTAATCGAGCGCCTGAGCTGCCCGGCTGACAAGCAACAGGCATTCATGCGCGACAGCAAAGCGCCCGGCCTGCGCGTACGTGTTACTGCCGCTGGCGCTAAGTCGTTCGTGTTCGAGAAAAAGCTAGACCGCCAGACCATCCGCCGCACCATCGGGGACGTGAGAGTCTGGAGCATTGAAGCTGCCCGCATTGAAGCCGCCCGGCTTGCCGTGATGTTCAACACTGGCACCGATCCGCGCGAGTTGGAGCGCCAGCAACAGGCCGACAAGGCCGCCAAAGCCGCCGCTAATGCTGCCCATGCCGTAACTGTGGGCGAAGCGTGGAGCGCGTATCTGGAGGATCGTAAGCCGCACTGGGGCGACCGCCATTACCGCGACCATTTGTCACTCGTGCAGGCCGGTGGCTTACCTTCGAAGCGTGGCACCGATGGCCGGGGTGTCACCATAGCCATGCCACTTTACCCAATGATGGCGCTGCCATTGCGTGACCTGACCGCGCCGGTGGTGGAAGCATGGGCCGCTAAAGAAACTGCGACGCGCCCGACCAGTGCCCGGCTTGCATTGCGCTGCCTGAAAGCGTTTTTGAACTGGTGCGCCGAACAAGCCGAATATGCGCCCGTGATACCGCCTGTGAATCCAGCCAAGACAAAGAAGGCCCGCGAGTCATTAGGCAAGGCCAAAGTAAAACAGGATGCGTTGTTACGTGAACAACTGCCCGGCTGGTTCGATGCCGTGCGCCAGATTCAAAACCCCGTCATCGCCGCCGCGCTGCAAACCATGCTGCTGACTGGCGCAAGGCCCGGCGAAGTGCTGACGCTCAAATGGGAGGATGTGAACAGCAAGTGGCGTGGTATCGCGATACGCGACAAGGTAGAGGGCACGCGGGTTATCCCGCTGACCCCGTATGTTGCGCACCTGCTGGCGACACTGCCCAAGCGTAACGCGATGATTTTCTCAAGCGCAACCGCTGAGGCCGGGGCACTGACCGCGCCGCGTAAACATCACGTCAACGCCTGCGCCGTGGCTGGCATTGATGGCCTGTCTTTGCATGGCCTGCGCCGTTCATTCAAAAGCCTAACCGAGTGGCTCGAAATACCCGCGGGCGTGGTGGCGCAGCTGATGGGCCATAAGCCATCCGCGACCGCTGAAAAACACTACACCGTGCGACCGCTGGACCTGCTGCGCGTGCATCACGAGAAAATCGAGGCGTGGATTCTGGAACAGGCCGGCGTGCCGTTCGACGCCGCCAGCGAGCCGGGAAAACTGCGCATGGTGGCAGGCGCATAGAACACTGTTTTGCGCCAGCTAGGCCGGGACTAATTACCCCGACCGAAAAGCCGGTTTCCCTGCCGGCCTGCTGGTGCTCCTTGTCAGGGATGCACCTAGGGGATGCTATGACCGATTACCTGCCTAAACACTCAAACATTGAACAGGCTTGCACCTGGCTACAGGCCCGCACTGGTGAAACGTGGGTGCTGCCCCGCCTGCTGGAACATGGGCTGATGCCGTGGTTTTGGTTGGACTACACGCCGGGCTGGCCTGCCATTTTTGGCGATAGGGTGGAGGGTTACTTAGCCCCTATGGTGTTTGCGTCTGACACCCAAAGATTAGAAGCAGATGGAACCGACGCGCTGGTAAACATTACCCGCGCCCATGACGGCACGATATTTAAGCCTAGTCCGGGTATGCGTGTTCCATTGTCAGACCTGCGATTCAAGCGCGCAGATGTGGAGCGCGTTGCCGCAACCATCACCGTACAGGCCGCGCCAGCAAAGCAAGCCGGTACGCCGCCCGTGGTGGACGCGCCAGACCCTGAGCGCCGATTGATTGCCCTTCGCGCATTGGGTGGCACTGCCCGCTGGAGGCGTGGGCCCGGCGGTACGCAAGCATGGCAATTTAGCGGCATTCAGAATCTAGTGGCGCAAGAAAAAGCCAACGGATGCAAACGAAGCGACGAAAAGACAATTCGTGGAGACCTGCGCGAAGCTGCCGAAGCTGAAAGCATGGCAAAGCGCGCGGGGACAAAAAACGCCTGAAATTCCCGCCCGATTCCCGCCAACGGACGCTTGAATTCCCGTTCTACCAATGAGCGCCGGCCGGGGCGGAAATTCGGCTTTTCCCGTTTGTTCCCGTCGAAAAAATGATGAGTCTTTCAACAAGCCAACACGGCTACAGAAAGCAACTCATGACGACACGGACCAATCAACAGTTCCCCGACCTGCTGACCGAACAGCGCCCCGCCGTGGGCACCGCCGCTTGCGCCTACTACCTGAACCGCGCCGAGCAAACAATCCGGATTTGGGCCTGCCGCGAGAATGGCCCATTGCGTCCGATCCGCATCAATGGCCGCCTTGCGTGGCCGGTGGCTGAAATCCGTCGCTTGCTTGGAGTCGCCTGATGGCCGCCGCAAATGAGCGAGCCGCCGGGGTGCTGCTAACACCCACGACGGCCCAAGACAACGCAGATGCTCACAATTCTATAGCAACCCAACAGGACGACAAGCCCTGGACGCGGTTCCGTGCCGAGTGTGCTCTGGCTGGCGTGCAGTCTTGGCTGGCGATGGAGAACGGCAAGCCCCTAATCATCGTTTCCAGCTACGGACGCACCCGCGAATTCAAATCGATGCAAGAGGCGCGAGCGTGGATCGATGGCGTGACCGGGGCCGCGAGATGAGCGGGCACGGTATGACCGCGACGACCGGCGGCGACGCAGGCCGCGCACGCGACGCCTTGTTCGCAATACCGCCGGACCTGCCGCGTGATGAATGGGTGCGCGCTGGCATGGCTGCCCAGGCTGCCGGGCTTGACTTCGACGACTTCAACGACTGGAGCGCCCAGGCTGGCAACTACAGCGCATCGGATGCCCGCACTACCTGGCGCAGTTTCAAGCCGGGCAAAGTCGGAGCCGGCACGCTGCACCACATGGCCGCCGAGCACGCGGGCGTACAAAGGCCCAAGCAACGCACTACGCGCACCCAGGACGCGCCGCGCAAGCCTGCCGCTGGCATTGATCCTGCCGCGCTGCTGGCGCGCTGTGAGGCCGCGTCCTGGCAGCATCCGTATATCGCTGCAAAGCAAGCCCAAGGCGTGCCGCTGGAAACCCTGCGAGTGCTGCCCGACGACGACCCGCTGCGCATCGGCGGCGAGTCGATGGCCGGCGCGCTGGTGGTGCCCGCCTATGCGCCAGACGGCACGTTACAGAGCGCGCAACTGATACCGCCGCACGGCAAGAAAATGAATTTGCCGGGGTGCCCTATGGCTGGCGCATCGTTTATCGTGGGCGAAATCAAATCGGGCGAGCCGACCTATATTTGCGAAGGCGTCGCGACGGCATGGGCGATCTGGCAGGAAACCGGGGCCGCTGCCGTGGTGTGTTTCGGCTGGGGCAACGTCGCCCGAGTTGCTGCCGAACAGCGCCAGCGTGACGCATCCGCAAGGCTAGTGATTTGCCCCGATGTCGGCAAGGAGCAGGACGCCGAGAAAATCGCCCGCGATGTGGGTGCCGCCGTGGTGAACATGCCCGATGGATGGCCCAACAATTCGGACCTGTCGGACCTGGCCGCGCGCGACGGTCTGGACATGTTGGAGCTTGTTCTAGAGGCCGCCTGCGCGCCTACGCCGCCGCCGCTGGCCCTGAGCGTGGCCTTCGCTGATGATCTGCCCGACACGTTCGATCCGCCGGATGAACTAGTGGAGGGGCTGCTAACCGCCAACGATGGCAGCGTGCTCTATGGCGACAGCAACAGCGGGAAAACCTTCCTGATGATTGACATCGCCGCTGCCGTTGCCCGTGGCGTGCCGTGGCTGGGCCGACGTACCGAGCAGGGGTTAGTTGTGTACCTGGCTGCAGAATCGCCTGCATCCGTTCGTAGTCGCCTGCAGGCATACCAAAAACACCACGGGGTGAGGGTGCGCGACTTCGCCATTGTGCAAAGCCCGATTGACCTGTTCGACGGCGACGGCGACACCGACAAGGTAATCCGGACCGTGCGCCAGATAGAGCAACAGCGGGGCATAAAGGCCCGGCTAATCATCGGCGATACCCTGGCCCGGTTGTCTGCTGGTGCGAACGAAAACGCCGGGCAGGATATGGGGCTGGTGGTGCGCCGCTTCGACCGCATCCGCACCGAGTGCAAGGCCCATTTTTGCTTGATTCACCATTCAGGGAAAGCTGCTGCCGCTGGTGCCCGTGGGTGGAGTGGCATCCGCGCTGCCGTGGATACTGAAATCGAGATAACGGATTCACCCGCCGGCCGGTGCTGCGAAATCACAAAGCAGCGTGACCTGCCCAGCAAAGGCGAGCGCATCGGGTTCAAGCTGGAAGGCGTAATGCTCGGGGTTACCAAGTGGGGCACGCCCGCGACATCGTGCGTGGTGGTGTCTGCTGACGCACCAGACAAGCCCAAGGGCAAGCGCCTGAGCGAGTGTGACGGGGCCGTGCTGGAGTTTCTCGCCGCGCATAAGGTGGGCATTCGTAAGGGTGAGGTGGTGAAACACTTTGAAGGCCGGTACGAAAAAGGGCCGGTGTATCGCGCCATGAAAGCGCTGGTAACGGCTGGTGCAATCCATGAGGCTGTCGGGATGGTAGCAATCGCTGCGGTGGCTAAATGAACGCGGGTACAAAAGGTACAAAAAGGTACAAATACCAAACTGTACCCACGGGAAAAAAGGTACAGATAGGTACAACACCCTTTAGGGGTGTACCTTTTGTACCTACCCCAAAACAGGCACCAGATACCGACACCCTGGGGCAGGAAATCACCCATGCGCTACTGGTGGCCGCAATGCAGGTATGCGACCGACACGGCGACGACGAAGCCGCACGGGCGCAGATGCGCGCCGACTGCCTCAACACGCCGATGCACTTGCGGGCCGACCTGCTGGCGCACTTTCAACAAACCAACCCGAAGCATCACCCATGAACGACGACACCGAACTATCCGCCGCATTGATGGCCCGTATTGAACGGCACTTCGCGCGCCAATCCGAAATTGCAGAAGCCACCAAAGCGCGTATGGAAAACGGCCTTGAGCGCGCGAAAGAAATTCAGGCCGGACTCGCGGCTATGACAGAAACGCTCGACCGCATGGAGTCGTCCAAATGACTCCGGCGGCGCATCGCCGACTTATGCGGCGCCGCTGGCTGGAAAGGTTTCTGGCGCGCTGGCTGCCAATGTCGCGACACACGGCAATGCAGCTTTGTCGCTGGATACCGTGAAACTTGCGCAGACCATCCCTCTAACATAGAATTCAGCTATCGACTATCTAAAGCTGATAGTTAGTTGCCGGGGGCGGGATGCCCCGAACAGGCGGAGGGATTCCGATCTGCGGTGCGACTTGCTGACGGACGGACGCCTGGAGGGATTTTGGGCGCTGGCCAAGATGCGGCATTGACCCTCTAATTTGAAAGCAATTCACATGTCCCAAGCAATTATTTCCGCGCTCGAATCAGTCGAGCAAAAAATGAACGCAGCCGCAATAGACCGTGCAGTGTTCGAAGATCGTTTGTTGAGCCTGGAGCAGGCGAAAGGCGCGCCGCGCGGCGAAACATTCGGCACCGGCGGCACGCTAGGCAGCATCGTCTCGAAGAAGTTCCTAGAGGGCCTTGAAGCCTTCAAGCGGCACAAAGTCTTATCGCTCGAAGTCGAAACAAAATCGATTAGTTCGTCGCTTGTCGGCGCACGCGCCAGCATCGCGCCAACACCTGGCGGCGATGTGCAGGTTGATACCCAGCTGCTGCCGAAGCTGGCGATGCGCACAGCCGGCGGCATCGCATCGATGATCTATCCGCGCCGATCTGTCGCGATTACCGGGCCTGGTGCAAGTGCTGTTGCCGAGAATGCAACGCGCACGAAGTCCGAGCCGATTTACGTCAGCACCACGCAAGCGCTGGTGACTGTTTCCGGTTACGCGGAACTGTCGGAAACCGCGCTGCGCACCACCGGCGAGCTTGAGAGCGTTATCGACCTGCACCTGACCGCTGACGTTTTCCGCGCCACTGACGGCCTTTTGATTGCCGGCGCGACGGGTTTCGCTGGTGGCCTGCTGGCACTTGCGACGGCTGACGTTCTCGCGGCCGCTTCCACAAATGATCTTTTGGAGGAAACGATTGCCATCGGCGCCATGACCATGCGAGCAGCCGGTTACCGTCCCAACATCGTGGTTGTCAATCCGAGCGACTGGCGCGGCGTGTATCTGCGCCGAGACACGACAAACGCGTATATCCATAGTTCGCCCCTGGCACTCGCACCGCTGAGCATTTCCGGATGCGCTTTGGTGTTCTCTACCGCTGTGACATCCGGGCAGGCCGTGCTGATCGATAGCCGGTATGTGGACTTCATGCCGGCATCGTCGATCCGGATCGAGCTTGCGCACGTTGCATCACAGTTCTTGACTGGCGAAATCACCGTGCGGGCTGAGCTTCAGGGAATCCCAGTCGTGCGCGACTTGGCTGCAATCAAGTTGATGAGCCGAGCCTAAATGAAACGGGGCTTAACCGCCCCGTCGAGGGATGCACAAATGACCGACAAAGAATGGCGCCAGCACTGCATGGAGCGACTCAAGGCCTGCAACGTGCAGATCATTGCGTTACCGAGTGGCGTTATGAAGTTGCGCACGCCCTTTGCTGAATGTGTCGTCGCTGATCTGCAGTGGCTTACGCGCGATGACTTGCGTCGGATCTGTCGCACCGGGTAGGCGGATCCCAACTCGAAAAGCATTCGATCTGGTAACCGACCTCCTAGACCTTCTTCATTGAGCATGGACATATTCCACTTATGAAAATCTACAAACAACCCTCACGCCTGCAGCATGACGCAGTTGCCGCAGGCAGAAACCCTAGATTGCAGCCACCACGCGGCACGCCTGATGCGATTGCGCTGGTTTGGTCGCAGACCGTCGATAGCCTGCCTGCTGAGTGGTTCGCAGCCGAGCAAACCCCGCTGCTGCTGACCTATTGCCGACACGTTGCACGCTCCAATTTGATTGAAGCTGCGCTATGCGGGCTCGACCCGTTGCAGGACCTTGACCAGTTCGACCGGCTGACAAAGTTGGCCGCTGGTGAGTCGGCAAAGATTCTCGCGCATGGGCGGGCCTTGCGGTTGACCGTGCAATCTCGCCTGAAGGCCGAAACAGCACATGCCCACGGAAGCGCCGCTGCATGGGCTTCTGGCGCATCGCGCCGCCCTTGGGAGAGCCACCTTAGCGCCGAAGATTTGGAACTGCTCGCATGACCGCCGAACAATACGCCGCAATCATGGATGCGCTGGCCGTTATCAGCGGGCAGATAGCCGCGTTGCATGAAACCGCCGATAGCGTCATCGCCGAAGTTGACGACCTACGTTCTATCGTGGCCCGCGTCGAGAACCGGCTAGACGAACTGGCCGAAACCTGAGCGAGTCGCCCCGCCCGCGCCTGTGAGCACCGAATAAGGTGGAACCAGGTTCCACCTTAGGTGAGTCGCCCCGCCCGCGCCTGTGAGCTTTCAAAGGGGCACCGGGTGCCTATTTGATTTGTGAGCCGCTGGCTACACGGTACAAAACCCGGTACCGGTGGCTACACCGTGGCTACACGGAGAAAAAGCAACACCAAGTAAAAAGCCCCGCGCTATCAATTAAGTAGCTTCGGGGCTAGTGTCTATGCGGCTTGTGGGGTGGCTCCTCGACCTGGGCTCGAACCAGGGACCTACGGATTAACAGTCCGGCGCTCTACCAACTGAGCTATCGAGGAACAAGCCCATGAGTATAACAATACTTTCGGGCGGTTTTTCCTGGGTCAGTCAAAAACCGGGGTGTCCACGCCCAAAACTTTATGCAGTTTCGGACTGGTCGTCGTGTACTGCAAATGGATCTTTTTGTCCGGGAAAACAAACGGTGCTGCACCGAAGGCGGCGAGGGCGCATTCGTGAAAACCGCTGAGGATCAGTTTCTTCTTGCCGGGGTAGACGTTGATGTCGCCCACGGCAAAGATGCCGGGCTCGCTGGTGGAAAATTTCTCGGTGTCCACCTTGAGTTGCTTGCGTTCGATGTCCAGGCCCCATTGGGCGATCGGGCCGAGCTTGGGGCTCAGGCCGAAGAACACCAGTAGTGCATCGAGTGGTACCACGCGGGTCACTGCGTCGCCACCGGTGACCTTCACGCCGGTCATGCGACCGTCTTTTTCTTCCACGCCGGTGATCTGGCCCACGATGAACTGCATTTCGTAGGCGTCGCACAAGGCGCGCATCTTGGCCACGCTGGCAGGGGCGGCCTTGAAGCCGTCGCGCCGGTGGATCATGATGACGCTCTCGGCTTTGTTCGGTCCTTCGGCGACGAAGTTCAGCACCCAGTCGAGTGCCGAGTCACCACCACCCACGATCACGAGGTTTTTGCCGGCAAAGTCGGCCGGGTTCTTGACCCGGTAGTGCAGTTGCGTGTCGTGGAATTTTTCCAGGCCTTCGGCCTTGAGCAGGCGCGGCTGGAAGGCGCCCACGCCGGCGGCGATGAATATGGTCTTGGTCAGAAAGGTCGTGCCCTTGGAGGTCTGCACGAAGAAGCGGCCGTCGTCCTGCTTCTCGACCACAGTCACTTCCTGGCCGAAATGGAACACCGCGCCAAAGGGCTCGATCTGTTTGAGCAAGGAGTCGGTCAATTCCTGGCCGGTGCAAACCGGCACGGCCGGAATGTCGTAGATCGGCTTGTCAGGGTATAGCTCGACGCACTGGCCGCCCGGATAGGCGAGCGAGTCAATGACATGCGCCTTGATCTCCAGCAGGCCGAGTTCGAACACCTGGAACAGGCCGACCGGGCCGGCCCCGACGATGACGGCGTCGGTCTCGATTGCGCCATCGGTGTTGCGCGCTGTCTGGCCATCGTGGGCGAGGGCGGTATTGATCACTTCTTGGTTCAGATGAGGTTCCATTTTTTTTCCATTGCGCGGCAGCCCTTGATACTGCCTTTGTCGGCGCAACGAACGTGGGGCCCGATTAACGGGCCAGTTCGCTGAGCTTGTCGGGTTTGTTGGCCCAGTCGTCTGCGTCAGGCAGTGGGTCCTTGCGTTTGGTGATGCTCTTCCAGGTCGGCAGCTTGGCCAGTTCGGCATTGAGCGCGGTCATGTGCTGCTGGTCGGCCGGTACATCTTCCTCGGCATAGATCGCATTGACCGGGCATTCGGGGATGCACACGGCACAGTCGATGCACTCATCGGGGTCGATGGTGAGGAAGTTGGGGCCTTCACGGAAGCAGTCCACGGGACATACGTCGACGCAATCGGTGTATTTGCACTTGATGCAGGCTTCGGTGACGGTATGGGTCATTTTTCGAGTCGGAAGGGTCAAACAAGGGGAAGCCCTTGATTTTATGGGCTTTCATGGGCCGGGTGGCGTGTGAGGCCTTGCCCGTCCCGTGCTTGTTTGCCAAAAGTCAATGCAGCAAGGCGGCTCCGGCGGTCTTGTGCGATGCGGTATCGACCAGCACCAGTGCACCCAGAGCGCGCGACTGGTGGTAGGGCAATTGGGCAATCGGCGCCTGCAAGGCCAGTTCGATCTCGCCGATGGCATTGGATTCGAGTTGCGTGGCAGTGTCTCGCGCCAGCGTGTGTACATCCAGCCGGTAGCTGATGCGCGACACGCGCGCCTTGACCCAGCGGTGGCCGTGCACGGCCCAATAGGTGCGGCCTTCGACCAGCGGTTCGTCGTCGAGCCAGGCGACCGTGGCCTTGAGCGTCTGGGTGGCCTCAAACAGCGGTTTGTTGCCGTCGTGGGCCAGCAGCCAGTCGCCGCGCGATACGTCCACCTCGCGGTCGAGCACAATGCCGGCGCTACGTCCGGCGCCCACTGTTGCCGGGCGGCGTGCATGGTCGAGCACCTGCGCAACCGTCGCCACCTGGCCGCTGGGCATCACCGAGACCTGCTTGCCGGGCGCCACATGGCCGGTGGCCACGCGACCCCAGAACACGCGCCGGCCCTTTTCGGTGTCGGCAGAGGACGAGAATTTCTCGACCCATTGCACCGGGAATGACAGGGGTGTGTGGGTCTCGGCCTGGGTCGCGGGCAGTTGCTCCAGGATCTGCAACAGGCTTGGGCCGTGGTAGCCGGCCCAGCCCGGATCGGCATCGACGACATTGTTGCCGTTAAGTGCAGACACCGGCACGATCGCGGTCACCGCGATGCCCGCGTCTTGCGCAAAGGCGCGCAGCGCACGCTGGATGTTGACGAAGGCGCGCGGGGCATCCTGCACGGTATCGAGCTTGTTGATCGCAAACACCACCGACGGCACACGCAGCAGGTTCACCAGCAGGCTGTGGCGCCGCGTCTGCGGCAGCAAGGTGTGGGTCTTGTCGGCCAGCAGGTCACCGTTCCAGTGCAGCTTGGTTGCATCAACCAGCACCACAGCCGCGTCGGCGCTGCTGGCGGCAGTGACCATGTTGCGCGTGTACTGCTCGTGGCCGGGCGCGTCTCCGATGATGAACTTGCGCCGTGCAGTGGAGAAATAGCGATACGCCACGTCAATCGTGATGCCTTGCTCACGCTCGGCCGTCAAACCGTCGGTGAACTGGGCCAGGTCCACAGCGCCGCTGCGCGACACGTTGGCCAGCTGGTCCTGCAGCACGCTGCGGCTGTCCACCAGCAGGCGGCCGATAAGTGTGCTTTTGCCGTCGTCGACCGAGCCGCAGGTGATGAAGCGAAGCGCCGCGTTGGTGGCGTCGCCTTGCGGTGTGGCGACCTTGTTGGTCGATTCCGCGGCCGGCGCCGCAGGCGTTGTGTCTTGCGCCGGTGCGTCCAGAAGTTCCATTAACAAGTCCATCAGAAGTACCCCTCTTTCTTGCGGTTTTCCATCGACGAGTCGGATGTGCGATCGTCCATACGGGTTGCGCCCCGTTCGCTGATGTCGGTGGCCAGGGTCTCGATCACCACCTCGGCGGCGCTGGTGGCCAGGCTGGCCACCGGGCAGGTGCAGGTGACGTCGCCCACGGTGCGAAAACGCACGTCGCGCAGTTCGGCGGTCTCTGCGTCGCGCAGCGGTGTCAGCGGTGTCACAGGCACCAGAAGGCCCTTGCGTTCGACCACTTCACGCTGGTGGCTGTAGTACAACGAGGGCAGCGCCACATGTGCGGCTGCGACCTCGCGCAGGATGAAGATGGTTTCCTCTTCGAGAGCGTCCAGGTGCTGGTTGCTCAGCTGGGCCAGCAATGCCGGCTCGGTACGTGCGTTCATGCGCTGATTTCCTCTTTTTGTTGATTCCGGGGGGCCACATGCAGGCCGCATTCCTTGGCGTTCTGTTCTTCCCACCACCAGCGGCCGGCGCGGAAGTCCTCGCCCAGGCTGATGGCGCGTGTACAGGGCGCGCAGCCGATGCTGGGGAAGAACTGGTCGTGCAGCGGGTTGTAGGCCAGCTCGTGCAACGCGATGTAGTGCCACACGTCGCCCCAGGTCCAGTCGGCCAGGGGGTTGAGCTTGGCGCGTACCGGGTCGGATACGTCGAGCAGCGGCACCTCGGCACGGGCGCCGGATTGTTCGCGGCGCAGTCCGGTGATCCACGCCGTTTTGCCGTCCAGGGCGCGGGACAGCGGCTCCATCTTGCGGATGCCGCAGCAGGCCTTGCGCAGGGCTATGCTCTTGAACATCGCGTCCTTGCCTTCGCGTGCGACGAACTGCACCACGGCCTCGGCCTGCGGTTCGTACACGGTTACCGGAGCGCGGGAGGTGGTCTTGAGTTGCTCGAGCAGGGCCAGCGTCTCGTCATGCAACATGCCGGTCTGCAACACGAAGATGCCCACGTCCAGCGCAAGCGTATTGATCAGGTGGCTCACCACCACATCTTCCGCGCCCAGGCTCGATGCCTGTACCACCGGTGCCGAGGCTGCATCGGGAGCGCGGGCATGGTCCTGCACCAATTGCTGCAACGCGACGCGAGTGGCCGCCAGCTTGGCGTCGAAGTCTGCGCTGGCGCGCGCGTGCAAGGTGATGGCCGACATCATGCGGCCCGCTGGAAGTGCGGCGCGGTCTCATTCGCGTCGCCTTGGTAGAACGCCGCGAAAAGCGTGAACTGGCGCTCGGCCACGGCCGGATCCTGGTCGGCGCGCAACACGGCACTGTCGAAGCCGCTGCGCTGCATCTGCACCACCTGGTCGACCAGCACATCGCCGGTGGCGCGGATCTCGCCCTTGAAGCCCAGGCGCCGACGCAGCACCACGGCTTGGCTGAAGGCGCGGCCGTCGCTGAATTTCGGGAACTGCAAGTCGACGCGGGTCACGCCGTCCAAAGCCAGGCCTTGCAGGTCGGCGTCGTTGCTCAGTTGCAGCGCGGTGCTGGTGTCTTCAGTATGGGCTTGTGGGGTCAGCAGTCGCATGGTGGCTATCTCTCTCGTTATCTGGCAATCGCGTGATACACGGATCAGGCGGTCTGCTTCTGGTTGTGGCGCGCGCCGTTGGCGGCGGCCTTGAACGGGTCAATGCCGACACGGCGCACGGTCGTGATGAAGGTCTCGTAAACCGCGCCGTTGTCGTTGGTCGCCAGCTGGCGCAGCTGCCGATAGGCGCCGATCAGGGCTTCGATCACGTCCGGCACCTCCATCGCTGAGAACGAGGGACCGACCACTTTGCCGGCAATCGCCGGTCCGGACAGGTTGGAGCCATCCGCGCCGCCGAGCGTCACCTGGTACCACTCCTTGCCGTCCTTGTCCACGCCCAGGATGCCGATATGGCCGCTGTGGTGGTGACCGCAAGAGTTGATGCAGCCGCTGATGTGCAGGTCGATTGCACCGATGTCGTGCAGCTCGTCCAGATCCTGGTAACGCTCGGTCACGGCCTCGGCGATCGGCAGCGAACGTGCATTGGCCAGTGAGCAGAAGTCGCCACCCGGGCAGGCAATCATGTCGGTCAGCAGGCCGATGTTGGCCTTGGCCAGACCGGCGGCGCGGGCCGCCTGCCACAGCTCGGGCAGTTGTTCGAAACGCACCCAGGGCAGCAGCAGGTTCTGCTCATGGGTCACGCGCACCTCGCCAGCCGAGAAGCGTTCGGCCAGATCGGCCGCCAGTTCCAGCTGCACGTCGGTGGCGTCGCCAGGTGCATATCCCAATCGCTTGAACGACAGGTGCACGGCGCGCAGGTCGGGGTTCTGATGCGGTAACACGTTCTGGTTGAGCCAGCGCGCGAACTCCGGCTCGTCGGACGCGAAACGCAGCACCTTGGCGGTACGGGTCTCGGCGTCGTTTTCGTTGGGGGCGATGGTTGGTGCCACAAACGCAGCAGCGACCCGGTCGAATTCTTTCTGCGTGATGGTGTGGGGAGCGCCGTCTTGCTCGACGATCTGCTGGTATTCGGCCTCGACCTGGTCGATGTAACGCTGGCCTTCGGCCTTGACCAGGATCTTGATGCGCGCCTTCCAGCTGTTGTCGCGCCGGCCATAGCGGTTGTAGACGCGGATCACCGCCTCCAGGTAGTTCATCAGCTGGTTCCAGGGCAGGAACTCGCGCACCACGGTGCCGATGATCGGGGTACGACCCATGCCGCCACCGACCTGCACCCGAAAGCCCAGTTCGGCCTGCTCATTGCGCACCAGTTGCAGGCCTACGTCGTACCAGCCGGAGGCCACGCGGTCTTCGCGTGCGCCGTAGACCGAGATCTTGAACTTGCGTGGCAGAAAGGCGAACTCGGGGTGCAGCGTGCTCCACTGGCGCAGGATCTCGCAGAACGGGCGCGGATCGGCGATTTCGTCCTCGGCGATACCGGCCAGCGCATCGGTGGTGATGTTTCGGATGGTGTTGCCGCTGGTCTGGATGCCGTGCAGTTGCACGTCGGCCAGCAGCTCCATCACGTCGGCGCTTTGGCGCAAAGGGATCCAGTTGAACTGCACGTTGGTGCGGGTGGTGAAATGGCCGTAGCCGAACTTCAGCCGCGAGCCGATCATCTGGCCGTTGTGCAGCGGGATCATTCCCAGCTTGTCCTGCGTGGCCTGGGCGTTGGCCAGCAGATCCGCGTCGGGCTGGTCGTATTCGCGCGCCACCTTGGCCAGCACGCGCAGTTGCTTGCTCGACAGCTCGCCGTAGGGCACCGCGACGCGCAGCATCGGCGCGTAACGTTGCACATACCAGCCGTTTTGCAAACGCAGCGGCTTGAATTCTTCTTCACCCAGTGTGCCGGCCAGGTTGCGTTCAAGCTGGTCGCGGTATTGCGCGGCGCGGCTGCGGATGAACTGGCGATCGAATTCGGTGTATTGGTACATGGTCTTCTCTTTGGATCGGGTTTAATTTTTGGGTTGCGTTGCGCCTGGTGTTACATGGCGATCAGCTTGAGACCTGCGTAGGTCAGCAGCATCGATAAAAGGGAACGCACGACGCGCTCGGGTGTGTGCTGCATCAGCCGTGAGCCGATCCAGATGCCGGGTAGAGAGCCAATCAGCAATTTGGCGAGTAACGCCCAGTCGACGGAGCCGAGCGAGGCGTGGCCCAGTCCGGCCACCAGGGTCAGCGGCACGGCATAGGCGATATCGGCGGCGACGATGCGCGGCAAGGGGAGCAGGGGGTAGAGCACCATCAACACCATGACGCCGATGGCGCCGGCGCCGACCGAGGTCAGCGTGACCAGGCTGCCGATGAGGGCGCCAAACAGCAGTGGCAGGCTCCAGTGGCGCGGCAAGGCCGCATCTGCCGGCGGCTGGTTCAGGCCAACGGCATGACCGGATTTGTTGCCACGAATAACCTTGTAGAGCATCGCGGCGGCAGTCAGCAACAGTGCCACGCCCAGAGCGTTGGTCATGAAGCTTTGCGCCGCAGCGGATGCCGGACCCATTTCGCGCAGATACCACAGGGTCAGCACGGCGGCGGGGATGCTTCCGGCCGACAGGTGCGCCACCATGCGCCAGTTCACGAGACGGGCCCGGGCCAGTCGGACGGTGCCGCCGAGCTTGGTGAAACCGGCAAACAGCAGGTCGGTGCCGACTGCCAGGTAAGGCTTGACGCCAAACACGAAGATCAGGATGGGCGTCATCAGGGAGCCGCCACCGACACCGGTCAGGCCAATCACCATTCCGACCAGGAACCCCGCAACAATGAACGCCAAGTCATGCATAGGCATGGACTCTAGGCGGGCATCGTTATATTCCAAACTACATTTTTATGATGTTGTTATATTTATATTCGAATATGAGGCGGATTCGCCCGTGCTTGTGCGGGTCTCAGGACGCCGTGAGCCAGTCGCTCATCATGGTGTCTTCGAACAATGCGATACAGGCCGGCGCATCGACCTGCATGCAGACCTGGGTGCGCGGCTTGTCCTTCTCCCACCCCGGATGCGGGTATTGGATGAAGTCGCGCCGGTTCATGATGGTTTGTCCTTGTGCCAGCCCTTCGGCCGCAACCCGTACGCTCTTGGTCTCGACGGTGAACAGATCGGGCCGGACCAGGTAGACAAACGCCAGCAGGTCGTGTGCAAAGCAGCCGGGGTTGCTGGCAATGTGTTGATAAAGGCCGCTGTAGAAGCGGGCGTAGAAGTCGACCGCCTGCAGCAAGGTGTCGGTCGCGGAATGCTGGTGTTTCTTCGCGATAAGGCGAAACTGCTCGAGCGTCACCACCACGCGGTGGGTCACGTCCAGGCCGACCATGGTCAGTTTCCAGCCGGCCGTGAACACCCTGTCGGCCGCGTGCGGGTCATTCCAGATGTTGGCTTCGGCCACCGGTGAGACATTGCCGGGTTCGTGGACGGTGCCGCCCATGATGATGACCTCGCGCAGCAGCACCGGCAATTGCGGTTCGAGTAGCAACGCCAGACTCAGGTTGCCAAGCGGGCCGACCGCGACCAGGGTGATTTCGCCCGGATGCGCACGCGCCATGTCGACGATGAACTGGGCCGACGATCGCGGGTCGAGCTGTTGCGTGGTCGGTCGACGCGCGCCCAGGTTGCCCAGTCCGTCCGCCCCGTGGATATGTGCAGGTGGTTCCTCTGGCGCCTTGAACCAGGGAACCGCCACGCCCAGCGTCACCGGCACGTCGCGGCCGGCCAGTTCGAGCAGGTACAGGGCATTCGTGGCGGCCTGCTGCACGCTGACATTGCCGAACGTGGTGGTGATGCCGACCAGTTCGATAGCGGGATGCGCCAGCGCGAAATACAAGGCCATGGCGTCGTCGACACCCGGATCGGTGTCGTAAATCACTTTGCTGCGCAGTGGGGAGGTCATGGGTTCAGTGGGGTTCGGTACGCCTGACAGCGGGTGTCCGGCGGGTTGGAGGCTTTGCGCCTGATTATCGCGATGGCGGTCGCAAGACCTGTATCAGTCGGGCAGACCGCAAAACGTGCGCAACGCCGCGTGGGCGGCGGGGTCGTCCGGCTGCTGTTCCAACAGTGTGTTCACGGCATTGCGTGCCGGTATGGCGGACTGGGCGCCGGCTAGCGTGCAGGCCAATGCCGACGCCGCGCTGGCCAGGCGCATGGCCTTGTCGATGGCAGCGCCCTGGTCGAGCGCGGCCACGAGTACGCCACAAAACGTGTCGCCGGCACCGGTGGTGTCCACCGGTTGCACGGTAAACGCGGGTTGCACCAGGTATTGGTTGCCGACCAGGGCGCAACATCCGTGTGCGCCGAGGGTGACCACTACCACCGGCACCTTGAGCCGCTGCAGGTTGTCGGCAATGCTCCCTGTCTGGCCAGTGATCTGCGCCAGTTCCCCCTCGTTGACGATCAGGATGTCGACCAGGTCCAGCATGTCGGTCGGCAGCGCCTGGGCAGGGGCAGCGTTGAGCACCACCTTGGTTCCGGCTGCCCGGGCCGCGCGGGCGCAGGCTGTCACGGTGGCCAGCGGGGTTTCGAGTTGCATCAGCAGGTGGCTGACGCCGTTCAGGTCGGGCAGATGGGACGCATCCAACGCATTGTTGGCGCCCGGCGCGACGGTGATCGCGTTTTCGGCGTCATCCGAGACGCAGATGAACGCCGTGCCGGTGGCGTGCTCTGCGCAGCGCACGACGTGCAGGAATACACCGGCGCCGGTGAGCGAGGCCTCGAGCGGCAGCGCGTAGGGGTCGTCACCCAGGGCCAGCAGCATCTGGGTGGTGGCGCCACCGGCGCGCGCGGCGGCCACAGCCTGGTTGGCGCCCTTGCCGCCGGGGTAGGTGGCGAACCCCTGTCCGAGCACGGTTTCACCCGGTGCGGGGATGTGCGAGGCACGCACGACGAAGTCCAGATTGGCGGAGCCGGCGACGAGAATCATGGTTAAATCAACTGGATCGGGATGGACGGGATCGACCGCAGCGGTGTCGAAGTGGACCTGTTGGCAGGCAAGACCACAGAATTATGGGCTACGATCGGCGCAGCGCTCACCTTTGGTGCCTGTGGGTGCACGACGTGGCCCGGCTGAATACTCCGCAAAGGATTGTTGGCAACCATGGGTAGTACGGTATTCGTCAAGGTCGTGGGCTTTCGCGATGTCGAGCGGCATGCGCTCAATACCGTGTTTCGCGTGTCGGCGGAGCAACCCACCTGTTATGCCTTGTGGACGCCGGAGTCCCCGGTGATGCCGCATATCGCGCTGATCGACGTGGAAAGTTATGCGGCGGGCTTGGCGCTGGCTTCGCCGGGCCTCAATCCCCATCTCAAGCTGATTTGTATTGGCGAGGGTGCGTCCGAACGCGCCTGGCGGAAATTTCCGCGCCCGATCAACTGGGCCGCGATCCTGCACTGCATGGACTTGCTGTTTGCCCAGACCGGCGTGGACATCGGCATCGACGCAGAGGAACAGGTCACCACCGTGATCCCGCCGGGCATGCGTCAGACGCTGCTGGTGGAGCCAATTCGCGATGACCGGATGTATCTGCGCGCCCGCCTGTCGCTGGCAGGTCTGATCGACGTGGACGAGGTGGATTCTTCGGCTCAGGCGAGGAACCGGCTGCGCGAGCGCCATTACGACGTTGTGGTCGTCAACGTCGACACGCTCGACGAGCCGTGGGCCTTGGTGGAGCGATTGGTATCGGCCAAACCGACGGTCGAGAGTGTTGTGGTGACCACCACCAACCGCTCCTGGGCCATGCATGAGCGGGCCGAACAGGCCGGCTGCCGTGCCTTGCTCGACAAACCGTTCGACCCCAGCCTGGTGTACCGCGTGTTCCAGATGGTGTGAGCGCGGGTCAGCGTGCCCGGTCGGCGGCAATCAACCGCAGCAAGCGCTTGGGCAGCGGCGCGGGCTCGCCACATAGCTGCGCCGCCAGCACCTCGGCGCACAACACAGCAAAGGTCAGGCCGCGTGAACCCATGGCGCTGCTGAGCCACAGGCCTGGCTGATCAGCCTCATGCAAGCCGCCCACCAGCGGCAGCCGGTCGGCCGTCGCCCAGCGCGTGCCTTGCCAGGCCTGTAAACGTTCGGTCCGTAGTGCTTGAGTGAATGCTGTCTCGGCCGCCGGCAGCAGGCGTGCCATCTGGCTTCGGTTGTGGGCATGCGCTTGCTCGACGCTGGCAACAGGTGTGTCGGCGGTCTCGTACGTGGCACCGGCAAACCAGGCGGTGCCGCCATCCTGCGGCACCCTGGCAATCACGCTGCCCGCGCCGTTGACAGCAAATGGTGGCAGTAGATCGGAATCTGACGCCGTGTGGGCTGCCCAGGAAACCTGTCCGCGCAGTGCCGTCAATGGCGCTATCGCGCGAACGCCTGGCATGGCCAGGCCCGCCATGGCGATCAGCCGGGGCGCGTCGCCGGCATTGGCGATCAGCAATTGCGGGGCTTGCGCCAGCAGTTCGCCATGGGAGCCGTACAGCTGCCAATGCCCGTTCGTCCAGGTCACGTGTTGCACCGTGCTTTGACCCTGGAATCGGATTCCGGGCTGGGCCAGCAGCGCCTGCACCAGGCGCGCTGGTTTGATCCATCCGGCCGTGGCATGCCAATGGGCCTTGTCCAGCGGCGCGCCGACGCGGTCCAGATGTGCGGCGACGGCAGTCGGCAAGCTGTCATCAGACCATTGCCGGCCGGCTACCGGCCAGGTGTCGGGCAATCTGCGTTCGCGGTCGATGGCCAGTTCGGCGACGCCACTGGCGTCGAAGTCCATGCCGTCAACGAGATGGCGTCTGGCGGCCTGCAAGGTCAGGCGCACACCGGCGCGGGACAGTTTCGAACGCGGGTTGTCGTCGCGCGAGACATGGGGCAGGAGCAGGCCGACCGGCAAGGCCGAGGCGCCATTGGCTGGTTGACTGGCCGCATCGATCACGTCCACTTGCCAGCCGCGCCGTGCCAAGGCCTCGGCCGCGGCCGCGCCGGCCAGTCCGGCACCAACCACTACGATCTGTGAGGCGGCCACTGGAATTCTATTTGGGCTCGCACGCGAATCTTTCAACGGCCATCGTGGTCGGAACTCGCAGCCGCGCAGATCGCCTGCTTCGACGCCCGGCGCGTGGCCATCGGCCGTGGTGTCTGATGAGACGGCCACCGGCTCCGTGAATCCGGCCTGGGCCAGCGCCTTGGCGGTCGGCAAGTCAGTTGCCAGGCCCTGCAGACTCAGCCGGGTGCCGGGCCGGCACACACGGGCCAGGGCTTTGGCGCCCCAGGCGTCCCAGGCTGGCTCTGTTGTGGCGGTCTGCGGTGTCAGGTGGGCCGCATCGGCACCGGAACTGAGCAACACGCTGTCGGCGCTGAAAGCCAGCTCGCGCAGCGTCTGCTGCACAGGGCCGACACACAGCGTCAGCAGCAGGCGCCCGCCGTGCAGCACCAGTCTGTGAAAGCCAGGCAGCAAGCCGAACCATTGGTCTGCCAGCTCGCCTGCGTGTGAGGCCAGACCGGGCTGGGCGAGCAGCGCGCTGCGCAGCTGCGCCCATGCGGGCGCATTGCCGGTCAGCGCGGCCACATGCAACATGCGCGGGCCGGCCGGGTCACTTGACCATTGCTGCCAAAGCGCCAGGAAATTTTTGCCGTCGCCGAACCGGGTATCGAGCACACGCCAGCTGGGCTGGCTCTGCCAGGCCAGAGGCAGGCCGCAGGCCAGCATCCAGGACGGTGCCGACGACGCGGCCATCGGTTGGGGGCGGGCGCTGGGCCTCAGTTCGTCGGGGGGACGTAGCCCTGGGCCGCGTCAGCGCCGTCGCCAAAGAAATGCGCTTCCATCTGCCGCGCCAGGTATTGCCGGGCGCGCGCGTCGGCCAGGTTGAGCCGGTTTTCGTTTACCAACATGGTCTGGTGCTTGAGCCAGGCGGCCCAGGCCTCCTTGCTGACCTCGGCCCACAAGCGCTTGCCCAATTCACCGGGGTAGGGGGGGAAGTCCAGCCCTTCGGCTTCCTTGCCCAGTTTTACGCATTGAACCATCCGTGCCATGAAATACTCCATCTATCCTGTTTCACTGAAGTGTGAAATTGTCGTCGCTTTTGGAAACCCTCCGAATGGCGCTGCTGTCCTGGTCCTTAAAGCCTTTGCTGGAGAAAAGATGTTTCGTTTGTTGAGTGTGCGTCAGACCCTGACGTTGGTGTGTGGCGTGTCGGTCGGTTTGCTGGCGTATGGCCTGTATTTGCAGCATGTTGTGGGTCTGGAGCCTTGCCCCATGTGCGTGGTCCAGCGCTACGCATTGGTGCTGGTGGCGTTGCTGGCCGGATTGACCGCCATGGGAAAGAGCCGAGGGGTGCACAACAGCGGCATCGTGCTGATGCTGCTCGCTGCCGGCTTTGGCGCTTTCGTGGCGGCACGCCAGAGCTGGCTGCAGTGGTATCCGCCCGAGGTTGTGTCGTGCGGGCGCGACTTTTACGGAATGATCGAGAACTTTCCGCTGCAGCGGGCAATCCCGATGATCTTCAAGGGCGGTGGCGACTGCAGCAAGGTCGACTGGACCTTTCTGGGCGGCTCGATCGCGAACTGGTCGTTCCTGTGGTTCGTCGGCATCTTCGTGGTCGGTGTGTCGCAAATGATGCGCCCGCGTACCGACCGCTGATCGCTCGGTCGGACACCCGATCGCGCCCTGCGTCGACCGCTGGCCACGCCGCATACGTTTCCGCGTTTCACAGGCGCAGTCAGCGCCTGTGACGGCCTCGCGGCACAACGTCATCAGCACGATGGACGCCCATTGACCACCATGCCACTGCACCATAGTATCTTTGCGCCAGATACGCAAAGAGATGCAGCAACAAGCCTTTTTGAAGGGGTGAGAGCATGGGAGTGGCAGCGTCGGTGGTGGGTGCGTCAACGCAGTCCGCGCGCGGTGCTGCTGCGCCTGGCCGTTCAGGGCCTGTGTTTCGCACAGCGGCATCTCCGGCAGTGCGTGCCGGTGCATTGGGCGCCTTGTGTGCGCTGGCGCGACTACACCAGATCGCGGCTGACCCCGACACCGTGCGCCATCAGTTGGGTCTTGCGCCCAGCGAGCGGCTGGGCATCGATGATCTGCTGCGCGCGGCGCAGCTGCTGGGCCTGAAGGCGAAACGGGTCCGCACACGCATAGACAGATTGGCGCTGACGCCATTGCCAGCCCTGGCGTTAATGCAGCCCGACACCACTTCTGGCACCAACGAGTTGACAGTCGACGTGCTGGCCCAGTGCGATGGACGTCGGGTGCTGTTGATGGGGCCGCAATCGGCCGGACAGGTTGCCGGCAAGGCGGGTGCTGCAACCGTAGGCGCGACCGACGGTGTGCCGCGGATCGAGCCGATGGATGTGTTCGCCGCCCATTGGACCGGCGAATTGATCCTGATCAGTAGCCGCGCCAGCCTGGCTGGTGAGCTGGCACGTTTCGACTTCTCCTGGTTTGTGCCCGCGCTAGTGAAATACCGTCACCTGCTCGGCGAGGTGCTGCTGGTGTCGTTCATGCTGCAACTGCTGGGACTGGTCAGTCCCTTGTTTTTCCAGGTGGTGATGGACAAGGTGCTGGTGCACAAGGCCATGGGCACCCTCGATGTGCTGGTGCTCGGCTTGCTGGTGGTCATCGTGTTTGAAAGTGCGTTGACGGCCTTGCGCAGTTTTGTGTTCAGTCACACCACGAGTCGGATCGACGTGGAACTCGGTGCCCGGCTGTTCCGGCATCTGATCGCGTTGCCGCTGGCCTATTTCCAGGCCCGGCGCGTTGGCGACTCGGTGGCGCGGGTCCGCGAGCTGGAGAACATCCGCCAGTTTCTGACCGGCAACGCGCTGACGGTGGTGCTCGATCTGCTGTTCTCGCTGGTTTTCCTGGCCCTGATGGCCTGGTACAGCCTGCCGTTGACTGCGGTCGTGCTGGTGAGTTTGCCTTTGTATTTCTTGCTCAGCCTGGCGGTGACGCCGGCATTGCGGCGGCTCCTGGATGTGAAGTTCGCCCGCGGTGCGGAGAACCAGGCCATGCTGGTGGAAACCGTCACAGCCATCCAGACCGTGAAGGCCGGAGCCCTGGAGCCGGGCTTTGCGCGGCGCTGGGACCAGCAGCTCGCCGCGTATGTCCGGGCGAGTTTTCAGACCCAGTGGCTTGCTTCCATGGCACATGAAGCAGTGAATCTGATCGGCAAACTCACCGGAGCCGCAACCTTGTGGTTCGGCGCTCAGCAGGTGATGGACAACAGCCTCACAGTCGGCCAGTTCGTGGCGTTCACCATGTTTGCGCAACGTGTGGCCCAGCCCATCATGCGCATGGCGCAGCTGTGGACTGACTTCCAGCAAACCGGAGTGTCCGTGGCGCGCCTGGGCGACATTCTCAATACGCATCCCGAGTCTGGCGCCAGCAGTGCACTGGCGCTGCCACCGATCAAGGGGCGCATCACGATAGAGCAATTGCGGTTTCGATATCGCCCCGACGCCGAGCCGGTCCTCGATGGCGTGAACCTGGAGCTGGCTGCGGGGGAATTTGTCGGTATCGTCGGACGCTCCGGATCCGGCAAGAGCACCCTGACAAAGTTGGTTCAGCGCTTGTACGCGCCGCAAGGCGGCCGTGTACTGATCGACGGAGTAGACATCAGTCTGATCGACGCGGCTCAGTTGCGGCGCCAGATTGGTGTGGTGCTGCAGGAGAATCTGCTGTTCAACCGCAGCATCCGCGAGAACATCGCCATTGCCGACCCGGCAGCACCGCTGCAAAGCGTGATACGTGCGGCCGAACTTGCGGGCGCACATGGGTTCGTCAGCGCCTTGCCGCAGGCGTATGACACGCTGGTGGCCGAGCAGGGCGCGAGCCTGAGTGGAGGGCAACGCCAGCGGATTGCATTGGCGCGCGCATTGTTCACAGAGCCGCGCATCCTGATCCTGGATGAAGCCACCAGCGCGCTGGACTATGAAAGCGAGGCCATCATCCAGCGCAACATGGCACAGATTTGCCGCGGCCGGACGGTGCTGGTAATCGCCCATCGGCTCAGCGCCGTGCGCCAGGCCCACCGCATAGTTGTAATGGACAAGGGAGTCATTGCCGAGGTTGGGTCGCATGACGCATTGATCGCGCGCCCGCAGGGCCTGTACCGCCATCTGTGGTCGTTGCAGGATGGGTCCGGCGTGACAGGTGAGGCGACTTCATGAGCCGATCGCCCAACTCTGCGGGAATACGCATGCAGGCGTGGAATGGGCTGTGGGCACGCTATGCCGCGGTCGCGGGTGCGGCATGGCGTCATCGCCAGCAGCTTGAAGAGCCCAGGCGCAGCGCGGACGAACTGGCCTTTCTGCCCGCGGCCTTGTCCTTGCAGCACACGCCGGTTCATCCGGCGCCCCGTCGACTGGGCTACATGCTGATGGGTTTGCTGCTTCTGGCGGTGGGCTGGGCCTGTCTGGGACAGGTCGACATCGTTGCCGTTGCGCCAGGACGCATCATCGTCGGTGATCGCACCAAGACCATCCAGCCCCTGGAGCGCAGCGTGGTCAAGCGCGTGCTGGTGCAAGACGGCGACCATGTCGCCCGCGATCAGGTTCTGGTGGAACTCGACCCGACCATTGCCGCAGCTGACAAACACAGTGTGCGCGAGCAAGCCGTGTCTGCCCAGTCCGAGGTGGCCCGTTCGCATGGCCTGTTGAAGGCGCTGGATGCTGCCCAGGATCATGGGGTCACCTTGCCGGCGCCGATTGTTCTTGCGGCGGTTCCCTACAAGGACGGTCCCCGCGCGCATCCCGACGAACAGGTGGCGGCGCAGAACCAGATGATGACGGAGTGGCGCGACATCCAGGCGCGTGTGGCCCGCTGGGATGCGGAGCTCGTGCGGCGACGGGCAGAAATGGCCACCGCTCGTGAAGTATTCGCCAAACTCGAGTCCACCTTGCCGCTGGTGCGCCAGCGCGAACAGGACTTTAGTGCACTGGCCGCCCAGGGTTTCGTCGCCCACCATGCGGGACAGGATCGGACCCGCGAACGGTTGGAGATGGAGCGCGACCTGCAGACGCAAGGCGCACGCCTGCGCGAGAGTGAGGCGGCGCTGCTGGAGAGTGAGCGCAGTCGCCAGTCGTATGTGGCCGAAACCCGGCGCATATTGTCTGAGCGTCTGGCGCAGGCCGAGCTGCGACAGCTGCAAGCCAATCAGGAATACGCCAAGGCCCTGCAACGGGAAAAACTCACGGTGCTCACATCACCGGTGGCCGGCGTCGTACAGCAGTTGGCCGCCCACACCAGCGGCGGCGTTGTCACTGAGGCGCAGGTGCTGATGGTGATCGTCCCTGACGATAACGCAGACAGCCCTGTGGTGGCCGAGGTGGTGCTGGAAAACAAGGACATCGGATTTGTCAGCCCCGGCCAACATGCGCAGATCAAGCTGGAGACCTTCGTCTTCACCCGCTACGGAACCGTACCTGCGACCGTCAAACACGTCACGGCCGACGCCGTCAACGATGACCAGCGCGGTGCCATTTTTCCGGCCCGCTTGCAGCTCGGTACGAACCGCATCGACGTCGACGGCAAAAAGATCCGGCTCAGCCCCGGAATGAATGTCACAGCGGAAATCAAGACCGGGCGAAGGCGAGTCATCGAATACCTGCTCAGTCCGATTCAGAAGGTGGGTGGGGAGAGTATGCGGGAAAGGTGAAGGGGAAAACATGAACACGTTGGGTACTACGGATGATGGCTGCATCGGCATGAAACAACTGGGGCGGCGACATCGACGATTTCGTCATATTGCGGCTGTCCGGCCGCTGTGGATCCGTCGTCTGGGGCGGCGTGGAGTCGGCCTTTGGGTGGGTTTCCGCGACCCAAATGATCAGTCACCAATTGGAGCGTCAAACCGGACAGGGGGAGCGAGCCAAATGAAAAAATCAACCGTTTTGATGCTTTCCCTGTTCGGTTTGCTTCATGCGTGTAGCAAAGAGCAGGCACCACTGAACGAAGCGCGATCGTCGATGGAATTGGTGTCTGTCGTTCTGTATTACAGCGATGGCGATTTCGATCTAAAGACTACCGGTGAGAAGGTCTTATTGAATACTGGTGAACTAGTGACTGTTCCGCGAAACGTCATTCGACCTGAAGCGGCACTAATGACAAGCGACTGGAACAACAAGTTTCTTCCGGCGATAAACCTGCCGCCCTCTGATGGTTCGACAGTGATGAAGCTGGATCGTACAAACGGGATTTTGTGCAACAGCAAAAGTTGTGCACAAATCTATTCCATTTGCCCGCACTTTCCCACGCTGAAGGCTGGAGCAAAGTGTCACTCGTACCCCAAATAGTTTGGAGCAAAAAATGCCATCAATAGGAGTTCGCATTGTTTATGCAGGCAACGAGAGCCTGGTTGGGCATATTTACGTTGTGTTCAGGCCTGACGTTGGCCCCGCAACAACATACGGCAAGTTTCCGTCGAGCAATTTCAATGCGCTCGGCGGCAGAGGTATCGTATTGAAAGATGCAGACTATGCAGACCATGAGATTCGTGTAGGTGCACCTGGAACCAACGGCGTGCCAAACGTGAGCTACGACTTCCCAGTTTCTCAACATGCATATGACTTAGCCCTCGCTTCGGCAGAAGCGGCTGCGAGTCAGTCAGGGGGGGTCAGCAGGCAATCTAGTTACTACAACCCACTTTTCGAGTCATGTGTTGATTTCGCGTGGGGCATCTTGACGCAAGCAGGACTTGGCTTTTCGCCTGGATGGGAAGGCTTCCTGCTCCCGAGCAGCAACACCTTACCGTTGAGGGAAAGCTACTTTAAGTACTTCCGACGTGCGGAATTCAATGGGGAGGCCCGTCGCCTGCCCCTGGAAGTCAATACGAACTTTCGACAGGGAAGCGCCAATCGTCCCCGCGACCCGCTCGCAATCGACCTGGATGGCGACGGAATAGAAACGGTCGGCCTTGCCGGCGCCGCGATCCTGTTCGATCACAATGCCGATGGCATCAAGACAGGTACCGGCTGGGTCAAAGGCGATGACGCCTGGTTGGTGCTGGATCGCAACGGAAATGGCCTCATCGACTCCGGCCGTGAATTGTTTGGCGTGGACACGCTGCTGTCCGGTACCGTGGGTGTGGATGCGGTATTCGCGCGATCGGGGTTCGAGGCCTTGCAGGCGTTGGATACGGGCAGCGGTGGCGTCGGATCGGCTGGATATGGGGATGGTGTCTTCAATTCCGACGATGCAGCGTTTGGCCTGGTGCGGCTATGGCAGGACCTCAATCAGGATGGTGTAAGCCAGGCGAACGAGTTGTCTACGCTGGCGCAGAAAAACATCCTCGGCATTTCGCTGATTTCCAGCAACACGACGGTCAATCTGGGAAATGGCAACTCGGTCAGCGGCACGGCGGTTGTCACGCGCAGCATTGGTCCCGACACGGTGGCGGGAACCGTTGCGGTCAGCTCGGACACGACCGCCTCCAATCTGAACCTGGGGGTCAATCCGTTTTACCGCGTGTTCGCCACGCCAGTTGCGGTGACGGGCCAGGCGTTGGCCTTGCCCGACATGGAGGGCAGCGGATGGGTGCGCGACCTGCGCGAGGCGATGAGCCTTGAAACGGCCCAGGGGGAGGACTTGCTGGCAAACGTTCAGGCGTTCGCAGCACTGACGACTCGTGATGCGCAGATGGCGATGATCGACGACATTCTGCGCTTGTGGGCGCAGACCAATCAGACCAGCACGATGGGCCCGCGCGATGACCCGCATCGACGATTTTTCCTGGCGGGTGATGTGACGACGTCTTCAATGCTGCAGACGGCATTACCAGTACTCGAGGTGTTCAACGGGCAATCGGTTGCTGAAGCTGGGCTGCAGGCCCCGTCGATCAGCGTGGGCAGCGATGGCCGCAGCATCAGCACGTATGCGTTGATAGGAACACAGGCGTCCTTGATGCTGGAGTCGTATGCGCTGCTGCGTGAGTCGGTGTACGCCTCACTCGCATTGCAAACCCGTCTGGCGCCGTATCTTGATTCCATCGGCCTGGTCATCGACGCAACCGGGATTCACTTCGACATGACCGGATTCGACTCCAGGCTTGATGATCAAAAGGACGCCAGTCCGCGCGACGCCATGTGGGACCTGGTCGACCTCAATCGCCATGCCGGCGCAACACTGCTGAGTGTGAACTACGACGGCACGAACAAGTTGCGGCAATGGGTACAGGAGCTTGCACTTGATTCACCGCTGCGCGCGGAACTGGCATCGATGAATGTCCTGTTGGCCAACACGGTGGCCGGGGGAACGGCTCGCAGCGATATCTATATCGGTGATGCTGGCGCCAACGTGTTCAATGCCGCGGGCGGCGATGACCTGCTCGATGGCGGGGACGGAAATGACAACCTGTCCGGCGGCGATGGAAGCGATTTTTTGCGTGGTGGGGCGGGTGCCGATACGCTCAGTGGAGGCAACGGGGACGACTTTCTGCAAGGTGGTTCCGGGAGCGACACCTTGAATGGCGGATTCGGCAACAACGTCTATGAGTTCGGCATCGGCGATGGCCAGGACGAAATCAACTACTACTCGGACACGACGGTCGGCAAGAACAATATCCTGCGTTTCAAGCCAGGCATCGATGCGTCACAGATCGTGGCCCGTCGGGTTTATGACGCAGCCTTCGGCCGTTACGATGCCGGCAACATCAATGCGCTATATGCCGCGTTGGAACTGAGCATTGCTGGCACCACGGACAAGATCACGGTGCGTGGCGTGTTCGACTACGACAACCCAGGTAACCAATACAACCCGCTGCAAGGCATTGAGTTTGCCGACGGCACGGTGTGGAGTCTGGAGCAAGTCGTTGCAAGAACCCTGCAGTCGACCGACGGCGCAGATGCCTTGCGCGGCACGCTGAACGCAGATGTCATCTACGGCGGGGGTGGCAATGACACCCTGGGCGGAGGTGCTGGCGACGACGTTCTGTACGGAGGTGGCGGCAACGACACCATCAGTGGCGACAGCGGGAATGATCTTGTCGACGGTGGTGAGGGCAACGACGTGTTGAATGGCGGCGACGGCCATGACTTGCTATATGGAGGTGCGGGAAGCGACAGTCTGACAGGTGGCAACGGTAACGACCTGCTGGTCGGTGGAGTTGGCAATGATGTGCTGCTTGGCGGATTCGGCAACAACATCTATGAGTTCGGCATCGGTGATGGCCAGGACGAAATCAACTACTACTCGGACACGACGGTCGGCAAGTACAACCTCCTGCGCTTCGGCTCTGGCATCGATGCGTCGCAGATCGTGGCCCGTCGGGTTTATGACGCAGCCTTCGGCCGTTACGATGCCGGCAACATCAATGCGCTGTACTCTGCGTTGGAACTAAGCATTGCCGGTACCACAGACAAGATCACGGTGCGTGGCGTGTTCGACTACGACAACCCAGGTAACCAATACAACCCCTTGCAAGGCATCGAGTTTGCCGACGGTACGGTGTGGGGTCTGGAGCAAGTCGTTGCAAGAACCCTGCAATCGACCGACGGCGCAGATGCCTTGCGCGGCACGCTGAACGCAGATGTCATCTACGGCGGGGGTGGCAATGACACCCTGGGCGGAGGTGCTGGCGACGACGTTCTGTACGGAGGTGGCGGCAACGACA
>Ga0209702_10002708_pt1 | contig 30004 bp, 28 predicted proteins | sample FRY01_FD_187210 | JGI IMG/M metagenome (GOLD analysis project Ga0209702, IMG submission 187210) | Freshwater microbial communities from Lake Fryxell liftoff mats and glacier meltwater in Antarctica - FRY-01 (SPAdes) (version 2) | ecosystem: Environmental > Aquatic > Freshwater > Ice > Glacier... | reverse complement strand
CTTGGCAACGCCGGCCTTCTTCTTCAGTTTGACCATGAAATACTCCTGTCTGCCTGACCATCCTAGCCGAGGCAATATCAACAGAGTTTCCACTTATCTCGCTGTTCAGATTCATCGAACCACTTCTAGTTATTCGGGCTCGTTCGACATTGCGGTGCCTTAAAATTAACTCACTCCGAATACCATGAGGGTACCGGTAAAAATGCCGCAGGGGCGTGCCATGCAGACGATTGTTTTGCTGTTCGCAGGCATGGCCTGCTCCTACGAGCGTAGGTGTACTATCTGAAAAACGTCGTGGACGTGAAGGGAATCTATATCGTGAAAGGAATTTATTGATGTTCATTTCTATTTTCGGTACCCGCTTTCGCACGGCTGGTTTTTCAAGGCGCTCCGTGTCGGTATGGGGTTGGCTGCTGTTGGCTTTGCTCATCTTGCTGCCCCTGCGCCCTGCGTGGGCCGATTTGATGATCGCTCCCACACGCGTCATATTTGACAAGAACCAGCGCAGCGCGCGACTCGATCTGATCAACAGTGGTGCCGAAACCTCCACCTACCGCATTAGCGTGGTGAATCGGCGCATGAGCGAGACCGGCGAATTCTCCTCGATTGACAGCCCTGCGCCGGGCGAGCAGTTCGCTGGTGAGCTGCTGCGCTATTCGCCGCGCCAGGTGGTGCTGGCGCCAGGTACCGGCCAAACCATCCGGGTTTCCTTGCGCAAACCGGCCGATCTGCTCGCGGGCGAATACCGCTCACACCTGATATTTGAAAAGATAGCCGAGGCAAAAGGGGCCACTAGCATCGAAACGCTGAACGCTCCGGCCGGCGAGGTCTCCGTTCAGCTGACCATGTTAGCCGGTATTTCCATTCCGGTCATCGTGCGCCACGGTGAGACGGCGGCCGATGTGAGACTCTCCAACCTTGAACTGCTCAAGCCCGAGACGGGCCAGCCGGCAGCGCTTGCCTTTGTGCTGCATCGCAGTGGCAACCGCTCGGTCTATGGCGACTTGGGCACCACCTTCACGCCGCAGGGCGGTGCCGCACAGGAAGTCGGCAAGGCTGGCGGCGTGGCGGTTTACACCCCCAACGCCCTGCGCCGCGTCAAGCTGGCGCTGCAGCCGTCGGCCGGGCTGGTGCTGGCACGCGGCAGCCTGCGTGTGACCTACCGGGATCGCCTGGATGCGGGCGGCAAGCTGCTGGCAGAAGCGGCCATTGAACTGCCCTGAGTGGCGCCGGGTTGCGCGCGTCGGCCCTGACGCTGCAGTTTTATCTTGATCCGCCACCGTCTTTCCTGTCGTCCGCCCACGTGCTGGTGCCTGAGCGTGGTCCATCGCTGCAGGGCTTGGCTGACCCTTCTGGTGCTCTTCGCGCCGTGCCTGGCGCTTGCCGAAGCCGCACCTTCCCCCGCAGCGGATTTGCCCCGCTCGCCGCAGCCGCTTGCTGCCCCGGCTGTGCCCCCTCGGGGCCAGCTGCCGTTGCGACCCAGTGACGACCCGAACCTGACTCTGCTGGAACTGCAGCTCGATGAACAGGTGCTGGCCGAGGCGATCACGAGCTATCAAGTCGGCCGGGAGACCTTTTTGCCGCTCGGCCAACTGGCCAGCCTGCTGACCCTGGTGATCAGGACGCAGCCCGAGCAGGGCACGGCAGAGGGCTTTGTGCTGAGTGAAGCGCGGAGCTTCAGCCTGAACGTGGCGCAGGCCAGGCTCACGCTGGCCGATCAGACCCAGGTGTTCGACCCGGCGCTGGTCCGGCTGCAAAGCGATGATATTTATGTTGCAAGTTCGTTGCTCTCGCGCTGGCTGCCACTGGATTTTGAGGTGAACCTGTCCAGCCTGATATTGCGGGTGAAACCCAGAGAGCGCTTGCCCTTGCAGGAGCGCCTGGAGCGCGAACGACTGGCTGCCAAGATCGGCGCCCGCACCGGCGACGAAGACACGGGCTACCCGCGCCACGCCATGCCCTACCGGCTGCTGGGCGTGCCTTTTATTGATCAGACGCTGGGGATCGGACTCCAAGCCGGCCAAGGCAGCCAGCAAACCAGTGTCAACTACACCGCTTACCTGACCAGCGATCTGCTCGGCATGGAGTCGGCACTGTTTGTGACCAGCAGCAAACAAAGGCCGCAGCCGGATGTGCGCTTCACGCTGGCGCGCCACGATCCCGATGCGGGCCTGCTCGGCCCTTTGCGCGCCCGCTCGGTGATGTTTGGCAGTGCGGTTTCGGTACCCAGCGTGGCCAACATCGCCAGCAGCAGCCTGGCGAGCACGGGGGTTGGGCTGATGCTGAGCAACCGCCCGATCACCCAGCCCACCAGCTTTGACCGCCACACGCTGCACGGCGACCTGCCGCCGGGCTGGGACGTGGAGCTGTATTTCAATGAGGGGCTGGTGGGTTTTCAGGCCTCGCGCGCCGACGGCCGCTACAGTTTTGACGACCAGCCCCTGGCCTATGGGTCGAATGAATTTCGCCTGGTCTTTCATGGCCCGCTGGGCCAGCATCGGATCGAGAAGCAGAGCTTTTTACTCGAACAATCGAGCACGCCGCCCGGCACGTTTTACTACAACCTCGCGGAGCGCGATGACGGCGCGGGCCAGTCGCGCACGGTGGCCCAATTTGAATGGGGTCTGAACAAGTACTTCACCGGCACCGGCGGTTTTGTCCGCTTGCCAGCGCTGGCAGGCAGCAATGCCACAGATGGGCAGATCTACACCACCCTGGGTTTGCGCACCTTCTGGCAGTCTTACATGTTGAGCAGCGATTTTTTCAGGTCTCCCAATGGCGGCTGGCTCAACGAGTCGGGCGTCAAGACGCGGGTCGGCAGCACCGCCCTGAGCTACAGCCACACGCAACTCTGGGACTTCAACAGCCCACTGTTCTTACCCAGTACCGACCTTTTGCGCACACGCGATAAATTGCGGCTCGACGGCACGATTCCGTCGGTCGGTTTTCTGCCGCGCCTGCCGGTGACCCTGGAGCTGCGGCGTGAGCAGTTTCAGTTGGGCCGCAGCAACCTCGCCTTGACCGGCCGTGTGGCCGCCTATGTCAACGGGACCTCGATGTCCAACCAACTGAGCTGGCAAAGCGCAGGCAGCAACCCCACGGCCAGTGGCGCCCTGCAACTGAGCCGCAAGGTTGGCGATATGGGTTTGAGCGGTCAGTTGAGCTACAGCCTCAAACCGCAGGCAAAACTGGAAACCATCGTGCTTTCGGGTAACAAGCGCCTGGGCGAGGATTATCTGCTCAACCTGGGCCTGGTTCGCTCGGTCAGCAGCGGCGATATGCTGTACACGGCGGGCCTGAACAAAAGCCTGGGCCGCTACGGGCTGAGCCTGAGCGCCAGTTATTCAAGCAGCGGGACGTTTGCGGTGGGTGTGCAACTCTTTATTGCGATGGGCCGGGAACCCCGCCAGGGGCAGTGGCGTTTTGATGCGCTGCCCAAAACCGACAGCGGCGCGGCCTCGGTACGTGTTTTTCTGGACGACAACGCCAACGGGGTCATGGACCCCGGCGAAGAGCCGATCCAGAACGTCGCGATGACCGTTAACGGCAGCCGGGCACTGGCGCGAACGGATGCCGCAGGCATTGCCTGGCTGGACCGTTTGCCAACCAGGCAACACGTGGACATTGCCGTTGACACGCAGACGCTGGAGGACCCCTACTGGGTGCCGCAGCGCAAGGGCGTGCGCTTGGTACCGCGGCCGGGCCATGCCGCCGAGCTTGATTTCCCCGTCGCTCTGACCAGCGAAATTGACGGCACAGTGTACTTTGTCGAGAAAACCTCCAGGCGCGGCATAGGCGATGTGCAGATTGAACTGCTGGACAGCGGCGGCAAGGTGGTATCTTCCATCAAAAGCAGCTCGGACGGCTACTACATTGTTCCGGCGATACCGCAGGGCCGCTACTCTTTGCGGGTGTCGCCGCAGCAACTGCAACAGCTGGACATCATCGATCCGGGCGAACGTGAGATCACCATCACGCCCGATGTAAAATCCATCAACGGTGTTGATTTCCTGTTGAGCAGAAACCCGACCGGGACAGTATCCGGTCTTCCACACGAGGAATCTCATGAAAAAAAATAATTCCCGTCAAAACTTCCTTCAGCAGATCGGTGCCTGCGCTCTCGTGATCGGCAGCCTCGCCCTGGCCGGCGACGGCGATGCGGCAACGGCGACTGGCACGGCGACGGCAACGGTAGTTGAATCGGTGTCGATCAGCATCAGTGCGCCAACGACTCTGGTCTTGTCAGGCACGATCGTTACCATCGAAGGTTTCGTGGGCAGCCTGTCCCTCAGCGGCCCCTTGCTGCGCTTTGGGTCGACCCCACCGCCCGGAGCCCCTGTGACCGCAGCGCAGAGCGGCAGTACCGGCGCAGGCGCTGCGCCGTCTAACGTCAATAGCGCCACCGTCACGGTGATGCTCCAAGGCGGCGGATCTCTGACTATCAACGGTATTGCGGGCTTGGCATTTACCGTGTCGCAACCGAGCGACGGCGTAATCAACATCGAGTACAACTGACTACTTTCTAAAAATACAGCCATGTCTGTTGTAGTGTCTCCAGTAACCCCCCGCGCAGCGTTGCCCTCGCATGGTACAAGCCCATGGCGCTTGTCCGTGGCCCCTATGATGGACTGGACCGACAGGCATTGCCGCTACTTTCACAGGCTGCTCAGTCGCCACGCGCTGCTCTACACCGAGATGGTGACGACTGGCGCGCTGGTGCATGGCGACGTGGAGCGCCACCTGCGGTTTAACGCACAAGAGCACCCGGTAGCGCTGCAACTCGGCGGCAGCGAACCCAACGACCTGGCGCATTGCGCCAAACTCGGCGAGCAGTGGGGCTATAACGAGATCAACCTCAACTGCGGCTGCCCTAGCGAGCGCGTGCAGCGCGGATCGTTTGGCGCCTGCCTGATGGCCGATCCACAACTGGTGGCCGACTGTGTCAAGGCGATGGCAGATGTGGTGACTGTGCCCGTCACCGTCAAGCATCGCATCGGTATCGACAAAAGCGAGAGCTATGAATTCGTGCGTGACTTTGTCGGTACGGTAAGCCAAGCCGGTTGCAACACCTTCATCGTCCACGCGCGCAATGCCTGGCTCAAAGGCCTGAGCCCGAAAGAAAACCGCGAAGTGCCACCCTTGCGTTATCAGATGGTGCATCAACTCAAGCGCGACTTTCCCGAGCTAACCATCGCCATCAATGGCGGCATCACCACAGCCAGCCAAATTGCGGACGAACTACAGCACGTCGATGGTGTGATGGTGGGGCGTGAGGCGTATCACAACCCGTGGGTCATGGCCGATTGGGACCAAGCTTTTTTTAGCGCTGCAGCCCCTACCGCAACCCGTGAAAGCATTGAAGCGCAAATGTGCGACTACATGGCGGCGCAGTTTGCAATGCACGGCACGCCATGGAGCGCCATTGCTAGGCACATGCTGGGCCTGCGCCACGGCATGACAGGCAGTCGCCGCTGGCGTCAGGTATGGAGCGACCACCGCCTCAAAACGCTGCACCCGCGTGACGTGATGGCGCTGGCGCATGCGCCAATCCAGTCGCAAACCCATATCGACGCTGGCAGCGAACACCATAACGACCAGCCTATCGACCATATTCATGCGTGACGACGCTGCGCTTCACGCAAATCAAGTGCGCCTGGCGATGACCATGGTCTGGCTGGTGCCCGCGCTCTGGACGGTCAACTATGTTGTGGCTCGCATGGCACCTGGCGTTATTGGCCCCTACGCACTGGCTTTGGGTCGCTGGCTGGTGGCGGCTGTCGTACTGGTGTGTTTTTGCGGGCCAGAGCTGTGGCTGCGGCGTGTAGAAATAGCACGCCTCTGGTGGCAGTACGCCATTCTTGGCACCCTAGGCATGCTGGTGTGCGGTGCGTGGGTTTACCAGGGTGCGCGTTCAACCGGGGCCATCAATATTGCGTTGATTTATTCCGCCTCGCCCGTGCTGATAGCGCTGGGCGCTGCCGTGTGGTTCGGTGAATACTTCCGCTGGCGGCAGATAGCGGGCGTGCTGCTGGCGCTGGCAGGCGTGGTTCACGTTGTAGTCAAGGGCCAATGGATGACCCTGGATGCGATTCAGTTTGTGCCGGGTGACTGGTGGATAGTGGGGGCCACGATTGCATGGGCCGCCTACGTTTTGCTGCTGAAAAGATGGTCAAGCCCCTTGAGCGGAACAGCCAGGCTTGCCGCCATTTGCACGGGCGGCGTGGTGGTGTTGCTGCCGTTTGCAATCTGGGAGGCAGGGCAGCCGGGATTGGCGCAGTGGGGTTGGCAGGCCGGCTTGCTCATCGTTGCGGTGGGGTTGATACCCGGTCTGGGTGCGTACTTGATCTATGACTGGGCACAAAAAATCCTCGGTGCCAGCCGGGTGGCCGTTGCGCTTTATCTGGGGCCGCTCTATACCGCGCTGGTGTCTTGGGCGGTGCTGGGCGAGAGGCCGGGCTGGCACCACGCGGCAGGAGCCATGCTCATCCTGCCAGGTGTTTTCCTGGTCAGCTGGCGGGTTGAGCGACCAATTTTATCGGCTGATACGGTTGCAACCAAATAAATATGGGCGTTAGAAGCTACTAAATTAATAGCATTTATCACGAAGAATGTGCATCAGGCGCTGACTGCTTTTGTTCACATGCAAGGCAGCGTGAGCCGACTGTGATGCTTGCGCTCCCTGCACTTGATAGAGCTTGACCCTAGAATGCTTCAAGAGGGAATTCAAAGGCTGTGGCCTCCAGTTATTTTATAAGTGGTCTAATTATTTTTTGGTTTTCAAATATTACTACGCATACATGAACCTTCACCTGACTGACAAACACATCCTCATAACTGGCGGCAGCAAAGGCATAGGCCTGGCCTGCGCCAATAGCTTTTTGAATGAGGGCGCACGGGTGACACTGGTTTCACGCAGTGCCGACAACCTGGCTGCTGGTCGCGCGTCGCTGTTGGAAAGCTACCCACAAGCAGCAAGCCGCATCGCTACTTTTGCCGCTGACCTCACAGACCCGCTGGCTGCCGTGGCCGTGCTGGATAAGGCTGAAACCGCTGGTGGAGCGGTAGATGTGCTGGTCAATTCCGCCGGGGCTGCCAAACGCACGCCACCCGATGAGCTCACACCGCAAGCCTGGCACGATGCCATGCAGGCCAAATACTTCAGCTACATCTACATGATTGACCCGATGGTGCAGCGCATGGCCGGGCGCGGGGCCGGTGTCATCATCAACATTGTGGGCACTGGCGGCAAGGTTGCCAGCGCAACGCATCTGGCTGGCGGCGCAGCGAATGCAGCGCTGATGCTGGTCAGTGCGGGCCTGGCATCAGCATTTGGACCCAGAGGTGTGCGCGTCAATGCCGTCAACCCGGGACTGACATTGACCGATCGTTTAAAGCAGGGCCTTGAGGCAGATGCCAAAGTGCAGTGCCTTGCCTATGACGAGGCCTTGCGTCTGGCCAATGCACGCCAGCCGCTCGGCCGCCTGGCTGAACCACACGAGATTGCAGATGCAGTGGTGTTTTTGGCATCAAGCCGGGCCAGCTACATCACGGGTGCGATCCTGGCGATGGATGGCGCCTTGATGCCGATGATCTAGATGCGACGCGGCCGACTCAGGCCGCCGCTTCCAGCCCGTTTGCAAAGTGCTCGCGCATACGCTGCATGGCGGCTTTGGCGTTGCGACTTGACAGCGCCTGCATGATGGCGCTGTGCTCGCCCAGCGACTCTTCAATTCGTCCGTTTTTAAGTAAACTCGAACCTATGAGCAACACATTCAAACCGTCAAACCTCGTCGACTGGGAAAAAGCCGCCGCTAAATCTGCACCCGGCGGCAACGTAGACGCACTCAATTGGCAAACGCCAGACGGCATTACTGTGAAGCCGCTGTACACGGCTGAAGACATCAAAGGCCTAGCCCACACCAACACGCTGCCGGGTTTTGAGCCCTTCATTCGCGGCCCGCAGGCCACCATGTATGCGGTGCGGCCCTGGACGATTCGCCAGTACGCAGGTTTCTCGACTGCCGAAGAATCGAATGCGTTTTACCGCAAGGCCTTGGCCGCAGGCGGGCAGGGTGTCAGCGTGGCGTTTGACTTGGCCACGCACCGTGGCTATGACAGTGACCACCCGCGCGTGACGGGCGATGTCGGTAAGGCTGGCGTAGCGATTGATTCGGTCGAAGACATGAAAATCCTCTTCGACCAGATCCCGCTCGATAGCGTGAGCGTGTCCATGACCATGAACGGTGCGGTGCTGCCCGTGCTGGCGGGCTACATCGTAGCGGCCGAAGAACAGGGCGTGGCGCAGGATAAATTGAGTGGCACGATCCAGAACGACATCCTCAAAGAGTTCATGGTGCGCAACACCTATATCTACCCGCCTGTGCCCAGCATTCGCATCATTGGCGACATCATTGAATACACGGCTAAACACATGCCGAAGTTCAATTCAATTTCGATCTCGGGCTATCACATGCAAGAGGCTGGGGCCAACCAGTCGCTGGAGCTGGCCTTCACGCTGGCCGACGGCAAAGAGTACGTCAAAACCGCCACGGCCAAGGGTCTGGATGTGGATGGTTTTGCCGGCCGCCTGAGTTTTTTCTGGGCCATCGGCATGAACTTCTACCTCGAAGTCGCCAAGCTGCGCGCTGCCCGTTTGCTGTGGTGCCGCATCATGAAAGATTTCAACGCGAAAAGCCCCAAGAGCCTGATGCTGCGCACCCACTGCCAGACCAGCGGCTGGAGCCTGACCGAGCAGGACCCCTACAACAATGTGGTGCGCACCACCATTGAAGCGATGGCGGCAGTGTTTGGCGGTACACAAAGCCTGCACACCAACAGCTTTGACGAAGCGATTGCGCTACCGACTGAATTCTCAAGTCGTATCGCCCGCAACACGCAGCTCATCATTCAAGAAGAAACCCACATTACCAGTGTGATCGACCCTTGGGCGGGCAGCTATATGATGGAAAAACTGACGCAAGACATGGCCGATGCGGCCTGGGAAATCATTGAAGAAGTCGAGCAGATGGGTGGTATGACCAAGGCCGTTGACAGCGGCTGGGCCAAGCTCAAGATTGAAGCGGCAGCGGCAGACAAGCAAGCCCGCATTGACAGCGGTCGCGACGTGATTGTCGGCGTCAACAAATACAAGCTTCAAGCCGAAGACGCGATTGAGACGCGCGACATCGATAACGTAGCGGTACGCGATGGGCAGATTGCACGCCTCAACGCCATCAAGGCCAAACGCGACACGCCAGCGGTGCTGGCCGCGTTGGACGCGCTGACCGATGCGGCTGAAAATGACAGTGGCAACCTGCTCGAGCTGTGCATCAAGGCCATGCGCCTGCGCGCCACGGTAGGCGAGGTGAGTGATGCGTTAGAAAAAATTTACGGGCGCCATCGCGCCGATACACAAAAGGTGACCGGTGTGTACGCTGCTGCTTACGATTCAGCCGAAGGCTGGGAAACCCTCAAGACCGAAATCAACCAGTTCGCTGAAGAACAGGGCCGCCGACCGCGTGTGATGATTTCAAAACTCGGCCAGGACGGCCACGACCGTGGCGCAAAAGTCGTCGCCACCGCGTTTGCTGATTTGGGCTTTGACGTGGACATGGGCCCGCTGTTCCAGACACCCGAAGAGTGCGCCCGTCAGGCGATTGAAAATGACGTCCATGCGGTTGGCGTTTCAACCCTAGCAGCAGGCCACAAAACGCTGGTGCCCGCCATCATTGCCGAGCTTAAAAAGCAGGGCGCCGATGACATCATCGTGTTTGTAGGCGGTGTGATTCCGCGCCAGGACTACGACATGCTTTATGAGGCCGGTGTGAAGGGCATTTATGGGCCGGGTACACCGATTCCAGCCAGTGCCAAGGATGTGCTTGAGCAGATTCGCAAGGCGTTGGGTGGGGTAGTCAAGTAACTCTATTTGATATATATTATTGGTATGTATCAAATAAGGAGTTCATCTATGAGCACGCTAATCCTCGACACCGCAAAAATTTTCACCACCGGACGCAGCCAAGCGGTGCGTTTGCCAAAAGCCTATCGGTTTGATACGAAAGAGGTTTCGATTGAGAGGCAAGGGGACGCTGTGATATTGCGCCCGAAGCACGCGTCAAAAGAGGAGTGGTGGGCAGAGATGGAAAAAATTCTGGATGGCTTTGAAGGCATGGAGCCGATCGAGCGTGATCGCTCGCCGCTACGCGACGATATTGAGCCATTTGCATGAAGGTTGCAGTGAAGTATTTGTTGGATACCAACATATGCATCTACGCGATGAACCGAAGTTCGGGCAGTGTGATGCGAAAAATGTTGGATGTTGGTTCTGATGCGTTATGTATCAGTTCAATGGTCGCTGCTGAACTTGCTTTTGGTGTCGCACGAAGCGACGCAGCCTATCGCGCAAAAAACAAGCAGAACCTACAAAGATTTATCAGCAGCATAGAAGTTTTACCGTGGACGCATGCTGCCATGTGGCACTTTGGTGAGCAACGACAGCGCCTGAAACTTAGCGGTCAACCCATCGGAGAGATTGATTTGCTGATAGGCGCTCAAGCACTCGCTTCTGATTTGGTGGTGGTGACCAACAACATCAAAGAGTTTCAGCGTATTGACGGCTTGAAGCTGGAGAACTGGGTGTGATGATTGGCTTTCCAGTGTGTGCAAATGATGTGCTCACAACTACGGGTTCAGCCCAGCGCCGCGCCATCGCCAAAGCCATCACGCTTTTGGAATCAACCCGCGCAGATCACCGCGTACAAGCCGACGAGCTATTAACTGCATTACTCCCCAGCACCGGCAAATCCTTTCGCCTTGGCATCAGCGGCGTTCCCGGCGTTGGCAAATCAACCTTCATTGAAGTGCTGGGCCTGTATCTCATCAAGCTGGGCCATCGCGTCGCGGTGCTGACGATAGACCCGTCTTCCACGCTGTCAGGTGGTGCCATCCTTGGCGACAAGACGCGCATGGAAATGCTCTCGGTACAAAGCCAAGCCTACATCCGCCCCAGCCCGGCTAGTGGCACGCTGGGTGGCGTGGCTGAAAAAACACGTGAGGCCATGCTGGTCTGCGAAGCCGCAGGTTACGACGTGGTGATTGTTGAAACGGTAGGCGTTGGCCAGTCTGAGACAGCAGTTGCCAACATGACTGACATGTTTGTGCTGATGCAGTTGCCCAATGCGGGCGACGATTTGCAGGCGATTAAAAAAGGCGTGATGGAACTGGCTGATCTGGTGGTTATCAACAAGGTGGACCTTGATGCGATTGCCGCCCAGCGTGCGCAACTGCAAATTACCTCGGCTATGCAGTTGCTGGGTATGTTCAGCGGCTATGTTGAAACCAACTGGCATCCCAAAGCGATTGGGCTCAGTGCGTTGAAGGGAGATGGCGTGGAGGCCTTCTGGGCCGAGGTGAAGGACTTTAAGGTGCGGCAAGCTGCCAACGGCAAGCACGCAGAGCGCCGCAAGCAGCAGGCACTTAGTTGGATGTGGGAGCGTATTGACGCTGGATTGAAACAGGCTTTCAGGCAAGACCCAGCCGTAGGAAGCCTGTTGCCAAAAATGATTATGGAAGTCGTCAGCGGCCAGCTCCCAGCCTCGACAGCAGCACGAAATTTGCTGGCAGCCCAATCAAAACGGCTTCAAAAAGCTATCAAATAAATAGCAAAACAAGCGAGTATACAAAAGGCGAACCATGCAGGAAATACTTGAACAGTTGGAAAAAAAACGCAGCGCAGCGCGTTTGGGCGGTGGGCAAAAACGTATTGACGTGCAGCACGGTAAGGGCAAACTCACCGCGCGTGAGCGGCTGGAGGTGCTGCTGGATGAAGGCACGTTTGAAGAGTGGGACATGTTCGTTGAACACCGTTGCACGGACTTCGGCATGGAGACACAAAAAATCCCCGGCGACGGCGTAGTCACTGGCTACGGCATGATCAACGGCCGCCTGGTGTTTGTTTTCAGTCAGGACTTCACCGTGTTCGGTGGTGCATTGAGTGAGGCCCATGCCGAGAAAATTTGCAAGGTGATGGACCAGGCCATGAAGGTCGGTGCTCCGGTGATTGGCCTGAACGATTCCGGCGGCGCGCGCATCCAGGAAGGTGTGGCCTCGCTGGGCGGTTATGCCGATGTGTTCCAGCGCAATGTGATGGCCAGCGGCGTGATTCCGCAGATCAGCATGATCATGGGGCCGTGCGCCGGTGGTGCGGTGTATTCGCCGGCCATGACTGACTTCATCTTCATGGTCAAAGACTCAAGCTATATGTTTGTCACCGGCCCTGAAGTTGTTAAAACCGTGACGCATGAAGAAGTCAGCGCTGAAGAACTGGGCGGAGCGATGACGCACACCACCAAAAGCGGCGTGGCAGACTTGGCTTTCGAGAACGATGTTGAAGCGCTCTTGATGCTGCGCCGCCTTTATAACTACCTGCCGCTGAACAACCGCGAAAAAGCTCCGATCCGGCCCAGCGCCGACCCGGCCGGCCGCATGGATCTGAGTCTGGACACGCTGGTACCAGAGAACGCGAACAAGCCCTACGACATGAAGGAGCTGATCGTCAAGACGGTTGATGACGGTGATTTTTTTGAAATCCAGCCGGAGTACGCGAAGAACATCATCATTGGTTTTGCCCGCATGGAAGGCCAGACGGTGGGCATCGTCGCGAATCAGCCGCTGGTGCTGGCCGGTTGTCTCGACATCAAAAGCTCCATCAAGGCCGCGCGCTTTGTACGCTTTTGCGATGCCTTCAATATTCCCGTCATCACGTTTGTCGATGTGCCCGGTTTCATGCCCGGTACATCGCAAGAATACGGCGGCATCATTAAGCATGGTGCGAAGTTGCTGTATGCCTACGCTGAATGCACGGTACCGAAAATCACCGTCATCACGCGCAAGGCTTATGGCGGCGCCTATGACGTGATGTCATCCAAACACCTGCGTGGCGACGTCAACTTTGCCTGGCCGAACGCCGAGATTGCCGTGATGGGTGCCAAGGGTGCAGTTGAAATCATCTTCCGCGAAGACAAGGGCGATCCAGTGAAGTTAGCTGCACGCGAAGCCGAATACAAAGCCCGCTTTGCCAATCCTTTCGTGGCCAGCGCACGCGGTTATGTCGATGACGTGATCTTGCCGCACGAAACCCGCAAGCGCATCTGCCGATCGCTAGTTATGCTCAAGGACAAGAAACTTGAAAACCCGTGGCGCAAGCACGGAAATATTCCGTTGTAACTCCCATTGGGGCTTGATATGAAGTTATATCGCACTGGATCGGGCTTCCCGGGTGCTCTGCTCCGTGTCCCCCGGCCTGCGGCCTCCTCCTTTACCTGCGCAGAACACCCAGGCATTCCGATCCCGGCCACTTGGTATTCCAATGCGAAATTCAGGGTCAGCACTTCGCAGCAGCAGGCTGGGGGTGTCTGTCGTAGCGAAGTCAAGGAGGAGTCCAAAGGCGGGAGCCTTTGGACGGGGGACATGAGCGGAGACAGATACCCCCAGCCTGTTGCGGGTCCAGAAGAAAACCTTGAGGCACCGTCAACGGGACAGGCTCAGTACCACAACGAATCCCAACATTCGCTGACTGAATAACGTTAGGAGAACACTATTTTTACCAAAATACTGATTGCAAATCGGGGTGAAATCGCCTGCCGCGTCATCCTCACTGCCCGCAAGATGGGTATCAAAACGGTGGCAGTTTATTCTGATGCCGACAAGGACGCCCGCCATGTCGAGCTGGCCGATGAGGCCGTCAACATCGGCCCGGCATCGAGTCGTGACAGCTACTTGCAGGCCGAAAAAATTATTGCCGCCTGCAAGCAGACCGGCGCAGAAGCAGTGCATCCGGGTTATGGCTTTCTCAGCGAGAACGCGAGTTTTGCCAAGCGGGTTGAAGAAGAGGGTATTATTTTCATTGGCCCCAAGCATTATTCAATTGCCGCCATGGGCGACAAGATTGAATCTAAAAAACTGGCGGGTGCTGCCGGAGTCAACTGCATTCCCGGCGTGAACGATGCGATTGAAACACCTGAGCGGGCGGTTGAAATTGCCAAAGGCATTGGCTATCCGGTGATGATTAAAGCCAGCGCTGGCGGCGGTGGCAAGGGCTTGCGCGTGGCCTTTAATGACAAAGAGGCATTTGAAGGCTTCACCTCCTGCCGCAACGAAGCGCAGAGCAGCTTTGGCGATGACCGCGTCTTCATTGAAAAATTTGTTGAAGAACCGCGCCACATCGAGATCCAGTTGCTGGGCGACAGCCACGGCAATGTGATTTATCTCAACGAGCGTGAGTGCTCGATCCAGCGCCGGCATCAGAAGGTGATTGAAGAAGCGCCATCGCCCTTCGTCAGTCAGGCCACGCGCAAAGCCATGGGCGAGCAGGCGGTGCTGCTGGCCAAGGCCGTCAACTACCAGAGTGCGGGCACGGTCGAGTTTGTGGTCGGCAAAGACCAGAGCTTTTACTTTCTGGAAATGAACACGCGCCTGCAGGTCGAGCACCCGGTGACGGAATGCATCACCGGGCTGGACCTGGTTGAGCTGATGATTCGTGTGGCGGCGGGCGAGAAGCTGCCTTTGACTCAAAGCCAGGTCAAGCGCGATGGCTGGGCTATCGAGTGCCGCATCAATGCTGAAGATCCGTTCCGGAATTTCTTGCCGTCAACGGGCCGACTGGTGCGCTTTCAGCCACCGAAAGAAACCATGTTTGCCGCCGACACCGCACACCTCTACGGCGTGCGCGTCGATACCGGCGTGCAGGACGGCGGCGAGATACCGATGTACTACGACTCGATGATTGCCAAGCTCATCGTGCATGGCAAGGACAGGCTGGAGGCGATTGGAAAAATGCGCGAGGCGCTGAATGGTTTTGTGATTCGCGGCATCTCCAGCAACATCCCGTTCCAGTCGGCCTTGCTGGCACACCCGAAGTTTGTGGCGGGTGACTTCAACACCGGCTTTATTGCCGAGAACTATAGCCAGGGCTTTCGCGCAGAAAACGTTGCCCATGATGACCCGGACTTTCTGCTGGCGCTGGCGGCTTACGTCAACCGCCGCCAGTTGGGCCGTGCGGCGGGCATCAGCGGGCAACTGCCGGGCCATGGGGTGACGGTGGGGGAGCAGTTTGTAGTGATCGGTCTGGGTGCCGGCGGGCACAACACCCGGCATCCTGTCACGGTGCGTGATTACGAGGCAAAAACCGGCTCTAGCGCAATAGATACAGGCGCAGCTAGCTACGAAATTTGTAGCAACTGGCACTTGGGTGGTGCGCGCATACGCGGCACCGTGAACGGCAAACCGTTTACAGCGCAGGTCGAGCGTGGTGTTGGCCATGGTTCCGTGAAGAACCCGCTGGCTTTCCGCATTGCGCATAACGGCACCCGGCTTGATGCGCTGGTGTTGTCGCCGCGCGCCGCCGCGCTGCACGCGCTGATGCCGTTTAAAGCACCGCCCGACATGAGCCGTTTTGTGCTGTCCCCCATGCCCGGTCTGCTGGTGGAAGTAGCCGTGCAACCTGGCCAGAAGGTGCAGGCTGGTGAGCGTGTGGCGGTGATTGAAGCGATGAAGATGGAAAACGTTTTATTCGCTATTGCCGATGGCATCGTCGGCAAGGTGCTGGCCAACAAAGGCGAATCACTCAGCGTGGATCAGCCGATTGTGGAGTTTGTCTAAATGCAGCGCCCCTTCAAAGTGCTGGGCATTCAGCAAATCGCCATAGGCGGCACCAGCAAGCAGCGCCTGCGTACCCTGTGGGTCGACATGCTAGGACTTGAAGTGACCGGCAATTTCGTCAGCGAACGCGAGAACGTCGATGAAGACATCTGTGCTATCGGCAGTGGCCTCTTCAAAGTCGAGGTTGACTTGATGCAGCCGCTGGACATTGAAAAGAAGCCCGCTGTTCACGCCACGCCGCTCAATCATGTCGGCTTGTGGATTGACGATTTGCCCAAAGCCGTGCAATGGTTGACGGCGCAGGGCGTGCGTTTTGCGCCAGGTGGCATTCGCAAGGGCGCAGCGGGTTTTGACATCTGCTTCATGCACCCGAAGGCGAATGATGAGTTTCCGATTGCCGGTGAGGGCGTGCTGATTGAGCTGGTGCAGGCACCGCCTGAAGTGATCAGCGCTTTTTCGGCGATGGCGGCTGCGCACTAAGTGCTTGACGTATCGCTCTGGCGCGGGCCAGTGCGTCTTCAATCACTGCCCGTTTGTCTGCGGCTGGAGCTTCTTTTTTGACCGTATTTAAAGGTATTTCAGGGCTGTCAGTACCTGTTATCAAGCGTGACAAGCTATGAAATTCATAGCGGTCTCTAGCCATATCGGCCTCTGATTGTGGCCACGCAGCCCAGCCGGTGTACTCGCCGGTGACGTTTTCTAAGCTGATGCAGTCCACCGGGCAAACGTTAATGCACAACTCACAGCCGGTGCAATAGGGCTCAATCACGGTGTGCATCATCTTGTTGCTGCCAAGAATAGCATCCGTCGGGCAGGCCGGGAGGCACAGCGTGCAGCCTATGCACCATTCCTCGTCAATGATGGCGACCGAGCGTGGGCCTTCTGTGCCATTGGCCGGGTTCAGGGCGCTTGGAAAGGCGCCTGTGATGGCTGCTAGGCGCTCAATGCCTTCTGCGCCGCCGGGCGGGCACTGGTTGATGTCAGCTGCGCCTGTGGCGATGGCATCTGCATAAGCTGCGCAGTCCGGGTAGCCGCAACGCGTGCATTGCGTTTGCGGCAATGCGGCGAGTATGCGGCTGGCCAGCGGGGTGTTGGCCTGCGGTGGGGCAGGCAGCATATTACTTGCTGCGCGTTGCTTTGGCCGCTGCGCGCGTGGTCGCTGGCCTTGCTATCGCTTTGGTAGCTGATTGCGCTCGTGCTTTGGGTGCTACAGCCTTGTTGTGGTCAAGAATAAAGGCCTTGACTGCCGGGTAGACCATGTCGCGCCAGCGTCTGCCGCTGAAGATGCCGTAGTGGCCTGCACCTTTGACTTCCAGGTGCTTCTGGCGCGCCTTGGGTACGTTGTAGCAAAGGCCGTGGGCGGCTTCGGTCTGGCCGGAGCCGGAGATGTCGTCCAGTTCGCCTTCGATCGTGAAGTGAGCCGTGGTCGTGATGTCCTGGGGCCGCACGCGTTCAAGCTGGCCATCCACCGACTTCACGTCCCAGGTGCCATTGACGAGCTTGAACTCCTGGAACACCGTCTTGATGGTTTCTAGGTAGTAGTCGGCATCCATGTCGAGCACGGCGTTGTACTCGTCGTAAAACTTGCGGTGCGCTTCGGTGCTGGCGTCGTCGCCCTTGATCAGGTCATTGAAGTAGTCGTAGTGGCTGGTGGCGTGGCGGTTCGGGTTCATGGCGACAAAACCGGTGTGCTGCAAAAAACCGGGGTACACGCGGCGGCCTGCGCCTGCAAAGTTGCTCGGTACGCGGAAGATCACATTGTTTTCAAACCACTCATAGGGCTTGGTAGTGGCCAGGTTGTTGACGGCCGTGGGCGACTTGCGTGCATCAATCGGACCGCCCATCATGACCATGGACAGCGGGGTGATCTCGCCGCGTGAGGCCATCAGCGAAATGGCGGCCAGCACCGGCACCGTCGGCTGGCAGACGCTGATAACGTGGCAGTTACCGTACTTCGCTTGCAGGTGGCGGATGAACTCCTGCACATAGTTGACATAGTCGTCTAGGTGAAACGCGCCATCAGACAACGGCACGGTACGTGCGTTTTTCCAGTCGGTGATGTAGACCTTATGGTCTTTCAGCATCGTTTTAACCGTGTCGCGGAGTAGCGTGGCGTAGTGGCCGGAGAGTGGTGCGACGATCAGTACCGCAGGCTGGCCCTTGAGCTTGGCCAGGGTGTTGGTATCGTCGGAGAAGCGCTTGAAGCGGCGCAGCTCGCAAAACGGCTTGTCGATTTCAACCCGCTCATGGATGGCGATGCTGGTGCCGTCAACATCAATCGTCTGGATGTCAAAGGCTGGTTTTTCGTAGTCCTTGCCGAGACGGTAAATCAGGCTGTAACCGGCCGCCATGCGCTGGGCAAACGGATTTTGGCCCATGGGCGATAGTGGATTGCTATAAATTTTTGAAGCTGCCTGTGCAAAATCAACAAACGGTTCCATCAGCGTGCGCTGGGTCTCATAGACTTGATAAAGCATGGGTAAAAAACCTTTGGGTGGCCGGTTGGCGGTGACAATATAAAATCAAATGGTGCAGTGCAATATAACAGGCTCCTAGCCCTCAGTCCATCCAAGGAAAATCAGCCATGTTTGATATCAATGCTTGTCGCTCCATCGAGAGCATTGTCGCGCTTAAAAAATCTGAAAGACTGCCAGTGCTGTTCCTCGGCCATGGCAGCCCCATGAATGCGATTGGCGACAACGAATACCGTCGTAGCTGGCAGGTCTTGGGCGCTGAGTTTGGCTCCAAAATGCCGATGCCGCAACTGATACTGTGCATCTCGGCGCACTGGCTGACCGAAGGCTGGTGGCTCACGGGCATGGACAAGCCCAAAACCATCCACGACTTTGGCAGCTTCCCGCAGGAGCTGTTTGATGAGCAATACCCGGCACCCGGCGATACGGCAGCGGCGCAGGTCATCAGCCAGATAGTCAAGCAGCGCGGCTCACAGCCCCTTGGTCTGGACATGACTGAATGGGGCCTGGACCACGGTGCATGGTCGGTGCTCAAACCCATGTTCCCCAAAGCGGATATCCCGGTCATTCAACTCAGCATGGACTACAGCCGCCCGCCTGAAGACCACTATGCACTGGCAAAACAACTTAAAAGTCTGCGCGATCGCGGCGTGCTGATTGTCGGCAGCGGCAACATCGTCCACAACCTGCGCCAGATGCAGCGCGGCGCTACCGGCAACCAGGCCTTTGACTGGGCGCTGGAGTTTGACCAGACGATTGGCGGCTACATCCAGCAAGGCAATCTTGATGCGCTACAGAACTTTTTAAAGCTAGGCCAGGTCGCCAAGATGGCCCAACCCACGCACGAGCACTACCTGCCGCTGCTGTACGCCGCCGCTGCGGTTGATAGCGGTGAACGGATGCGGTTTTTCAACACCAGCTTTCAGATGGGGTCGATTTCGATGCGGTCTGTGGTGTGGGGATGATTGCAGCCGACTGCTGCGTAGTCGTCCTGTTGATATTTGAAAATCTGAATAAAAATTCGCTTGTAAAATTATCAAAGTAGTTTGATAATTACATCAATGAAAGAACTCAAATTCATGGGCAGCAGTCTGATGGACTTGGCGCAGTTTCCAGATGAAGCCAGGCGGCTTGCTGGGTTTGAGTTGTGGCAAGTGCAAGTAGGTGCCATGCCGAGCGACTTCAAACCCATGCCTACGGTAGGTGCGGGGGCTTACGAGGTGCGCATCAAGGTGCAGGGCCAATGGCGGGTGATTTATGTGGCCAAACATGCAGATGCCGTTTACGTGCTGCATTGCTTTCAAAAGACCACGCCCAAGACGGCCAAGCCTGATATTGAATTGGCTGCCAAGCGTTACAAACTGATTGGAGCTTGAATGAAAAAAAAGCAAACTACAAAACCTGTTACCCCTGTAGATGCCGATGCTGTGGTGACGGCATCCAGTGGCAACGTGTTCCTGGACTTGGGCTTTTCCCCCGGCGAGGCAGCTGTGATGGCGCTGCGTGCGGATTTGATGGCTCGGCTGCGGCTGCTGGTGCAAACCGAGCACTGGACGCAGGCCGAGGCATCGGAGCGCTTTGGCATCGCCCAGTCGCGGGTGAGTGACCTGCTGCGCGGCAAGTGGGACAAGTTCAGCTTGGACATGCTCATCACTCTGGCCGCACGGGCAGGGCGCAAGGTTGAACTGGCGATGGCGTGATGACAGGCAGGCTGATGTTGTGGCTAAAACAGCTTGAGTTTCACATCACTTTGGCAATCGCCGCACAAACGTAGTCGATGTTCTTGCTGTTCAGCGCGGCCACGCACATGCGGCCGGTGTCGGTGCCGTAAATGCCGAACTCGCTGCGCAGGCGCACCATCTGGTCTTTGGAGAGGCCCGAGTAGCTGAACATGCCGATCTGCGTGGTGATGAAGCTCATGTCCTGCTTGACGCCGGCCGCTTTCAGGCCATCGACCAGCTTTTGCCGCATGGCCTTGATGCGAACGCGCATTTCGGTCAGCTCTTCTTCCCATTGGGCGCGCAGGGCGGGGCTGTTGAGCACCGTGGCCACTACCATGCCGCCGTGAATCTGCGGGTTGCTGTAGTTGGTGCGGATGACCAGTTTGAGCTGCGACAGCACCTTGTCGGCTTCTTCCCTGCTCTGGCACAGAACCGACAGCGCACCGACGCGCTCACCATACAGGCTGAAGCTTTTCGAGAACGAGGTGGATATAAAAAACGACAGGCCAGCGGCGACAAATTTTGTGACCACCGCACCGTCTTCCTGGAGGCCATAGCCAAAGCCCTGATAAGCCATGTCAAGAAAAGGCGTGAGCCCTCTAGCCTTGACGACGGCAACCACCTGATCCCACTGCGCGCTGGTGATGTCGTAACCGGTCGGGTTGTGGCAGCAGGCGTGCAGCACGATGATGGTGCCTTCGGCGGCGGCGTTTAGCGCAGCCAACATGCCGTCGAAGTTGATGCCTTTTTTGGCTGCGTCGTAGTAGGGGTGACTTTCAATTACAAAGCCGGCCTGGGTGAACAGGGCGCGGTGGTTTTCCCAGCTCGGGTCGGAAAGCAGCACCTTGGCGTTGGGCAGCAGTTTCTTCAAATAGTCGGCGCCAATCTTCAGGCCACCGGTGCCGCCTATGCCTTGAGCAGTGGCAATGCGGCCACTTTTGACGGGCTCGCTGTCAGCACCAAACACCAGTGACTTGACGGCCGAGTCATAGGCCGGAAGGCCGTCGATCGGCAGGTAGCCGCGTGCCTTGGGCGATTCCATCATCTGCTTTTCAGCCGCCTGTACGCATTTGAGCAGGGGCAGCTTGCCGTCGTCGTCGTAGTACACACCGACACCCAGGTTGACCTTGGCGGGGTTGGTGTCGGCGGCGAACTGTTCGTACAGACCCAGGATGGGGTCGCGTGGGGCCATTTCGACGGCAGTAAATAAAGACATGGGAGTCCTGAAGAGTAAAAAAGACGTAAGCTAGAGAGTTGCACTAATTTTAACTGTGCTTGAAAGCTGATTTGAGGTTCCCATGCCAGAAGTACTAGAACTCATAACCCCAACGAATGATGCCCAGCTCAAGGGCACATTCGCAAGCTTCCCCAACTCGCCGTTCGAGCTTTTCATGCCCTACCAGCCCGCTGGCGACCAGCCGCAGGCGATTGACAAGCTGGTCGAAGGCATCAACGACGGCGAAGTGTTCCAGACCCTGCTGGGCGTGACCGGCTCGGGCAAAACCTTCACCATGGCCAATGTGATTGCACGGGTTGGTAAGCCGGCGATTGTGTTTGCACCCAACAAGACGCTGGCGGCGCAGCTCTACAGCGAGTTCCGCGAGTTCTTCCCGAAAAATGCGGTGGAATATTTCGTCAGCTACTACGACTACTACCAGCCTGAGGCCTATGTGCCGCAGCGCGATCTTTTCATTGAAAAAGACTCCGCCATCAACGAGCACATCGAGCAGATGCGCCTGTCGGCCACCAAAAGCGTGCTGGAACGCCGCGACACCATCATTGTGGCGACGGTCAGCGCCATCTACGGCATAGGCGCCCCCGAGGACTACACCCAGATGCGTTTCATCGCCCGCATTGGCGACAAGCTGGGCCAGCGCGATGTGATTGCGCGGCTGATCCGGATGCAGTACAGCCGCAACGACCAGGACTTTGCGCGCGGCACCTTCCGCGTGCGCGGCGATGTGATTGACGTTTTCCCGGCCGAGCATTCGGAGCTGGCGATTCGCATCGAGCTGTTTGACGATGAGATCGAAACACTGTCGTTGTTTGACCCACTGACCGGGCGCATCCGCCAGAAGATTCCGCGCTTTGTGGTCTACCCGAAAAGCCATTACGTCACGCCGCGCGACAAGGTGATGATGGCAGTTGAAACCATCAAGCTGGAGCTGGTCGAGCGCGTGGCGCAGTTTGTCAAAGAAGGCAAGCTGGTTGAAGCGCAGCGCATCGAGCAGCGCACCCGGTTTGATCTGGAAATGCTGAGTGAAATCGGCCACTGCAAGGGCATTGAAAACTACACCCGCCACCTGAGCGGTGCGCTGCCGGGCGCGCCGCCCTCGACGCTGTGCGACTACATGCCAAAAGACGCGCTGATGTTCCTCGACGAAAGCCACGTCATGATCGGCCAGCTCAACGCCATGTACAACGGCGACCGGGCACGAAAAAATAATCTGGTGGACTATGGCTTTCGTTTGCCCAGCGCGCTGGACAATCGGCCGCTGAAGTTCGAAGAATTTGAAGCCAAGATGCGACAGGCTGTTTTTGTCTCCGCCACGCCAGCGGCCTATGAGCAAGAACACGCAGGGCAGGTAGTTGAACAACTGGTACGGCCCACCGGGCTGGTTGACCCCGAGGTTGAAGTGCGGCCCGCAACCCATCAGGTGGATGACGTGCTGGGTGAAATCCGCATCCGCGTGGACAAGAACGAGCGCGTGTTAATTACCACGCTGACCAAGCGCATGGCCGAGCAGCTGACCGACTACCTGAGTGAAAACGGCGTGAAAGTGCGCTATCTGCACAGCGACGTGGAGACGGTCGAGCGGGTTGAAATTTTGCGTGACCTGCGACTGGGCGCTTTTGATGTGCTGGTTGGCATCAACCTGCTGCGCGAGGGGCTGGACCTTCCCGAGGTCTCGCTGGTGGCCATTCTGGATGCCGACAAGGAAGGCTTTTTACGGTCAGAGCGCAGCCTAATCCAGACTATTGGCCGCGCCGCGCGAAACCTCAATGGCCGGGCGATTTTGTATGCCGACCGGATCACCGATTCGATGAAAAAAGCCATCAGCGAAACCGAGCGCCGACGCAACAAGCAAATCGCCTTTAATCTGGAGCATGGCATCACGCCTAAGAGCATCGTCAAGCGCATCAAAGATTTGATCGACGGTGTGTACAGCGAAAAATCAGGCAAGGAAGCCGAGAAGCTTCAGATGCAGAAGGCGCTGGTCGAGGACATGAGCGAGAAAGACATCGCGCGCGAGATCAAGCGGCTGGAAAAGCAGATGGTCGATCACGCCAAAAACCTCGAATTCGAAAAAGCCGCAAGGGTCCGCGACCAGTTGCATATCTTGAAGAGCCAAGCCTTTGGCGCGCCTGGTATAGACCAGCTCATCTATATCTCTACTCCAGCGTCGTAGCCTGCGGAAAACCCTTGGCAGTGCTATACTTGACTAATTCAGTCGGAAACATAAAACGATAGTCAAGTTAACTTAAAAGGAGCTTGTTATGCGCCTCACGACCAAAGGCCGCTTTGCGGTCACTGCCATGATTGACTTGGGCCTGCGCCAAAACAGTGGCCCGGTAACGCTGGCAGCGATTAGCCAGCGCCAGCAAATTTCGCTCTCATATTTAGAGCAGCTTTTCGGCAAACTGCGCCGCCACGAGCTGGTTGAGTCGACCCGTGGCCCTGGCGGCGGTTACACGCTGGGCCGCAAGGCATCCGGCATCACTGTGGCCGACATCATTGTCTCGGTAGACGAGCCGCTTGATGCCACCCAGTGCGGCGGCAAGGAGAACTGTACGGGCGAAGGCGGCCGCTGCATGACGCACGATCTGTGGGCCTCACTGAACAGCCGTGTGGTCGAGTTTCTGGACTCCATCACCCTGCAAAAGCTGGTCGATGACCAGCTCGCCAAGGGTGTGGTCGTCGAGAAAACCTCCCTAGTCAAAAAAGCGATTTTCGCATCGCCCATAGCCAAACCCATGCGCGTGAACGCACCCAACTCGGTGTTTGCTTTGGGTAATGCGTTTTTGAAAACCTGATGGAAACTCCACACTTCCCGATTTACATGGACTACAGCGCCACCAATCCGTGCGACCCGCGCGTGGTGGATGCCATGATTCCGTGGTTGCGCGAGCATTTCGGCAACCCTGCATCGCGCAGTCATGCGTGGGGCTGGGAGGCCGAAGCCGCGGTTGAAAAAGCCCGTCAGCAAATTGCCGACCTGATAGGCGCTGACCCGCGTGAGATCGTCTGGACCAGCGGCGCAACCGAGTCCAACAACCTCGCGCTCAAAGGCGCTGCGCATTTCTACAAGTCCAAGGGCAAGCACATCATCACCGTCAAGACCGAGCACAAAGCCGTGCTCGACACCTGCCGTGAGCTGGAGCGCCAGGGTTTTGATTGCACCTATCTTGATGTTCAGGCTGATGGCCTGGTTGATATCGAAGTGCTCAAGGCTGCGCTTCGGCCTGACACGATTTTGGTCAGCGTCATGTTCGTGAACAATGAAATCGGTGTGGTGCAGGACATTGCGGCGATTGGGTCGCTGTGCCGTGAAAAAGGCATCATCTTCCACGTTGATGCGGCTCAAGCCACGGGCCGGGTGGACATCGACATGGCTACTTTGCCGGTCGATTTGATGAGCCTGACCTCGCACAAAACCTACGGCCCCAAAGGCATTGGCGCGCTGTTCGTGCGCCGCAAGCCGCGCGTGCGCCTGGAAGCGCAAATGCACGGTGGCGGCCACGAGCGCGGTATGCGCTCTGGCACGCTGCCAACGCACCAGTGCGTCGGCATGGGCGAGGCCTACCGCATCGCCAAGGCCGAGATGCATGAAGAAAACAAACGCATTCGCGCCCTGCATGAACGCATGCTCAATGGCCTGAAAGATGTTGAAGAAGTATTTTTGAACGGCCATGCCGACAAGCGCGTACCGCACAACCTCAACATGAGCTTTAACTACGTCGAGGGCGAGTCGCTCATCATGGGCATCAAGGGTTTGGCGGTGTCCAGCGGCTCGGCCTGCACGTCCGCCAGCCTAGAGCCCAGCTATGTGCTGCGCGCCTTGGGCCGCAGCGACGAGCTGGCCCACAGCAGCCTGCGCATGACGATTGGCCGCTGGACGACCGAAGAAGAAATTGACTACGCGGTTGGCACCATCAAAGAGAACGTCGCCAAGCTGCGCGAACTTTCCCCGCTCTGGGAAATGTTCAAGGATGGTATTGACTTATCTACTATCCAGTGGGCAGCACACTGAAATGGAACACCCCCGAAGCAGCTTGCGCTGCCTCCCCCTCAAGGGGGCGACACCTGTGGCCCGGCAAAGCCGGTTCCACGCTGTCACTTGTAAAGATACGAATTTGACGAAAGGAATTGATCATGGCTTATTCTGAAAAGGTCGTAGATCACTACGAAAATCCCCGCAACGTCGGCTCCTTTGAAAAGGGCGACGACAGCATAGGTACCGGCATGGTCGGCGCGCCTGCTTGCGGCGACGTGATGAAGCTGCAAATCAAGGTCAACCCCGTTACTGGTGTGATCGAAGATGCACGCTTCAAGACCTACGGTTGCGGTTCGGCCATTGCATCCAGCTCCTTAGTCACCGAATGGGTCAAGGGCAAGACGCTGGACGAAGCGGCCAGCATCAAGAACAGCGCGATTGCTGAAGAGCTGTCGCTGCCACCGGTGAAGATTCACTGCTCCATCCTGGCCGAAGATGCCATCAAGGCGGCTGTGAATGACTACAAAACGCGGCATCTGGTTGCTGTCTGAAAACGGCTACTCCCCTGATATGTCCGTAACCCTCACCGACGCAGCTGCCCGCCACGTCACCCGCTACCTGTCCAAGCGCGCCAAGGGCGTGGGCGTGCGTTTGGGCGTGAGAACCACCGGCTGCTCGGGCCTGGCCTACAAGCTTGAATACGTCGACGAAATTGCGCCTGAAGACGTGGTGTTCGAAGACAACGGCGTGAAGGTGCTGGTTGACCCGAAAAGCATGGCCTACATCGATGGCACCCAGCTCGACTTTGTGCGTGAAGGCCTGAATGAAGGCTTCAAGTTCATCAATCCTAATGAGCGCGATCGTTGTGGTTGTGGAGAGTCGTTTCGCGTTTAACTATTCTGTTTCGCAACTGCGACAAAGCCGCCATCACTAAAAGTGCTGGCGGCTTTTTACCGATATGAACCTCCAATCAACCGACTTCGAACTTTTTGGCATCCCTGCGCAGTTTGCGCAAGACCGCGCCACGCTAGACGCCAAATGGAAAGACCTGCAACGCGAAGCCCACCCTGACAAGTTCGCAGCTCAAGGCGCAGCGGCGCAGCGCGTTGCGATGCAGTGGTCGGTACGCATCAACGAGGCCTACCAGCGACTGAAAGATCCATTGAGACGCGCCAGCTATTTGTGCGAACTCAATGGCGCGCCCATCAATGCTGAAAACAACACCGCCATGTCTACCGACTTCCTGATGCAGCAGATGGAGTGGCGTGAGGCGCTTGACGCTGCAAAAACAGTCGAAAAAATTGCTGAAATAGCCATGCAAGCCAATGAATACGCACGTGACAAGCTATCAAAAATAGAGCAGTCAATTGATATCAAACAAGACTTCATAAGCGCTGCTACCCAGGTCAGAAGCCTTATGTTTATTGAGCGCTTTCAGGCTGAAGTCGAGACACGCATCGACCAACTGGGACAATAACCCAAGCTCCCGAATTACCAAAGTTACATGGCACTTTTACAAATCTCCGAACCCGGCCAGACGCCAGATCCTCACGCCAAGCGCATTGCCATTGGCATAGACTTGGGCACCACACATTCGCTGGTGGCCAGCGTGCGCAGCGGCTTGGCTGAATGCTTGAGCGATACCGAAGGCCGCGTCATATTGCCCAGCGTGGTGCGTTACGTCGATGCAGAAAAACGCCAGATTGGTTTTGACGCGCTGGCCGCGCAGGTTGATGACCCGCGCAACACTATATCGTCCGTCAAGCGCCTGATGGGCCGTGGCATCAACGACATTGGCAACCGCGCGCAGTTGCCTTATGAGCTGATTGACAAACCCGGTATGGTCACGCTGCAAACCGTGGCTGGCGAAAAAAGCCCAGTCGAAATCAGCGCTGAAATTCTGGCCACGCTGCGTTTTCGGGCTGAAGACACTTTTGACGACGACATTTACGGCGCGGTCATTACCGTGCCCGCCTACTTTGACGATGCACAGCGCCAAGCCACCAAAGATGCCGCGCAGCTAGCAGGCCTGAATGTGCTGCGCCTCATCAACGAGCCGACCGCAGCGGCGATTGCCTATGGCCTGGACAACGGCAGCGAAGGCACTTACGCCATCTACGACCTGGGCGGCGGCACGTTTGATATTTCCATCCTGCGCCTCACGCAAGGCGTGTTTGAAGTCGTGGCCACGGGCGGCGACTCGGCTCTGGGCGGTGACGACTACGACCGCGCGCTGGTCGAGCGGGTGCTGGCCAAGGCTGGCGTTGCAGCCGACACACTCACACCCACAGACAAGGCCGCGCTACAGCGCGCCGCACGCGCCGGCAAAGAGGCACTGTCAAGCAACAGCAGCGTGCCGTTCAGCGTTCAGCTTGCCAAGGTGCTGGTTAATTTTCAGCTCAAAGCCGAAGACTTTGAGACTGCCACCGCCCACCTCACACAGCGCACCTTGAGCGCTGTGCGCAAGGCGCTGCGTGATGCCAAGCTGACGAAGGACGCTATCGACGGTGTGGTGCTGGTCGGCGGCTCAAGCCGTATGCCGCAGGTGCGCAAGGCGGTTGCTAGTTTCTTTGGCAAAGAGCCGCTCACCAACCTCAACCCCGACGAAGTGGTTGCATTGGGCGCAGCCATTTCTGCCAACCAGCTTGCAGGTAACAACACGGGCGCCGATTTGTTGCTGCTGGACGTGATTCCGCTGTCGCTGGGCATTGAAACCATGGGTGGCCTGGTCGAGCGCATCGTGCCGCGCAACCAGACCATCCCCACTGCGATGGCGCAAGACTTCACCACCTACAAAGACGGCCAGACCGCACTGGCCCTGCATGTGTTGCAGGGTGAACGTGACCTGGTGGTTGATTGCCGCAGCCTGGCCAGGTTTGAGCTGCGCGGCATCCCGCCCATGGTTGCGGGCGCTGCGCGCATCCGCGTCACCTTCACGGTGGATGCAGACGGTTTGCTCAGTGTCAGCGCCAAGGAGCAGGGCAGCGGCGTGGAGGCGAGCATTGATGTGAAGCCTTCTTATGGTCTGTCCGACGACGAGATTGCCCGCATGCTGCAGGAGAGCTTTTCAACGGCCCAGCAGGACATGCAGGCGCGTGCGCTGGCCGAGGCGCAGGTCGATGCCGACCGCATGCTACTGGCTACCCGCAGCGCACTCGCGCTGGACGCTGATTTGTTAAGCCCCAACGAACGCGCCAAGATCGACAGCCTCATGGTCAGCGTTGAAGATGCTAGGGGGAACGGCGACGCAGCCACCATCGAAGCCGCCACAAAAGCCCTAGCGGATGGTTGCGAAGCCTTCGCCGCAGAGCGCATGAACCGCGGCATACAAAAAGCCCTGTCCGGCAAAAACATCGAAGCTATCTAACCATGCCCATCATCAAAATCCTGCCGCATCCCGAGTACTGTCCTCATGGTGCCGAGGTGTCCGCACCCGCAGGCACCTCCATCTGCGAGGCCCTGCTGGACAACAAAATCAACATCGAGCACGCCTGCGACATGAGCGCCGCCTGCACCACCTGCCACGTCATCGTGCGCGAAGGCTTCAAGTCACTGAACGAGATCGACGAAACAGAAGAAGACCTGCTGGATCGCGCCTGGGGGTTAGAGCCCAACTCTCGCCTGAGCTGCCAGGCCATCCTCGCGCAAAGCAATGTGACGGTCGAGATACCCAAGTACTCCATCAACCACGCCAAAGAGCTGCACTAAACCACTTCAAGCCCGTTACCCACAACCATGCAGCCAATGGTTGCGGCATCTTTAAAACCCTGTGAATGAAAGCACGCGAGCACTTCGGCTTCCAGCTCGGGCGTGCAAGACACCAGCAGGCCGCCGCTGGTTTGCGGGTCGCACAGCAGGGCTTGCTGGCCTGCGCTGATGTTTTCGGGCAGCTTGATGTCACCCCCGTAGCTGGCCCAGTTGCGGCCCGACGCACCGGTCACCACACCGGCCTCGGCCAGCGCCAGCACGCCCGGCAGCAGCGGTATCGCATCTAGCTTGACCTGCATCTTCAGGCCCGCGCCGCGTGCCAGCTCCAGCCCGTGGCCTGCCAGGCCAAACCCGGTGATGTCGGTCAGCGCGTGTACGCCATCCATCGCCGCCAGCGCGATGCCGGGCTTGTTGAGCTGCGTGGTGACGGCAATCATTTGTGCGTAGCCATCGGCGGGCAAAATTTCCTTTTTAAGCGCGGCCGAAAGTATGCCAACGCCCAGCGGTTTACTGAGGATCAGCACATCGCCCGCCTTGGCATCCGAGTTTTTCTTGACGCGCGAAGGATGTACCAGGCCCAGCACCACCAGACCGTAAATTGGTTCGACCGAATCAATCGTGTGGCCACCCGCAATCGGGATGCCCGCATCGCGACACACGTCTTGGCCGCCGCGCATGATGGCGCCTATGGTCTCCAGCGGCAGCACGTTGATCGGCATGCCGACCAGTGCCAGCGCCATGATGGGTGTGCCGCCCATGGCATACACATCGCTCACCGCATTGGTCGCGGCGATGCGGCCAAAGTCATACGGGTCATCCACGATGGGCATGAAAAAGTCGGTGGTGGCAATCAGAGCTTGCTCGCTGTTGAGTAAATACACGGCTGCGTCGTCAGCGGTTTCTATGCCTACCAGCAGCTCTTTGGGTATCGGCAGGTTGCTGGAATTTTTAAGGATTTCACTCAGCACGCCGGGCGCGATTTTGCAGCCACAGCCGCCGCCGTGTGACAGGCTGGTGAGCCGTGGCATGGCGAGGGTATTGAGTTTGTCGGGTGCGTTCATGGGGGCTTTCAGATATTTTCGTGCGTGGCTAAGGCGCTAAGGAAACTCTGCAAAACTCCGTGACTTTTGTGCAATAAGTCCTTGCCGAAAACCTGATATTGCTATAAAATACATAGCATGAAACAAACCGCCTTGCACCTCGATCTCAACCTCAAGAAAACCCGCAA
>Ga0209702_10002706_pt1 | contig 30019 bp, 24 predicted proteins | sample FRY01_FD_187210 | JGI IMG/M metagenome (GOLD analysis project Ga0209702, IMG submission 187210) | Freshwater microbial communities from Lake Fryxell liftoff mats and glacier meltwater in Antarctica - FRY-01 (SPAdes) (version 2) | ecosystem: Environmental > Aquatic > Freshwater > Ice > Glacier... | reverse complement strand
AAAAATATTGGCCAAAGTGAGCATGTAAAGCATTTCTACCGAATGGGGCAACTTACTATCTAATATCCCCCAATTCTGTTTAAGATCGGCCTTAAGCCCTCTTGTTATTGCCTCTGCTATTTCTTGTGTTACAGGGTATTGGTTACTCTCTTTATTAGATAAACCTGTATTATACAGACTTTTAATAAACTGCTCAAACCCTTGTGGGTTTTCATTTATATAACAATAACTAAAAGAATAAAATCCACAAAAATCTGTGTAATGGGTTTGACATAAAGCTCGGGGTGCTTTATCATAACCTTAATATGCTCTTCAACTTCTTCCTGTTTTAGCCCATAATGATTACCATTTACTACAGGTATTTGTATAAACAATTGTCCACCAAAAAGACTACGGATAAAATGTATTAATTTTTGCCACCAATTCATAAAAGTCTTTTTAAAATATCGAATATCTTTTACAGATCATTTAATAAAAGAGTACAAAATATTATTTTTTTTCGATCATACCCGATAACATATAGCATTGATATTCATGCCGGCACCAACAGAAGCAAACAACACAATATCTCCAGGTGCTAATTGATGCTCACTAAGTTCACCGCGATTTACCAAATCATACAAAGTAGGAATGGTAGCAACTGAACTATTACCAAATTTGTGAATACTCATTGGCATTATATTGTGTGGAATTTCTTTTATACCGTATAATTTAAACAATGCTTTTATAAATCCCTCATCCATTTTTTCGTTAGCTTGATGCAAAAAGAATTTTTTCACATCGGTTACTTGTAATCCACATTTATCTAGACAAGATTTTATTGCTAATGGCACGTTTTTAATTGCGTACTCATATACTTTACGACCTTTCATTTTAATAAAACGAACTGATGGATCGGCATTAGGGTAATAAGATTTACCCATTGTAATATATCCTACTCCTTCAACACAATGACTTTGCATACTTTGTGCCATTATACCTTTACTGCTTTCATTTCCCTCAATTCCTTCAATAATTGTAGCACCTGCGCCATCACTAAAAATCATGCTATCCCGATCGTAAGGATCAATCACCCTACTTAAAGTTTCGGTACCAATTACTAAACATTTCTTCGCCAATCCTGCTTTAATAAATGCATCTGCTTGCGTTACGCCTAAAATCCAACCCGGACAACCAAATAAAACATCATAAGCCACGCAATTTGGATTTTTAATTCCCAATCCACTTTTTATTCTAGAAGCCAATGAAGGGACTGCATCGGTTTGAATGGTATTTTTGAGTATATCACCAAAATTTTGAGCAACAATAATTTGGTCGAGGGTTTCAGGATCTACACCAGCATTATCAATTGCATGTTTTGCTGCAATCAATCCCATATCAGATGCGGTAAATTCATTACCTACGTACCTTCGCTCTTCAATACCAGTAATGTCTTTAAATTTTTCAATAATTTCTGGAGAGGGTATTGCAATTTTTTCATGGTCTTCTGCATAAAAAACCTGTTCAGTAAATTCCTTATTATTTTTTATATGCGGAGGAATATAACTACCAGTTCCAGTGATAACAGTTCGCAAAAAAGTCATTATTCAATAATTTGTATTTACTCAAATGTAAGCATAAATAAAAAAGGATGGCTTAGCCATCCCTTAAAAGTTTTTAAACTAACAACTGTTTATATATATTGGTCGCCTTTATTACGTTTTACTTCGGCTACATATTCTTTAATTGCCTGTTCTTTTTCTTTTTTACAGATTAGCAATACATCATCTGTATCAACCACTATAAAATCATCAAGCCCTTGTAATACAAGTAATTTATCGTGAGATGCAGAAACCATGCATTTAGTAGCATCAATTACAATTACATTAGGAGACGCAACAGCATTGCCTAAATAATCTTTTTCTAAATTATCATAAGCACTGTTCCAAGTTCCTAAATCGCTCCAGCCAAAAGAAGAAGGAATTACATATACATTATCTGCTTTTTCCATAATGGCAAAATCAATAGAAACATTGGTGCATAAAGGATAAATTCTATTGATCGCTTCTTTTTCGGTAGGGGTATTAAAGTGCGCTTTTTCTGCATCAAACAATTCGTACATTTCTGGTTGATATTGTTCAAAAGCTTTCATTACATTTTTAACTTGCCAAACAAAAATACCCGCATTCCAAAGAAAATCTCCACTGGCTAAAAAGGTTTTTGCTAGTTCTAAATTGGGCTTTTCGGTAAAAGTCTTTACCTTATAAATTCCGTCAGCTACCTGCATTGGTTCATGCTGTATATAGCCGTATCCTGTATTTGGGTGAGTTGGTTTAATTCCTAATGTTACCAACGATTTTATATGTTCAACAAAAGATAGCGCCTCAGCAGTAATTTTTTTAAAATTATCGGTATCAAGAATCATATGATCACTTGGAGCAACAATCAAAGAAGCTTCAGGATCTATTTGCAATAATTTATAAGAAATATAGGCCACACATGGTGCAGTATTTTTTCTACTTGGCTCTGCCAAAATATTTGCTACTGGTAATTCTGGTAATTGTTCTTTTACAATTTCAACATATTCATCTGAAGTAACGATGTAGATGTTTTCATTAGGAATAAATGCAGCATACCTTTCATAGGTCCACCTAATTAACGATTTCCCGGTATTTAAAATGTCTAAAAACTGTTTAGGATAAGAAGTCCGGCTTTTTGGCCAAAATCTACTACCGATTCCGCCAGCCATAATGGCTACATAATGGTGTTTGTTCATTGGAAATTTTTGGGTTAAACTAGTTGAGTTTCAATTGTAATAATACAGCATTATTGAACGTTTTTAAGATCAACTTATTGTATTTTTAAACAATTCCCTCTTTTACTAAATCGTGTAAATGTAATATACCTCGGTAGTTACCATTTTCTGCAACTATTAATTGGCTAATATTATTGGTTCTTAATAAATTGAGCGCTTCAACTGCTAATGCAGTTGGTTCAACGGTAATAGGGTGTTTGGTTAAGATATCTTTAGCGCAAATAGTACTTATATCTTCTGTTTTTTCTAACATCCTTCTTAAATCACCATCAGTTATGATGCCTAATAATAGATTATTATCATCTATTACGGCCGTTACCCCCAATCTTTTTTCGGTGATTTCAACTATCACTTTTTTAAGTGAGGTATTTGCCAATACAGCTGGCTTTTCGTTGGTTGAGGAAATATCTTCGACCCTTAAATATAAACGCTTTCCAAGATTTCCACCAGGGTGAAAACGGGCAAAATCTCGGTTATTGAATCCATTTAATTCCATCAAACAAATGGCTAAAACATCACCAATAACCATTTGTGCTGTAGTGCTGCTAGTTGGCGCTAGGTTATTGGGACAAGCTTCTTTATCAACAGTTGTATTTAATACCCAATCTGATTGTTTTGCTAAAAAACTCTCCATATTGCCCACCATTCCAATTAAGGTGTTTCCAAAGTTTTTAATTAGAGGAACCAACACTTTAATTTCTGGGCTCTCCCCGCTTTTGCTAATAATAAGTACAATATCATCATTAGTAACCATTCCTAAATCACCATGAATAGCATCTGCGGCATGCATGAACAATGAAGGAGTGCCAGTAGAGTTTAGTGTAGATACAATTTTTTGAGCTACTATTGCACTTTTGCCAATTCCACTTACTACCAAACGACCTTTAGATTGATGTATAGCATTGATTATCTGCTCAAAGTCAGCATTAATAAAAGCCGCTAAATTTTTTATAGAATTTGCTTCTATATCAATTGTATTGAGTGCTGTCTGTAAAATTGTTGATTTCATGAAGTGTAAATGTAAACTTTAACATCAATGGGAACATAATACCGTTGTGCTTTGTTAACTTAGCTACCCATTTTACAAATTTCAACCATTAATCACAATTTGTAAAACTTTTTAGGAAAAAAAGAATAAATTTAATAACTTATAGGCATAGAAAAGTCTTTGCATCAAAAATAGCATTTAAGAAATGACAACTACTAAAAAAGCTACTGAAAAAAAAGTGGCAACAAAAAAAATAACCAAAAAGGCAATTGCTCCTGCACACAATTACAATATTTATGAGGCATTAGAACAATATTTTGGATTCCGTGCATTTAAGGGTACCCAAGAAAAAGCGATTAATAGTTTATTAGACGGCGTAGATACTTTTGTTATTATGCCAACTGGTGGCGGTAAAAGCCTTTGCTATCAATTACCAGCTTTGATTATGCCTGGATGCGCTATTATCGTATCACCGCTGATAGCTTTGATGAAAAATCAGGTGGATCTTGTAAGGGGATACAGTGAAAACGATGAAGTGGCCCATTTTTTAAATTCTTCCTTAAATAAAGGCCAGATTAAAGCAGTTAAAGAAGATTTGAATAGTGGCAAAACTAAGTTGTTATATGTTGCCCCCGAAACGCTTACAAAGCAAGAAAATTTAGAATATTTTAGTGATTTAAATATTTCTTTTTTTGCAGTTGATGAAGCTCATTGTATATCAGAATGGGGACACGATTTTCGTCCCGAATATCGACGCTTAAAGGAGATGATGGATATTATTAATCCCGACATTCCTATTATTGCCTTAACAGCTACTGCAACACCAAAAGTGCAAAGTGATATTTTAAAAAACTTAGGATTAAGAGACCCCAAAGTTTACATTTCTTCATTTAATAGATCGAGCCTTTATTATGAAATTCAACCGAAAATAGAAAAAGAACAAACGGTAAAAAGCATAGTGAAATTTATTAGTGGACATAAAGGAAAGAGCGGAATTATTTATACACTTAATAGAAAAACTACTGAAGAATTGGCAGATGTTTTGGTAGCCAATAAAATTAAAGCTGTTGCTTATCATGCAGGGTTAGATCAAAAATTAAGAGCTAATAGGCAGGACCAATTTTTAAATGAAGATGTACAGGTAATAGTTGCTACCATCGCGTTTGGAATGGGAATTGATAAGCCAGATATTAGATTTGTAATACATTTTAATATTCCTAAATCAATTGAAAATTATTATCAAGAAACTGGTAGAGCAGGTAGAGATGGACTAGAAGGAATTTGTGTTTTATATTATTCTCATAAAGATGTTTCTAAATTAGAACATTTCTTGCGTGATAAGCCATTGAGTGAAAGAGAAGTTGGTGCACAATTGATTGATGAAATGGTGGCATACTCAGAAAGTTCTGTTTGCAGAAGAAAAATTCTTTTGCACTATTTTGGGGAAGATTGGGAAACAGAAAATTGTGGTCTTTGCGATAACTGCAAAAACCCCAAAGAAAAAATTGAAGCCAAGAATGAAGTAGTTAAAGTAATAAAAGTAGTAAATGCTTTGGATGGTAGATTTATTACTGATTATGCGGTAAATGTTTTGATAGGAAAGTTAACTCCACAAACTACTATGTTTAGGCATGATAGTTCACCTGTTTTTGGTATTGGTAATGATCATGAACCTGCTTTTTGGAATAGTTTAATCCGACAAATGTTATTGGATAACTTATTGCAAAAAGATATTGAAGAATATGGATTGATAAAAGTTACTCCAAAAGGAAATCAGTTTTTAAAGAAGCCCGCATCATTTAAAATTGTGATGAATAATTCATTTGAAGATGCCAATGCCGATGACGAGGAAGGCGAAAATGCAGCTCAAACTGGTGCTGCTTCTGATGAAAAATTATTTACAATGTTGATGGATTTAAGGCAGAAAGAAGCAAAGAAAAAAAGCCTCCCACCATTTGTAATATTTTTAGAAAATTCTTTGCAAGACATGGCTACCCTATATCCTACCACTTTAGAGGAAATGGAAAAATGCCAAGGAGTTAGTAAGGGAAAGTCCATTAAATACGGTAAACCTTTTGTTGAGTTGATAGCAAAATATGTAGAAGAAAATGATATTGAAAAGCCAGATGATTTTGTGATGCGCAGTGTTGCGAATGCTGGCAGTAATAAAATTTTTATCATTCAAAACGTCGATAAAAAAATTCCTTTAGAAACCATTGCCAAAAACAAAGGGTTAAAATTAGAAGAATTATTAGAAGAGATGGAAACTATTGCAGCGAGTGGAACAAGGCTTAATTTAGATTATGCAATAGATGAGTGGTTGGATGAAGATGACCAAGTAGAAATTATTGATTATTTTAAAAGTTGTGAAACATCTTCATTGGATGTAGCTCGAGAAGAATTGGCTGAATACAATTACAACTGGGAGCAATTAAAAATTATGCGAATTAAGTTTTTGAGCGTTTATGGGAATTAAAAATAAATCACTATTTCCAAAAAGCCTTTTTTCTCAGCGCTACATTTTCTCTAATATTCATATAATATAAATTCATATCAGCTACATGATAATTTTTTGCAGCGTAAAAAACATTTCCAAAAAAATGCGGTTTTTGCGACCATAAAATATTTCCCTGCACTTTTGCATCCGTAACTTCTGGTACCTTTTTATTAAACTTGAGTAGTATTCCTCCCTTGTTCAAACCCCTAGCTGCTATTGGTTTGCTCAAATCCCATGTAAGTGGGTTGGTTACAATTGCTTTAAAATTTTCTTTTAAAACAAACTCAGGCTCATACCCTTCTTTATAAGTTCTCCAACTACAAATACATCTTGTTTGATAAGGAGTAACACACCCTTTTATTGAATTAAAATAATTTTCTTCAATTGGCATTCCAACTAAATAAGCAACCACCAATTTATTTTTTAAATTACCCTTTTCAAAAAATTCTTTTATTAGTCTTTTACCATGTGTACTACCCTGACTATGTGCTGCAATAATAATTGGCCTACCATTATTATTATTGGATAAGTAATATTCAAATGCCAATTTAATATCCTGATAAGCAATTTCAAAAGCCGCCATTGCATTTAAACTATCCGATGCATTGGTTGGGTAGTAAGCAGAAAGATTTGCCTGCCTATATCTTGGCGAAAATACCCTCCCCACTTCATTAAAAATACTGGCCTGAAAAAGAATTGTTCCATTGTCTGTTTTTTGATTGATTGCTATATCATTCAAGGGGGCATTCCATCCTTGTGGTCGTAATTTGTTGGTATAAGAAGTAGGATGAATAAAAAAAACATCAACCGTTGAATCTGGTTGATATGCATCTCTAATAGCCAAGGGCACACTATCGGATGGATCACTTTTATAAGGGTGTGCTGCCCAACTATTCAAGTTGGCATAATCTGGTGAAGCATTACTGTTCCCCATAAAATCAGTGGTTGCCATATAATTTTTTTTACCACAACCAACTGTAACTAAAATGCTCAGTATAATAGTAACGCATAATTGTAATCGATTCATTTAGTGAAGTTGATAAAAAAATGGGAGAATACAAGGTTATTCACTTGTAAGGCTAATTGCCGTTAGTTTTGTAATTTACATGATTGAAATAATCATTACACACAAAAATGAAACACTATGTCCATTCCTGTTGTTGATTTAGCCGATTTTACACATGGCAATGCTGCTCAAAAAGCAGCTTTCGTAGAAGCCATCGGTAAAGCATATGAAGAAGTAGGTTTTGTTGCAGTTAAAAATCATGGAGTTCCTGATGATTTAATAGCCCAACAATATGAACATGTTCAACAATTTTTTTCTTTGCCACTTGAGAAAAAATTGAATTATGAAATATCAGGGTTAGCAGGACAAAGAGGCTATACCAGTTTTGGTCGTGAACACGCCAAAGGCAGTGATGCTCCAGATTTGAAGGAATTTTTTCAATATGGACAAACCGTAGAAAACGATGATCCCATCAAATCAGAATATCCGGATAATGTTGCAGTAAATGAAATTGTGTCTTTCGATAAAACATTATATAATGCCTACCGCAATTTTGAAACAAGCGGTAAAGCACTCTTGCAAGCCATTGCCTTGTACCTTAAATTAGACGAATATTATTTTGATCAATACGTAGATAATGGCAATTCTATTCTTAGGTGTATTCATTATCCTCCAATAACACAAGAACCAAAATCTGCAATACGTGCCGAGCAACATGAAGATATTAACCTAATTACTTTGTTAGTTGGGGCTTCTGCTGGTGGTTTAGAAATTTTAACCAAGCAAGGCGAGTGGGTAGGTGTTACTTCATTGCCCGAACAGATTGTGGTGAACGTTGGTGATATGTTACAGCGATTAACCAATAATAAATTAAGAAGCACTACGCATCGTGTAGTAAATCCGCCCCGCGAACATTGGCATACCAGTAGATTTTCAATGCCCTTTTTCTTACATCCTAGAAGTGAAATGAATTTAGCTTGTTTAGAAAGCTGCATCGATGATGCCCATGCAAAAGCTTATCCGGATGCTACCGCTGGAGAATATTTAGATGAGCGATTAAGAGAAATTGGGTTGAAGAAGTGATCCTGCAACGTCATATCCCCTTTTTGCGTGCAGTGTTATTGCATAGCATAACTGCATTTGGTGGTCCTCAGGGCCATTTGGGTATGATGATGAAAACTTTTGTACAACAAAGGAGAGATGTAACAGAAAGTGAATTGATGGAATACAACGGATTTTGTCAATTATTGCCCGGAGCTTCTTCCACCCAAACTCTTACCCTTATTGGCTATAAGCGCGGTGGTTTATGGTTAGCAGTATTAACGTTGATCATTTGGATTTTGCCTGCTTGTATTTTAATGGCAGGATTATCTTTTCTGTTAGATTATTTTGAAGACATCCAAAAAAAAGTAGCCATCTTTCAATTTATTCAACCAATGGCTATTGGATTTATTGCCTATTCATCTTTCAGAACATTTGGTATATCAATTAAAAACACCATTACAAGAGTGATAATGATTGTAGCAACTATCGCTACATTTTTAGCATTTAAAACGCCATGGATATTTCCCGGTTTAATAGTTTTGGCAGGTGTTGCTACCAATTTTAGTGTAAAAAGAATTCCACAAAAAGATATTCCACCCAAAAAAATCAAATGGGGTAATATATTAATTTTTATTGCGCTTTTTGGTTTAGCAGGTTATTTATCAGAAACAGCTACCAATAACAATTGGAAAAACAGAAAATCCATTAACGTTTTTGAAAACAATTATCGTTTTGGTAGCTTGGTTTTTGGTGGTGGTGATGTATTAATGCCTTTAATGTATGAGCAATATGTAACGAGGCCAGAAACGAAACGTATTCGAGAAAGCAAAAGAGATGTGTTGAAAATAGGGCGACAAGATTTTTTAACAGGCTCAGGTATGGTAAGGGCAATACCCGGGCCTGTATTTTCAATCGGGGCATTTACAGGTGGAATGGCATTGAGAGAGCAAGGTGGCATGATGCAACTAATGGGTTGTATTATTGGGGCCGTGGCCATTTTTTTACCAAGTGCTTTATTGGTACTATTCTTTTTTCCTGTTTGGCAAAATCTGAAAAAATATGCAGTAATCTATCGTTCTTTAGAAGGAATTAATGCCGCAGTAGTGGGTATAATGTCTGGCGCAACTGCCTACCTAATAAAAGACAATATATTTTTCCCTGTATTTGAAGGTCAATTTTCCACTGCTTTTTGGGATATTTTTATTGTAATTATTACTTTCGTTCTTTTGCGAAACAATCGTATACCCGCACCCTTTATTGTTTTAGGATGCCTTTTGTTGGGTGCTTTATTGTAATTTTTACTATCTTACTTTACTTAAAAAAAACGCTCATGGTAACCATAGCTTTATACAATTTAAAAGGTGGGGTTGGTAAAACGGCTGCCACCATTAATTTAGCCTACTTAGCTGCAAAAGAAGGGTACAAAACTTTAGTGTGGGATTTAGATCCGCAAGGTTCTTCCTCTTTTTATTTGGGCGTAAATGCAAATATAAAAAATGAGGCAAAAAAAATATTGAATAATGAAATTACGCTTGCAGAAGCAATTCAGCATTCTGATTATGAAAATTTAGATATTATTCCTGCCGATCTTTCTGCAAGGCATGCAGATATTTTATTAAGTGAAATGAAGCAGTCGAAGAAAAAAATTGCTACTATACTTGCAACAGTAAAAAAAGACTATGATATTGTTTTTTTAGATTGCCCTCCAGGAATTTCTATTTTGCATGATGCCATTTTTAATGGGGCTGATTGGGTGTTGATGCCCAATATTCCAACTACTTTATCCATACGCTCTTATGAATCTGTTTTAAGTTATTGTAAAGAGAATGATGTTGATATAAGTAAGCTAAAATGTTTTTTTAGTATGGTAGATCATAGAAAGAATTTACATCACGAAGTGATTAATAATTTTTATAAAGACAAAATATTTTTCAAAAATTATATTCCTTATTTAAGTGATGTAGAAAAAATGGGAGTGAATGAAGCACCCCTTGAAACATTTGCTGCCAGTAGCTATGCCGCACAATGTTATAGAGATCTTTGGAAAGAAATAAAAAAAACTTGTATTAATTAGTATATGAATAAACAACTCTCTTCATGGTTTAGCCCGGCATTAAATAAAGATATGCCCATCGTTTCTTATGGTCACTATGGCTTTGTAATATTGTTAATACCTACTGCCGCTGCAGATTATTTAGAATACGAACGATTTCAGATGATGGATGCATTGGCTCCTCATATTGATTCAGGAAAAATTCGCGTTTTTAGTATTGATAGTATGAATAAAGAAAGCTGGATGAACAAGGAAATGATTCCTGAACATAAAGCGATCAGACAAAATCAGTTCAATGAATATGTTTTTAATGAAGTGATTCCTTTCATTCGTACTAGTACTAGTGAAGAAACTATGATATATACTTGCGGTGCAAGTTTTGGCGCATTGCATGCAATGAATTTATTTTTAAAACGACCAGATATTATTAATGGAGCCATTAGTATGAGTGGGGTATATAATCTTACAGAATACACAGATGGTTTTTGGGATGATCAAGTGTATTATAATAGCCCAGAACATTATGTGCCTAATTTAAACGTTGATTGGTATTTAGAAAAAATACGTGCTAGTCACCATATACATATCTATACCGGAAGTGGTAATTATGAAGATCCGGAAGCATCTAAGCGTTTTTCGGCTATACTTTACAATAAGGGTATTTGGAATGATTTAGATGTTTGGGGATCCGATATAACGCACGACTGGCCTACTTGGCGCAAGATGTTGCCTTATATTATTGATATTAAGTTTTAAACTGCAAAAAACAAGTTAATTCCGTTCAAATTGATGGTATTCTGCTCTTGCTGCTTTAATATTACCAAATAATTAAGGGTATTTGAGAAAAAAATTACGCGTTTGGTTTATTGTATTGGTGCTATTGAATGCGGTATTATTGAGCAATGTATCTGCTCAATTTATTACCATCAGTGGAACCGTGTATGATATTTCTGCACGCCGCCCTTTAGAAGCTGTTGCCGTACAAAGTACTTCGGGTAGGGGCACAATTACAGATTCAACTGGCAGGTATTTACTTACAGTTAAAACTTCAGATTCTATTTGGTTTTCGATGATTGGCAAGAGTACAATGAAGTACCCTGTTGATACAATTAGTAATACCGATGCTTTTAATGTAATGATTCATGTATATGCTGCACAATTACCAGATGTAAAAGTGCGCAATAATTATTACCGATACGATTCGATGATGAATAGGCAGGATTATGCCAAAGTATTTAATTTTAGAAAACCCACATTGAGGGTTGTTAGCGACCCTAGTTATAATCCTGGATCAACTGTAGGGTTTGATTTGAATGAGATCATTAATATGTTTAGAGTAAAGCGAAATCAAAGCATTCTTGCTTTACAAAAGCGATTAATAGAACAAGAAGAAGAGAAATATGTAAACAGCAGGTACAGTAAAAAATTTGTTCGAAAGATTACTAAACTAGAATCACCAGAGCTAGATAGTTTTATGGTACACTACAGACCTAGTCACGAATTAGTGCAACAATTAAATGAATTAGAATTGGGTTATTGGGTGCAAAAAACCTATGAGCAATACAGATCTACTAGGTACAATTGGCGTGGTGGAATGTATAGAAGGAAGGACGGGTTTTAGAAAAAATCCTAATCTTTCAACTCTTGTTCCGCCTTTGCCCCCAATAACTGAATCATTGGTAACAATGCGCCGAAACGAACATCGTTGCTATTACCTTGTTTCCAACGATGATAGATTTGTTGCGCAATCACCGCATTTTTAAATAATCCAAAAACATAATAAAAATGAATATCGCTTAAATCTCTTCCTGTATTTTTTGCATAACGATTGATTAATTGTTTGCGTGTATAATTACCGGGTATCCATGTAAGATTATAATTTTTAAATACATCGCCTTCACCAGCTTCAAACCAATACGCAAGCATAGCACCTAAGTCCATTAAAGGATCTCCGACCGTAGCCATTTCCCAATCGAGCACGCCAACAATCTCCGTAAAATTATTTTCTTCGAGAATTACATTATCGTATTTAAAATCGTTGTGTAATAGAGTAGGCACTTGTACAATTGGCTGAAATGATTGTAACCATTGAGCCGTAGCGTTCATGCTTTCAATAGTATTTGTTTCGGCAGTATAATATCTTTTGATCCATCCTTCTACTTGCCTTGTTACATATCCTTCTGGTTTACCCAATTGATTTAATCCAGTTGAATTAATATCAATTGCATGCAATGCTGTTAAAGTATCAATTAATTTTTTGGAAAGTGTTTCGTAAGTGGCGAGAGGTAAATTTAATTTTGGTGCATTGTGTGCTCTCAAAATATTTCCTTCAATTTTTTCCATTATATAAAATGGAGCACCCAATAATGATTCATCTTCACAAAAATAAATTGGCGTAGGTACTTTATTAAAATGTGGTTTTAATAAAGAAAGCACTTTAAACTCTCTGCCCATATCATGTGCCGATTTAATATGTGCACCCGGAGGTGGCGTTCTTAATACATATTGTTTTTCGGCAGTTGTTAAGCAATAAGTTAGGTTCGAATATCCGCCTGGAAATCGAGTAATAGAAATAACAGGTGCAATATTAATTGCTTGATTGATTAATAAATTATTTAACAACTCAACTGAAATATTTTCTTTATCGCTAAGAGGAACTGTTTTTTCCATGTATTAACATCTTTATCAACTTACCAAGTAGTAACTTACCAAATGGTAAGCTGGATTATTTTTTCTTCGTATCTAATCCATATTTCTTGAGAATACTTAATGCTAAACTTTGCATATGCACTTCATCTGCTCCGTCCCATATTCTGGCACCACGCTCGTGTTGGTATAAATTAGCAAGCATAGTTTCATCAGATAAACCCATTGCACCATGTACTTGTATTGCACGGTCCAACACTTTCAATACCATATTGGCCACATAAAACTTTATGCCTGCAATTTGATCACGTGTGGCCGCAGCTCCATACAAATCAATATTATAAGCAGTGCGAAGTACTAAAAGTCTGGATGCATCTATTTCTACCCTGCTCTCTGCAATAAAGCCTTGAATAAATTGTTTTTGTCCCAGCATTACGCCTTCCTCCATTTCTCTTGTTGCTGCTCTCTTGCACATGAGGTCGAATGCTTTTTCTGCAATGCCCACCCAACGCATGCAATGGTGAATTCTTCCTGGACCTAATCGTTCTTGTGCTAATTTAAATGCTTGTCCCTCTTCACCAATTAAATTTTCAACCGGCACTCTGCAATTATTGTATTTTATTTCTGCGTGACTAGCCCAGCCTTCTCCAGCTTCTCCAAACACGGGAATATTTCTGATAAATTCAAAACCAGGATTATCGGTAGGAACAATAATCATGCTTGCTCTTTCATGTTTAAGTGCAGTCGGATTAGTAACTGCCATCACTACTGCAAACGCTGCTCCATCGGCCGAAGAAGTAAACCATTTATGTCCATTTATTACATATTCATTTCCTTCGCGAACGGCTGTAGTTCCCATTCTTGTAGGATTTGATCCGGGGAATTCTGGCTCCGTCATAGAGAAACAACTGCGAATTTTTCCTTCTAATAAAGGGTGTAAAAATTTTTCTTTAATTGATGCAGATGCAAATTTGCTAATGAGTTCGGTGTTACCTATATCAGGTGGTTGTGCGTTAAAACAATATTGTCCGTAATAAGGAGCCAGCGAAAGTAATTCACTTACTTGTCCGAATTCACAAAGTGTTAAGCCCATGCCGCCTTCTTCTTTTGGCAAGTGTAAATTCCACCAACCTTTTTCTTTTACTATTTCTCTTTTAGTAGCAAGTATTTTTTCTGTTTGTTTAAAAGGACGAGTAGTATGTTCTTTTTCTAATGGTATTAATTCATCTTGCACAAATTGTTTTATTTGTGGCAATAATGATTTTATTTTTTCGGTAACAAATATTGCTTCCATAATTTAATATTAAATAGTTACTCCTCCATCTGCAGTAAAAATGGTTCCAGTGCAATAACCCGATGCGCTCGATGCTAGGTAGAGAGCAAGCGCTGCAATTTCTTCAACAGTTCCCATACGCGCAATTGGTGCTTGTTTTACAAAACGGTTCAACCATTTTTCATCTTGCCAAAGCGCTTCAGAAAATTTGGTTTTAATTAAACCCGGACAAATAGCGTTTACCCTAATTCCATCATGTCCCCATTCTTTGGCAGTTACTTTGGTGAGCATATTTAATGCCGCTTTAGAAACAGAATACATGCCCAAACCCGGATCAGGAGTATATCCTGCAATAGAGCTTATATTAATTACCGATCCGCCACCTCTTGCTTTCATAATTGGATAAACCAATTTACCCAATTCAAAAGGAGCTTTTACATTTACATTCATTATTTTATCAAAAGCCCATTCTTCGCAATCTACAACTGGTCCAAATACAGGATTACTCGCAGCGTTGTTCACTAAAATATCTATTCCACCATACAATGCTATTGATTTCTCAACTAAAACTTTACAAGCACTAATATCTCCAGCATTGGCAGCAATGCCTGTGCAAATTCCTCCATCTTCAATAATGCTTAGAGCTACTTTGTCGAGATCTTCTTGTTTTCTGGAATTGATAATTACTTTTGCTCCATTGGCTGCAAAAAAACGGGCAATAGATTCTCCAATACCTTTGCTGGCACCGGTTACCAGTGCTACTTTTCCTTCTAAACTAAATACTTGATTGGCTTTCATTGATTTTTATTTTTTACTAGCGCAGGTCTCTGACCTGTGCTAATAAATTATTTGCTTTTATTTTCTTACTGTCACAGGTCAAAGACCTGCGCCAGTATTTTATTCTTAAACCTGCGCCAGTATCATACTATAACCTGCGCCAGTATTTTATTCTTAAACCTGCGCCAGTATCATACTCTAACCTGCACTTTACTAGCGCAGGTTTCCAACCTACTCTTTAAAATTACCCTTTACTAGCGCAGGTTTCTGACCTGTGCTAATAAATTATTTGCTTTTTTTTCTTACTGTCACAGGTCAAAGACCTGCGCCAGTATCTTACCCTTAAACCTGCGCCAGTATTTTATTCTTAAACCTGCGCCAGTATCTTATTTTTAAACCTGCGCCAGTACCCTACTCTGACCTGCAACTGCATATTTTTATTTTGAATATTTTAATGCCTTTTTCATAGCTCCCATAAATTGTTCTTTCACAATTTTTCTAAATTTTGTAGGAGCAAAACGTTTGTACAACCACATTTTATGCGCACTTTTTGGTAGTATAATATAGAGCTCCTTTTTACCCGCCCTAATTAAAATTTCTTGAGAAACTTCTTTTGCTTCTAGTCCAGAACGATCAATAAAATTCTGCGTTATTTTTTGAATTGTGCCACCACCTCTTGCGCTTTTGCTAATATTTGTTTTGAAGTAAGTAGGTTGAATGCAAGAAACATGAATATTAAAATCCATCAACTCACTGTATAAGGTTTCACTGATGGCTACCACTGCGGCTTTGGTCATATTATACGCCCCCATTGTAGGCGCACAGCCAATTGCAGCGGCACTTGCGGTGTTAAGAATATGACCCGATTGTTGTTTTTTCATTGCAGGAATAAAATAATAGCAACCATATACAACGCCCATTTGGTTTATGCTTACCATCCATTCATAATTTTCTAGAGAATATTCTTCAAAGGCGCCCCCATCGCCAACCCCTGCATTATTAAACAATAAATCAATACCTCCAGCATCTTGCAAAAATTGTTCTGCCACCGTTTTATATTGATCTTTATCGGAAACATCTAATTGATACATCAAAGCGTTAGCGCCCAAAGCATTCATTTCGGCTACGGCTTTTTGTAATTCAATTGAATTATTATCGGCCATGCCAATGGTCCAACCATCACCAGCCAACTCAGTGGCAAATGCTTTACCTAATCCGGATGCGGCACCGGTTATAAATGCTCTTTTTGAAGTATATTGTTTACTTAGTTCGTACATATGGCCAATAGTTGAGTGTATGAATGTACAATTTGATTTTCGAAAGACCTATTTGGATGACTATTTTCTCTGTTGAACCATTTATACTTTGTTGAATCATAAAAGCCAAATAAATTCTATCTTTAACATATCCAAAAAACACCTGCATTTGAAAAAAATAATTCTTGGTTTGTCTCTACCGCTTTTGCTTTTATCATGTAAGCAAAAAAAAGAACAACCTGCACAAAATGCTAAGCCGCAACAATCAATTCCAATAGTTGATGTAATTATTGCAGGAGTAAGTAATATTTCGAATACCATAGAAGTAAGTGGGGCTGTGATATCCAATGAGATGGTCAACATTAATTCAGAAATCAGTGGAAGGTTAACTTTGTTGAATATGCCAGATGGCGCAAAAGTAAGCCAGGGTAGTGTTTTAGCAAAAATTAATGATGCCGACTTACAAGCAACACTTAGTAAAACCAAAGTGTTATTAGACATGGCACAGAAAACAGAACAACGGCTGAGAAAATTATTAACCATCAATGGTATAAATCAAGCGGATTATGATTTAGCATTGAATCAAGTAAATAGTTTTAAAGCAGATTTAACGGTAACCCAAGCCCAGATTGATAGAACAGTTATTAAAGCACCTTTTAGTGGTGTTTTAGGATTGAGAATGATTAGTCCGGGTGCATATGTTACCCCAGCTACTATTTTATCTACGCTACAACAAGTTGATAAAGTAAAGATCGATTTTAATGTACCAGAAGAGTATACCAAATTAATTCACAAGGGAGCTACCGTAACTATTCAAACCAATGAAAGCAATACAAAAAGAAAAGCAGTTGTTGTTGCAACAGATCCTCAACTAAATTTAACTACACGAAATTTAAAAGTAAGGGCCTTATTAGAAGGAGCTTCCATTAATCCGGGAACTTTTGTAAAAGTTTTGTTAGCCAATAATTCAGGAAATAATAGCATCATGGTCCCTACCAATTGTATCATCCCAGATGCAAGAGCAAAAAAAGTAATTGTGGTGAAAAACGGTATGGGCAATTTTGTTGATATTGAAACTGGCTTCAGAAGTCCAGGAATGGTAGAAGTTACCAAAGGAATTAAAGAAGGCGATAGTATAGTTGTAACGGGTGTATTATTTGTTCGTCCTAAATTACCAGTTAAAGTAAGGAGTGTAAAAAAATTGTCCGATTTAGTAAAATAGCAGCAGCGCCATTCTAACATGAATATTTCTGAATTAGCATTAAAGCGACCGATACTAGCAACAGTGATGAATTTACTCATTATTTTGTTTGGTGTAGTAGGGTATAGTTTTTTGGCGGTAAGAGAGTACCCTGCAATAGACCCGCCAATTGTAAATGTGAGAACCTCTTATGCAGGGGCTAATGCAGATATTATTGAGAGTCAAATTACAGAACCTTTAGAAAAATCCATTAATGGAATTCCAGGTATTCGAAGTATTTCATCTTCTAGCTCAAATGGTTCGAGCAACATCACTATTGAATTTAAAATCACAGAAAATTTAGAAACTGCTGCGAATGATGTACGTGATAAGGTTAGTCAAGCTACAAGAAATCTTCCTCAAGATATTGATGCACCTCCTGTTGTAGGAAAGTCGGATGCAAGTAGTGATTTTATAATATTGATGGCAGTTCAAAGTAAAACAAAAGGGTTGTTAGAATTGAGTGATTATGCTGAAACTGTTTTACAAGAAAAATTTCAAACAATACCTGAAGTAAGTGGGGTGAATATTTTTGGCCAAAAACGCCCTTCTATGCGCATTTGGATTAACCCCGATAAAATGAATGCATTCAATATTGCATTCAGTGATATTCGGACTGCATTAAACTCAGAGAATGTAGAAATTCCATCAGGAAAAATTTCTGGCGATAATACCGAATTATCTATTCGTGCTTTAGGCAGATTAACTTCTGAAGATGATTTTAGGAATTTAATTCTTCGTCAGGATGCTACTGGTATTGTTCGATTATCTGACATTGCTAAAGTAGAAATTGGTCCAGAACAAGATGAGTTTAGTTGGCGATTAAATGGTGTTAGTGCAGTAGGTATGGCCATTAATCCTCAGCCTGGTGCTAACTATATTAAAATTGCCGATGAGTTTTATAAACGATTGGAAGATATAAATAAAAATGAAAAAGGCGATTTTGAAACAACTATTTTAATTGATCAAACAGCCAATGTTAGAAAATCTATTCAGGAAGTAGAAGAAACTTTATTGATTTCATTTACACTAGTGGTATTGGTAATTTTCTTTTTCTTTAGAAACTGGTTGATAGCAATACGTCCATTAATTGATATACCTATATCATTGGTGGCTACTTTTTTCATTATGTACCTTGCTGGCTTCTCTATTAATGTATTGACTTTATTAGGAATTGTGTTAGCAACTGGTTTAGTGGTGGATGATGGAATTGTAGTAACGGAAAATATATTCCGAAAACTAGAAGGGGGCTTGCCAATTAAAAAAGCAGCATTGGAAGGAAGTAAAGAAATTTTCTTTGCGGTAATTTCTACTTCTATTACTTTGGCAGTGGTGTTTCTTCCTGTAATTTTCTTACAAGGTTTTGTAGGAAGTTTATTTAGAGAATTTGGAATAACTGTAGCGGGTGCTGTATTGGTTTCAGCATTTGTATCATTAACAATAACTCCTGTATTAAATGTTGTATTAAATAGAAAAGATGCGGGGCATGGTAAGTTTTATGAAAAAACGGAACCATTTTTTAAAGGAATGGAAAATGGGTATAAGCGTTTGTTAGAATCATTTTTACGCATACGCTGGATGGCATGGGTAATTATTGCAGCTTGTGTAGTAACCATTTATTTTATTGGAAGCAATTTACAAAGTGAGTTAGCACCACTAGAAGATAAGAGCAGAATCCGTTTTCAAATGTCTGGACCAGAGGGTGCTAGTTATGGATACATGATGGAAGCTGGAGATAAGTTGGCCAATTACCTTATCGATTCAGTTCCTGAAAAGAAATTTGTATTTGTTGCGTTACCCGGATTTGGAGGTAGTGGATTAAATTCAGGATCAGCTGGTATAAGATTAGTTGACCCTGCAGATCGAAAGAAAACACAAAGTGAGATTGTTAAAGAAATGACGAAGAAACTACCTCGTTTTAATAACATACGTATTTTTCCAGTAGAAGAACAAACCATTTCTGTAGGTGGTTCAAGGGGTTCATTACCCGTTCAATTTATTTTACAAAATTTAGATTTTGAAAAAATAAAATCGGTCATTCCAAAATTTTTGGAAGAAGCCAAAAAGGATAAGACATTTCAAAACGTAGATGTAAATCTTAAATTCAATAAACCTGAATTACAATTAACCATAGATAGAATTAAAACAAGAGATCTTGGGTTGAATATGCAAGATGTGGGTGATGTGGTTTCGAGTGCATTTAGTGGTAGAAGGTTGGCATATTTTATTATGAATGGAAGGCAGTACCAAGTTATTTCGCAGGTAGAATATGCTGATAGACAACAGCCGGAGGATATTCAAAAATTATATGTACGCAATAATAGAGGCGAAAGAATTCCTTTAAGTTCGGTGGTGAAAATTGTAGAGAGTTCTAATCCTCCAACATTATATCATTATGATCGTTACAAAGCGGCAACAATTTCTGCTTCGTTGGCAGAGGGAAAAACTATTGGGGATGGTGTGGTGGCAATGGAAACAATTGCTAAAAAATTATTGGATGAAAGTTTTAAGACTGCATTAAGCGGACCTTCAAGAGATTATGCAGAAAGCTCATCTAACACCACATTTGCATTTGGCTTGGCATTGATATTAATTTATTTGGTATTAGCCGCACAGTTCGAAAGTTTTAAAGATCCATTCACCATTATGTTTACAGTACCATTGGCATTGGCAGGCGCATTAATTTGCTTATGGATATTTGATCAAACAATTAATATATTCTCACAGATTGGAATGATCATGCTAATTGGATTAGTAACTAAGAATGGTATTTTAATTGTAGAGTTTGCCAATAAAAAAAGAGAGTTTGGATTACCTAAAAGAGAAGCTGTGTTAGAAGCATCTGCACAAAGATTACGTCCTATATTAATGACAAGTTTAGCATCTGCATTGGGAGCATTGCCAATTGCATTAAGCTTGGGTGCAGCAGCTACAAGTAGAATGCCATTAGGTATTGTGGTGGTTGGTGGAATTTTATTTTCTTTATTACTTACATTATTTGTTATTCCTGCTATCTATACTTATATCTCCGGAAAACATGATGCTAAGAAAATGGAGATTACTGATTAGCTTTGTAAAAAAGCAATATGGCCAATTCAATAGCAGATATTAGGAAGGATTATATGTTAAAGTCGTTCGACGAATATGATGCGGCTGCTAACCCTTTTGATCAATTTACTAAATGGTGGGATGAAGCAATGGCTGCCGAAATTGATGAAGTAAATGCAATGACTTTGGCAACAGCAAGTATTGATGCTAAGCCTACTGCAAGAATTGTTTTATTGAAGGGATATACTAAAGAAGGGTTTATATTTTTTACAAATTATAAAAGTGCAAAGGGGCAAGAAATTTTTAATAATCACAATGTTGCATTGTTGTTTTTTTGGAAAGAATTAGAAAGACAAATTAGAATTGAAGGTATAGTCGAAAAAATTTCAGCAGTAGATAGTGATGCCTATTTTAATTCAAGACCAGGTGGAAGTAAAATAGGTGCTTGGGCTTCACCACAAAGCAAAGTAATTCCTAATCGTACATTATTAGAAAAGAACATAGAAGACCTTACTGCAAAATACCCCGATGAAAATTTAGTTCCACGCCCTGATCATTGGGGAGGTTATATTGTAAAACCCAATTCGATAGAATTTTGGCAAGGCAGAAGTAGCCGCCTGCATGATCGAATACAATATTCGCTAGATAATAATGGCGAATGGAGACGAGAAAGATTAGCGCCTTAGTTGCCTCTATAATCATATTCATCCGTATCTAATCTTCCGTTCTTACCTACAACTCTCCACCATATTTCACCGTTATTATGCATTGATTTTCTGAAGAAATTTCCATTCACTTCATAATAATTATTATATGAACGCATGAATGCTCCATTATAATATTAGTAAGGCATGCCACCATAATTCATAGAGGAAAATCCCCTAGGTAAGTTATTCAAATGAAATCCAAAATTAAAATTTGGCGAAATAAAATGACTAGGATACTTATTAAAATAACTTGGCTGACGATAAAAGCCATTGTTTCTTCCAATTGTTACTTGAATTGAAGGTCTTGAATTGTAGTTATTGTTGAAGCGAGGTTCATAACGCTATATCCTTTCACGGCGATCGTTTATTTCTCCGCCTCTTACTCTTTATGCATTTGCGTTTGATAAGATCAAAATGTTCAAACTAAAAATTATAGCTGTTTGTGTAATAATCTTTTTCATAAATAAACATTTCGATTATTGAATGTTTATTTATCTAAAACAATTCTCATGCTTAATTATGTTAATGACATCATAAATGAAAAAGTAAAATATTACTGAGGCTTTTAAGGGAATAATTTTAAGTAATTTTTTTATTTTCTTGTTATTACTTTTTCAACAGCAGCTACAATAAACGGTGTATCTAATCCGTATTTAGTAAGTAACTCGGTCGGCTTTCCGCTTTCTCCAAAAGTATCGTTGGTTCCGATATATTCAATTGGAATTGGACAATTTTTTGCAGCCACTTGCGCAATTGCATCTCCTAATCCACCAATAATATTATGTTCTTCTACCGTTACAGCACATTTGGTTTTACTAATTGATGCTATAATTGCCGCAGTATCCAATGGCTTGATAGTATGAATATTAATTAGTTCTACACTGATGCCTTTTTCTTCTAAAATTCTTCCTGCTTCAATAGCTTTCCAAACCATATGTCCGCATGCAAAAATAGAAACATCGGTTCCTTCACTTAACTGTTGTGCTTTACCAATTACAAAATCAGAACCATCTTCTTTGGTAAAATTGGGCCATTTTGGTCTGCCAAAACGCAAGTAAACAGGGCCTTCATAAGCCGAAATGGCTTTTGTAGCAGCTTTGGTTTGATTAAAATCGCAAGGCACAATTACCGTCATCCCCGGCAACATTTTCATCAAACCAATATCTTCTAAAATTTGGTGCGTTGCTCCGTCTTCACCCAAAGTTAAACCTGCGTGTGAAGCACAAATTTTTACATTTTTTCCGCTATAGGCAACACTTTGACGAATTTGATCATACACTCTACCAGTGCTAAAATTAGCAAAAGTAGTGGTGTAAGGAATTTTCCCACCAATAGTCATACCAGCAGCAATGCCAATCATATTAGCTTCTGCAATACCTACTTGTACAAAACGATTAGGGAAATCTTTAATAAATGGTCCCAGTTTTAATGACCCAGCTAAATCTGCTGTAAGCACCACTACATTTGGATTTTCTTTTCCTATTTCGTGAATCCCTTCACCAAATCCACCCCTTGTTTCTTTTTCGTTAAGTACCTGTATATCTTTTAGTTTCATGGTAATAATTTATGCTAAACTGATGCAAAGTAAAGCGTTTTTTATATGCTATCCACTACATTTCCTGTTCTTTTAAGAACACCCCAATGTTGCAATTCGCCTTTAACAGCTTTACGCATGGTTCTAAATAAAACTAATAATAATAACCATCTGTAAATTACTCTTTGAGGAATTAACCAAAGCAGTTTCCATAAAGGCTCTTTTTCAAAAACAAATGCAATGGTTGCTACTATTATGTCTACCAACATAAATAAAGCATAATAAACTCCAATTTCTCTAGCGCTTCCAGTAAGTAAACCTATAATCATTAACAAATCGGCAAATGGAGAAAATAGTGGAATGATGTATTTAAACAGTAAGATATCGGGCAGTACAATAAAACCAAGTATTTTATAATTCACATTAAACAAAGCATCTCTATTTTTCCAAAATGTTTGCATCACTCCAAAGGTCCATCTAAAACGTTGCTTCATAAATTGTTGTAATGATTCGGGAGTTTCCGTCATTGCAACAGCACTATTCTCATTTTTAATTATATAACCGCAACGAAGAATACGCATTGTTAAGTCCGCATCTTCTGCTAAAGTATCTGATGTAAATCCGCCGGCATCTTCAATTGCTTTTTTACTAAAAGCACCAATGGCTCCAGGCACAACAGCAATTCCATTAAAATAACCAAACGCTTTTCTATCTATATTTTGACTAGTAGTATATTCAATGCTTTGCCAACGAGTGATCCAATTATTTTCATTGCCCACTTTTACATTACCAGCAACAGCGCCAACTTCGGAATTATTAAAATGCCGCATTAGTTTGCTAACAGCATCTGATTTTAGTTTTGTATCGGCATCAATACAAACAACATAGTCTGCCTCGGTAAAATTAATACCATAATTTAAAGCAGATGCTTTTCCGCCATTGGGTTTATCAAGAATAGTAACAATAGTATTAGATTGATAGGCCTCTGTAACATTGGCCAACGTATCGTCTTTACTTCCATCATTTACAAAAACAATATTAAAATTGGGGTAATCGCATTTTAATAAATTTTGTAATGAACTTACTGCATTTACTTCCTCATTATATGCTGGTACAATAACTGAAACAAGCGGATATTCATTTTTTTGAATGAATGTATTTTGTTTTTCTTTTTTTCGTTGAAGCAAAGAAAATATAAGTGTAATTAATAAACGAATGGTTCCTAAAACAAGGAACAACAAAAACAGACTATAAAAAATTCTACTGATATAATAGCCAGCTTCAGCTAAAAAATAATTGAATCGTAAAATATAATTCCCTTTATAGTTTGGAACAGGAGGCATTACTTCATCTCTTGTTTTACCCATTAAATCGGCTACTGTTGTAAACTGATAACCTTCTTTTTGAAAATATTCTATAATTCTCGGTAATGCTTCTACAGTGGCACTTCTATCTCCACCGGCATCGTGCAATAAAATAATATTTCCCAGATCTTTCATTCTAACTACCCTATTAAAAATAGTATCTGCATTAAAATTTGGCACTTCACCAGCTTGCCAATCTTCGGGATCAATATTTTCTCCAATGGTTAAATAATTTTTTGTTCTTGCTAAAGCAACCGGAACCAATTCCTCCATTTTTTCGGGGTGACTATCTGCATTAAAAGGCGCACGAAACATAATAGTACTCCTACCTGTAATAGCTTCAATGAGCAAACGAGTTGCATCCATTTCTAATATTGCACGCTGTTTGCTTACAGTAGCCATATTAGGATGTGTAAATGTGTGGTTACCTATTTCATGCCCCTCGTTAAAAATTCTTTTTACTAAAGGAATATTTTTTTCAGCTTCAAGTCCAACTATAAAAAAATTAGCCACTACTTTATATTTCGAAAGTATGTCTAAAATTTGTCGGGTATATAAAGGATCAGGTCCATCATCAAAAGTGAGTACTAATTTTTTTTCGGTGGTACTTCCAATTTGTTTTACCACAAACATAGAAGGTAGTGTATCATAATACTGTTCGCTAATTAACATCCACGAAGTATCTAACTCAGTTCTAATTTTACCCGGAGTAGGAGAAGATAATACATCTAGTATTTCACCATCACCCATAAAGTCTACATCGTTATTTGTTTCAACTTTACTAAACTCTTTGAAATCAAATTTTTGCAATGCGGCTTTATTCATTGGTAAATGATAAAAATCCCATAACCTACTATCTTCACTACCCATGCGCCACAAAGCTGTTCCCCCTAAACCATATTCGGTAGTAAATCGTAAGGTATTGAAGTTGGTTGCGGCATCTGTAAAGTGTACTTCACGAGGTTGATCTTTATCATCCCAATAATTATAATGCAAATTATAAGAGTTGTTGTCGTACACAATTTTTCCATCACTTTCTTTAGCAATTGTTAATGCTTGTTGATAAGTAACATCGGTTCCAATACCGCCCTTTGGCCAATCATATCCAAAAGCTGCAATACACAATACTATTTTTTGAACAGGTACTTTTTTAGCTATTTGATCAACTGCTGCTTCAATCCATTTCTGGTCGCTTATTGGTCCAGGTTTTGTTTCTGCAGTATATTGATCATAGGCCATTAAAAATAAGTAATCGTTGTATTTTGCCAATGTTGCATAATCGTAATCCTCGTTAAACGGCATCACATCTTGAGTAACCATTAAACCATTGGCATGAAATTTTTGGTACAATTCTTTTTGAAAATTGGCTAACACTTGATTGTCGTCTTCAACCAATTCTTCGAGGTCAATATTTATTCCTACAAATTTTTCTTTTAAAATATGAGCCAATAAATCATTAATCAGTTTCTCTCTTTTTATTTTATCATTTAAAATTCTATGTAAGATTTCGCCCTGCCATTTACCATTTAAATTATTGGTAAGCATTGGCATCACTTTAATTCCGGATGCTTTAATTACATCATACCCTCTTTTATCTCTTCTAATAATTAATGAATCGCCTGTTGGATCTAAAAAAAGCCACTCAGGCAAAACGAGATTTAGTTTGCTAATATTTCTTTTGAGTGAGAAAAATGCTTGTGGATCCCAATCCACATAAAAAGCCGCTCTAATTCCAATGCTATCATTAAAAAAGCTAGATGTAGAAAGTTTAATAGAACTATCATTTTGACCACATCCGTTTCCTTTTTCCCATTTTGTATCGATGAATTTTCTAAAGCCTTGGTATTCTTTAGTGATAGGATCGTTAGTTGTGGGCGACTCTAATATTTTTTTGAATTCCTGACTTTGTGTAACAGGAATGATAGGCATAACAGCAGTCCTTATGGCTATAACAATTGCAATAATTGCAATAATGAAGAAAAAAAGCAATAGTCTTCCTCCCCATTTAAAACGCTGCCATCTGGATGGATTTGCGGTATTAAATATTTGTTGATCTGTTATACTCATTAAAGTCTTAATGGTTGCAAAAAGGATGCTACAAAAGAAAAAGGCTGCAAAAGCAGCCTATCAATTATTTTTATCCCTCAAATGTACTGTAGAAATAAGGTGTTTTAGCTTCAAATTCAGCAGCACAGGTATCTACCATTTTGTAAACTCGGGTTATACCCAAAGCTTTTCTTTTTTCATACACTTGCTCATCGGTACAGTTGCCAGATAATATCTTGGTAATTTGAATATCGGAGAAACCTAATTTTTTGGCTTCTTTTAAAGTAGCTGTTGGCAGCGTATCTAAATTGTACTCCGACATTTCCTTTTCGAGCGTACATATAGTTTGAATTTGAAAGATAAACCAACGATCAATTCCAGTTGCTTGTGAAATAGATTTTACAGTAGAACCCTGCATTAAAGCATCTTTTATTCGGAAAATGCGATCCCATTTTGGTGTTTTAATATACTCTACTAATTCTTCGCTCTTCATTAAACTCTTACCATAATAACCTAACCCTACTGCTTCGTTTTCTAAACTCTGACAAGCTTTTTGTAATGCTTCAGCAAAATTTCGGCCGATAGCCATTACTTCACCAACACTTTTCATTTGCAAACCAAGTGTGTCATTGGCGCCTTTAAATTTATCGAAATTCCAACGTGGTACTTTTACAATTACATAATCGAGTGCAGGCTCAAAATAGGCAGAGGTAGTTTGTGTAATCTGATTTTTTAATTCATCTAAACTATAGCCAATAGCAAGTTTAGCGGCAATCTTAGCAATAGGATATCCTGTTGCTTTTGATGCTAATGCAGAAGAACGGCTAACCCTAGGATTAATTTCAACAGCAATTAGATCTTCAGTTGCTGGGTTCAAAGCAAACTGCACATTACATCCTCCAGTAAAATTTCCTAATGAGCGCATCATTAATATTGCTTTGTTACGCATATCCTGAAATGCAGTGTCGCTAAGCGTCATAGCTGGTGCTACCGTAATAGAATCTCCAGTATGCACACCCATAGGATCTACGTTTTCTACAGTACAAATAATTACTACATTATCGTTACAATCTCTTAATAATTCCAATTCATATTCCTTCCATCCCAATACTGCTTTTTCTACTAATACTTCATGCATAGGAGAAGCCTTTAATCCTCTATCTAAAGCAGCGTCCAAATCATCTTTGGTATGTACAAATCCACCTCCTGTACCTCCTAAGGTAAAAGATGGACGAATAACTAAGGGAAAACCTATTTCCTGTGCAAATTCTTTTCCTTCTAAAAAACTATTGGCAACGCGACTAGGAGCCACTGCTACACCAATATCAACCATTAATTGGCGAAATTTACCTCTATCTTCTGCAGTATCAATAGCAGCAACATCAACCCCAATAAGCCTGCAATTGTACTTCTCCCAAATACCTAATTCGTCTACTTCCTTACATAAGTTAAGCGCAGTTTGACCGCCCATAGTAGGCAAAACGGCATCAATTTGGTTCTCAATTAGGATTTGTTCAATACTTTCTGCAGTTAATGGCAGGAGATATACTTTATCTGCCATCATTGGATCCGTCATAATTGTGGCGGGATTACTGTTGATAAGTATTACTTTTATCCCCTCCTCACGAATACTTCTAGCGGCTTGAGAGCCTGAATAGTCGAATTCGCAGGCTTGGCCAATGATAATTGGTCCAGATCCTATAATGAGAACAGATTTGATAGATTGATCTTTGGGCATGATATTTGAATAAATTGATCAAATGTAAGGCGGGAATAGCAAACCATATGTAAAAACAAAAAAAACAAAATGGCAGTACTAAAAGAAGGAAGCAAAGCACCAGCTATTAAATCGGTAGACCAAAACGGCAAACCAATTTCTTTGGCAGATTTTAAAGGAAAAAAAGTGATTCTTTATTTTTATCCTAAGGACGATACCCCAGGTTGTACTTCGCAAGCTTGTAATTTAAAAGACAACTACAGTGCATTGATTAAAAAGGGATTTCAAGTTGTAGGAGTGAGTGTAGACAGTGTAAAAAGTCATAAAAATTTTGAGGAAAAATTTGCACTTCCTTTCCCATTAATTTCAGATGAGGAAAAGAAAATTGTAGACAAATACAATTTATGGGGCGAGAAAAAGTTTATGGGAAGAACCTATATGGGTACTACCAGAACTACTTTTCTAATTGATGAACTTGGTATTATCAAAAAAATAATTGATAAACCAGACACAAAAAATCATACAGAAGAGATATTGGCGGCATGGGCAAGCATCTAAATTGCCTGTCAAACCCAATAAGTTGCTGTTTTTGGCGTTAATGGCTCGGTAAAACCTAGCTTTCAATGCACAAAAAGAAGGAGCCCCTTAAGCAAATAAATCTTTTTATGGTACCTCCGCAAATACCATCCGACGATAAACGGCGTTTGAAAGAACTCTATCGTTATGAAGTACTCGATACTTTATATGAAGATGAGTTTAATGACGTGGCAAAGTTGGCTGCCATCATTTGCAGAACACCAATTGCATTAATTTCATTAATAGATGCTAAAAGGCAATGGTTTAAAGCCAAAGTAGGTATTGATGCCACAGAATTTTCAAGAGATATTTCTTTTTGCGGACATACAATAACAGTTGATGCCGATTTTTTTGAAATTGCCGATGCTACTCAAGACGAACGTTTTTTAGATAATCCATTAGTAGTTGGAGAACCGTTTATTCGTTTTTATGCTGGGGTTCCGTTGATTAATAAAAACGGATTTAAAATGGGTACCATTTCTGTACTCGATACAAAACCTAACGAAATTTCTGCAGAACAAATTTATACATTACAAACATTAGGTAGGCAAGTAGTAAAATTACTCGACCAAAACTTAATGAATAAGCAACTCGAACATCAGCGAATTAAGTTGCAACAGCAAATGGAATTACAAAATAGAATTCTTTCCATTATTGCGCACGACGTTCGCAATCCAATCGGTGCTGTAAAATCAATCATAGAACTTAATGCACGAAAAATTTTAAGCCAACAAGATTCTTCCGAACTGATGAATATGGCGGGCAAACAAATAGATGGTACGGTTGAACTGTTGAACAACTTAGTAGATTGGGGTTCAATGCAGATGAAGGGCAAGGGTTTTGAAACAGAAAAAGTACACGTAAGAACTTTGGTAAGCAATATGTTTAAGAGCTTTGAAGTGATGAGCTCTTTGAAGTCGAATATCATGGTGAATTTAGTGGATGAAGATTTGTTTATCCGATCTGATATTAACGCCATTCGATTTATTTTGCGCAACTTAATAAGCAATGCTAATAAGTTTACCATGGAAGGGGTAATAACAGTTTATGCGCATAAAGAAGAAATGAAAGTGATGGTATCGGTAAGTGATACTGGTGTGGGTATGACTACAGAAATGCAAGAAAAATTATTTGATGGAGAACATTACCAAAGTACTTCTGGTACTAGTAATGAAAAAGGAAGTGGACTAGGTTTGATTTTAACTAAAGACTTTATTGAAATGTTAGGTGGATCAATACAAGTGGAAAGTCAGCAAGACAAAGGCACATCTGTGATTATGCATTTTGTAGATTAACAGTTGTAAAAAATAATTATCTTGGGGCATTAATTTCTTTTATGAAACAATGCCTCTTTTTTATTGCTACAGTTTTATTAAGTGTAGCTACTACAGCTCAAAAAACAGATAAAAAACTTACACAAAAAGTAAACGAACTCTTACAAGGATTTAAGGGT
>Ga0209702_10002705_pt1 | contig 30038 bp, 27 predicted proteins | sample FRY01_FD_187210 | JGI IMG/M metagenome (GOLD analysis project Ga0209702, IMG submission 187210) | Freshwater microbial communities from Lake Fryxell liftoff mats and glacier meltwater in Antarctica - FRY-01 (SPAdes) (version 2) | ecosystem: Environmental > Aquatic > Freshwater > Ice > Glacier... | reverse complement strand
AACCAGCGTTTCGCGCCCAAGTGATTAGTGCCTATGAAACGAAGTGCGCAATCTGCCGACTCGGTCACGGACGATTATTGGATGCGGCACACATTACACCGGATAACGATGAAACCTCGTCCACGTCAGTCACCAACGGGTTGAGTCTATGCAAGATCCACCACACGGCTTATGACATCAATATCGTTGGCATCGACGCCAACTACACCGTGCACATCCGAGCGGACATCCTTGCCGAAAAAGACGGTCCAATGCTGCAACACGGCATCAAAGAAATGGACAACAGCACGTTGTGGGTACCACCCGTGCGAGGAGCACGCCCAGATCCGCAGCGACTCGACGCACGATTCAGGGAGTTCGCAAGCCAAGGCGTATAACCATCAAAATTTGTCATCTTGTAGGTGGCGAGACAGACCACCTCAAGGTAACCCGTGTTATTCACAGCCTCAATTTTGAGGCTTCACCCGAGTACTTGATCGCAATAGATTGTTCCGGTAGTGGTCCGCACATTTGATTGCATGCACCCGATCAATTTCCGCCCTTGACCTCGCAGCCCGTTGGTTTGCGCGGGTAATTCGCGGGGAGAGTGGGGGTGAGGGAGATGGAAGACCTTCCGCCAAAAAGTGGTTGTCCGACTGGAAAGCCGAACAACCACCTATGGTCCAAACACTACATGCGGATCATAACACGGGTCGTTCTAATTGTGTTCAGTTTTCTTGGACGCGAATTGGTTCGGTGGCTTATTCAATCGTTGCGGTTCTCGCCCTAGCGGTCTGAAACCAAAATGACGCCGGACTGTGGTGGGGAAACCCGCCACAGTCTCCGCCAGTGTTAGCTGCGATCTGGTGATTCACCAATCTCGACAGCAAATTCCCGCGGTTCTCCTTCAGCAGGCTGATCAAGTAACGGTGCCATTTCAAGGCAATGTTCGTAAATGGAGGCAAGGCTTGGCCTCAGAAGTTCCTCAACCTCTGCACGGCTACCAACATGTTCGGTGATTTTGTTGCGGATTCGATTCATGGTTGTGGTCACCGAGCGTGCACCCGCGTAGCCCAGCATCTCGGCTACCTCGGCATGTGAGTAGCCCGCCTCAATTAGGTACACCATTTCTCGTTCGCGTTCATTCAGACACGAAAGAGCGAATTCAATGGCGTCCGCTCCAGCAACCGATTTGTACGGGTAAATCCCAGGGTTAATGTCGATCCGTTCGGTCCAAAACTCAGCGTCGTCTACCTGTTCGTTGCGGCGCTGAGCCAGCCCACGGTTGGCGTAGTTGATGCACGCGTAACGGGCGTAGGTAGCTCCCCACGCTGCTGGGTTTACCACTTCGAGAGTCATGCTGCGGTTAGCGAATTTGAGCACCACGTCTTGGGCAATGTCTTCGGCGTGGGCAGCCACGGCAGGGGATTGGTGCCGAGCCACCGCGTAAGCAGCATCAAGGACCTGCCGGTAAATCTCCTCGCGCGTCAACTTTGTCTCTGGCTTGTCAAACATGGTCAACCCCCAATCTCGAATTTTTCACAGGATAAGCGCTACCCCTGACATTTGCCCGAAATAAAGAATCTTTGACAACTTTGTTTACCTTTGTCCCCTTTGATGTGCTTAACAATATGTAGGGCCAAAAGGGCTTACAGTTAGTGCAAGGAGTTGAGAGCCAAATGCATGGTGATTCCCCGAATGACGTGACCCACTTGACCGGTGATGAGATTGAAGTGCTGTTCGTTCCCGGTCAAGAGTTTGCTGGGGTGACGGAAGAGTGGCTTCGGCCCCGCCTTCGTCTTAACCCCGTTCTTGGCTCTATCAACGTCGAAGAAATGTCACTCCACGTCTACCTGGACAACGAGGTACTTGAGGACTTTGAGCCGCAGTCGATACTGGGGATCGGCCCTAATGACGGCGACTTTGTGAAGATCGAGAGTTACAACGAAAGTGGGGGTTTGGCCTGGATCATGGGTGGTTGGCTGAATTTCAGTGCTCCGGAGATCATTCATACAGTGACCTGGATCGGTCAGGAACCAATTTGGAAAGAGATATACGAAGATTTGATTATGGAAATTTTCAATTTTTGGGATGAATGCGAGGTGATCGTGCTTCATGCAGGCTTGCGGAATCAAATCTGAGCCACAACATGAGTAACCCTAGAGTCGAACAAGTATCAATTGCTTTTCTTCACTGAAGGTTTATGCTTTACCCAGTTGTAGGTCGCCCCTAGCGTGATCTGTGGCGTTTCGCCATGGTTTAGTAATGCCTAACAATCAGCACCAAGTGCTTTTAGCGATCGTTACCGATCGCCGGGAAAGTGCATTGGTAGCACTGCTTTCGCTTCGCACGCATTGCTACTAAGAGTAGGGGCGACCTGCCACTTTCATGTGGTAACACGATTTCGGTACACGGTGCTTCCTTCGGGTTCGCATATTTCAAATATGATTCCACTCATGATTCGCTCAAGTGGAAAGAGGAGGTGAAACCTTCCCGTGGCTGACACTGGAGAGTTTGAAAAGGAAGAATTAGACCACCTTGGATTACTGAGCCAAGAGGATTTTGAAGCGACCAGCGACCGAGAAACTGCGAAGAAATATCGGGTGCTGATCCAAGAACTAGTTGCCCTGCGCCGGGATATTCAGAGTACGAGTGAGCTGGTAAGCGAACTCAAGATCGCCGAAGAACTAACCCGAGAACTCGTTCTGCAAATGATTAGTGAAGCTAGGGAGAAACAGTCACGGTCACACGTCAACAAAGTAGAGGACAAAATGTCGGACGTGGCCGAGGATCGCCGGATTCGGATCCAAGAGCCGATTCATCTTGGGCGCGGTGTTTCTTCTAGGTTGAAGTTTGAGGGTGGTGATGCATTACGTTCATCTTCTCTCGGCTTGCCGGAGTTGAGTACTTTCGTCGATCTAGCCAGAGCTTTTTCTCAAACACCCGCACACTTGCAGTGGCTCATTTATCAGCGGGACGGCGACGGTACTGATCACTACACGAGATTTGCCATTCCCAAACGTAAGGAAGGTACTCGCCTAATTTCAAGTCCCAAACCAGCCATGCGTGCTGCGCAGGAGTGGATTCGACAAGAAATCTTGAGCCATTTGCCCGTTAACCAGGCAGCAATGGCCTTTGTTCCTGGCCGTTCAATTGTTGAAAATGCGCACAGACATGCCAATTCGGAAGTGATTATCCGCATTGACCTGAAGGATTTTTTCCCGAGTATCACGTTTGGGAGAGTCCGACAGTTCTTCGGCAGTCTCGGCTACAACCCCGGAATCTCAACCGTTTTGGCGTTAATTTGTACAGACGTACCACGGGCACAAGCCTCCGGTACCGAAGCAGAGCCACAATCCAAGGTGACTAAAAGATCCCTACCCCAGGGAGCTTGTACGTCACCGGACCTTGCCAACCTCATTGCGTCAAGAATTGATTCGAGACTAATGGGACTTGCGGACAAACATGGCTGGATTTACACAAGATACGCTGATGATCTGGTCTTCTCCCACAAAGAAAAATTCCAGAAATCCGAGAAAATTGTGTGGGTTGTCACGAAAATTGTTAACGAAGAGGGATTTTTGGTTAACGAAGAAAAAACAAGAATAATGAATTCACCTGCTAGGCAAATTGTTACCGGACTAATCGTCAACGACGGGGTGCGATTAACACGAAAAGACCTGCGAAAAATGCGCGCCTTTTTTCACAGGTGTGAAACTCAAGGTTTTGCCCGAGTTTCAACCGAAATAGGCAAAGATGCGCAGGCTGTCGCCCGTGGTTACTACTCCTATGTCCATATGGTCACACCCGCTGTAGCCCGTGCAATGCGTGAGAAACATTCCTGGATTTGAACAATTAAGTTCTGCTGCACGCGATTTCAGTGCGTTACATGATTTTCCATGCTGCGCGTGACCGGTTGACCCTGAAAACCTATCGAAATAAAAATTTCTCAACAACTTTGTTTACCTTTGCCCCCTTCGAGGTGCTTAACAGTATGTAGGGCCAAAAGGGCTTACAGGTACTGCAAGGAATTGAGAAACACATGAATGAATCCACATTAACCTCGTGGGCCACCGACGAGTGGCCAGAGTACGAGCCCCACGAAATTCTCCCTGGACTCTTCCAAGGCGGGACCCACGACCACGAAGCGATCGGCTATCCCACCCCGATTGGTCACTACGACCGATTAGGTCACCAGAGCCACCTAACCGGCAACGGGTATCCCTTTGACCTCGTCGTCACTCTCTATGCGGACGCCCAACCAGCCCCGTGGGGTGTGCAAGAAACCCGATTCGGTTTCCCTGACGGGCCATTGCAAGCTCACGACATTAAGCGGGTTGTGGCAATCGCAACAGACACCCACCGGCACTGGCAACGCGGCGAGACGGTCTTGATCCGCTGCCAAGCGGGAGTCAATCGCTCCGGGCTACTCACTGCACTGGTTCTGATTATTGAGGGGTTCGAACCAGCACAAGCTATCGAATTGATTCGGGCAAAGCGCAGCCCTTTTGTCCTAAGTAACGAGCACTTCGAGGAATGGCTCCTGAGCCATGCAACCGATCACCTAGCTGCATCCAAATAACCCAAAAGCGAACTAACCAAAAAGCAAAAAGACAGAAGAAGAGGTATCACAATGCACATTTCAACCCACCTAAATATCGACATGGTCGCACTCGACCAGGCCGACCAAGTCACCGTTCTCGTTGAACTCACCGCACCGGAAAACCCCGACAGCGCCCAACGCCCAGGCCGCACCTTGATGCTGCTCCTAGACCGATCAGGTTCAATGAGCGGTAGCCCGCTGCAGGGAGCGAAGGACGCAATAAGCGCTCTTGTTCGCCGTCTTGCTCCCCAAGACTGCTTCGGTCTAGTGACCTTTGACAGCCAAGCGCAACTCGTGATCCCACCCATGTTGATGGCCGACCACAACATGGAGGCCCTGCAACGAGCGGTTTCCAATATCCAACCTGGTGGTTCAACGGATCTCTCAGCCGGCTACCTCCTTGCCCTGCGTGAAACAAAAAGATCGCTCACGGCAACTCATCACACGGGTGCAACAGTGCTGTTAATTTCCGACGGCCACGCAAACGCTGGAATCACTGATCCAAACAAAATTCGAGATCTAGCAGCCAAAGCCCTCGCCGGCACCATCACGACCAGCACTCTGGGGCTCGGTCTGGGATACGACGAATACCTACTGCGTGAAATCACGACAGGCGGCAACGGCAACCATTCCTTCGCCCCAGACATTGACACAGCCGTCCAAGCAATCGCCCAAACGGTCACCGACCTGCTCGACGTGTCGGTGCTCGCAACAACCCTGCGAATCACCCCCAAGGACCAGCACGTGGACGGGATCCGGATCAGGCAAGACATCCCGGTCTGGCGGGAACCAGGTGCACTGGTTGTCAACCTTGGCGACATGTACGCGGGGGAGGAACGCAAACTCCTAATAACGCTTGACGTCCCTGCGGTAGCAAACCTTGGCACCACCACGATCGCTGACCTAGACCTTCACTTCACCGCGGTCAACGACCTAGCTGACCACCACGTGAACTTCCCGGTCACGGTCAACGTGGTTCCGGGTGATGAAGCCCGAAATCGGGTATCAAACCCCGTAGTCGAAGTGGAAGAGCTAATTGCGGACGCTGACGATGCTAAAAAATCAATGATCGGAAATTTGCGCGATCTTGATCTGGACTCGGCCCGGAGCACCCTGGCCTGCGCCATGACCACCGTCAACGACAAACGCAAGGAAGTCAAAAACCTAGGTGACGACAGCCTGTCGGCACGACTAGATCTTGCCGCGAGAGAGCTTTTGGAGTTGAACGAAAGCCTTCAACACGAGTCCATGGAGTTCAGTTCAAAACTCATGACTGAGTCATTTTCCATGGGCAGCAAAGGTAAGAAAAAGAGAGATGTCAGACCCCCCAGTAACAATATAAATGTCGATGACAGCGGTGTAGAGATCTAATTCGCACCCACACCGGAGTTAACCCCTTCCTCCGGAACTGCTGTCCGCATCCTGTGGCTGTCGCCGCGCGAGTATCCCCTTTCCTCGTGCGGCGCCCGCCCACCCGCGAAAGGAAGACACAATCATGAAAGACCGATTAATCCCGCAAGACAATGTAATCGCCCTTATTCACTCGGACGAGTACGCGAACTGGGTCTTTGACGAGTCCCACCCCACCCAAGGTCGCCGGTTTATGAAAGCTGCCGAACTTCTGCGCGAACTCGCTCCAGACGCAAATATCGAGATCGCTGAGATTGAGTCGGACTACTTCCCACCATTTGAGCAGTTGCAATACGCCCATACCCGCAAATATATTGAGCAAGTCCTGCTCGACGGGGAGTCAGGGGAGTGGGAGGGCACTCGACGTGACCTTGGCGCTACCGCCCTACGCATGGCCGGTGGCACGATCCTCGCCGCTGAAGCACTCCTGCAAGGGCGAGCGTTAACGGCGGTGAACTTTGCCGGCGCCAAGCACCACGCCATGCGGGATCACTCCAGTGGATTCTGTGTATTCGCTGACTTCGCCATAACAGCCAAACACGTCCTGCGCAGCAACCGCACGATCTATAGCCCCTACACACAGTCCATGCGGCGAGTGGAACGGATCGCGATCCTTGACATTGACGCCCACCACGGTGACGGCACCGAGAAGCTCTTGGGTGAGAATCAACGAGTGCTCACCCTGAGCGTTCACGAATCATCAATCTTCCCGGGAACGGGCAAGTACGACGAACCCGATTTTCACACGTTCAATCGGGCGCTTGCAGCTGGTTCGGGAGATGCCGAACTCATCGATTCAGTATCTGACTTTGTCATGTACTGCGATCGTTTTTCCCCAGACATGATCTTTATTGCCATGGGAGCTGACGGGCACGAAACCGACCCGCTTTCGAGCCTGAACTACTCAATAGAGGGCATGGTGCAAGCAGTCCGTAATGTGCGCCGCGCCTACCCCGAAGTCCCCATCCTGCTCGGTGGAGCTGGCGGCTACCAACCCGACACAATCACCCCCGAAGTCTGGGCCAAAATGGCGGTCGCGGTTGCAACGCCCGTACAACCAGATGACACATATTGGGTAGCACCGATCGGGGATATCGGTTATCTTGATGACGAGGACGAGCGCTGTTCGTTGTGGAATGACGAGTATTCACAACCAAATCAAACTCAAGTCGAAATACCGATATCACGAGGGGAGCGGTGAGCATGCTGGGATTCATATTCGGATACGCAGCTGCTAATTCACGTAATAAAGTCAGAGCCCGTAGGGATGCGCAACCATCCGGCTACGCGGAATGGGAAGCCGGTTTCCTCTTTGCAGCCGCCGTGATCGGATTCTTTTGGCCGGTTCACTTGGGTCTCTCACTCCGAAACTGGGGGCTGTACCCTGTCGCTGCAATCATCCTGGCAATAATCGCAGGGATTGCTGGGTTAGCCACCGGCTACGGGTACCTGGTAATCGGATTCATCTACTCTGGGATCTGGGCGGCAATCACCATTGATCGGGGAGTTCGTCAAGAGCAATATCAAGGTGAGGACTGAACCCATGCGATCGATTTTCAAAGGGACACAAGATAGTGAAGTCACACCTTGGCAAATTTCCTTGCGAAAATTCGGCGCTGAACAAGGAAAGTACTCGTGTGAGATTTGGGACTACACGAATGACATGCACGCGGGCCCTTTCTCTCTCCGATTCCCGAGCAATGAGTACGCCATGGATTGGTTTAACTCTGTTTCTCTGCCCGGAACCCAAGATCCATCAGACCCTTGGCTCGCGTTAGCGGAGCTTGAGAATTCTTCCGTCTCAGCGAGCATAGATTCCAAGATTTGGGCGACAGTTGTTTCGACACTTTTTCACTCCAGAGGCCCAGTCCCCTACATAGCAACCCAGTGGTGGAGGGGAGAGGATCCACCCTTCAGAAACGATGACCCCCTTTTCGCTGAAACACCCAATGAACCCGCGGTAATTCGTGAAAATATCGAACTCTTTATCGATCCGGACATGCACGAAATTGGGGCGATCCGGCGACGAATTGATCCGAGTTCGGAAGCATCAGATTTTGGTTGGTGGATACTAGACAGTCTTTCCAGTGAACCGCCGCGCACGTTGGTATCGGGCAACACGTACGACGTTCGCCCTGTCAGCGCCGAATACGTCTCGCAGATGTCTCAGCTCGTTGATCTGCGTGCGAGCTTTCCTGTTGATTTTGCTCCTTTCTTTGCAACCGCAGTTCGGGTTGAAGTCAAGGCGAGTGACTTCAATCAAGCAGCTCTCGATGCAATTTCACGGATTACTCGGAACATTAAAACCCATAAAAAGGAGTTTTACCTTGAGTCTCCAACTCCAAGTTTGGACAGTTGGATTGCGGGTGAGATCACATTAGATGCAGTCTCGCTTGCAAAGATCGTGCACATGGGAATTCTTGCTAATCACATGATTGAGCGCGAGAAAGCGCAACCCGAAGATCAAGCTGTATATGAAATATTGACAGGACCAGAGAACGGACCAGTCTTTGCCCTGCGTCGATCTTGGTGGAGTTTCAATGAAAAGACATCGCAATGGAAACTCAAGCGACATGAGTGGCGTGTCAAGGGTGATTGGGTCGACTCACTCCCATTAGATGTTGAGGATTGGCGCTGGCTGTCTGAGGTGAATCGATTAACAAAGTTCCCTGAGCTAGTCAGTGAACGGCATGAGGCTCGCAGTGCAACGGCTGAGTTAGGCATTGAGTGGAACGTCTCTGAAGCAACTAGAATTCAACCAGAATATGTCGAGCGGTTCCTCGAATTATTTGACGCGCACTTGACACTATTGGGGGGAATCGCCAAGACACTGGAACCAAAACCTGATGTGGAGTTTGTGAGAGAAAATATCGATCAAGACGACCACCAGGGCGCGTTGCTATCACTTCAACTTTTGAAATATTTCGAAAAAAAGCAGGGGTTGTCAATCCCCATGCTAATTACTGAGAAAATCTTGCCTCTTGAAACCGCCAGCGGCCCAGTGACCGCAGAAGACGTTTTCTCGTTCACTCATAATGTGTTGCTTTGGCGGTATGACGAGAGTGAGTGGATCAAAGCCAATGACACGGTCAGTGCAACTCACATTGGAGGTGTTGAATCACCCACAGAAATAATCGGATTTGAACGTTTGATCAAGTTTGTTGCCGCGTTAGTTGCACTCACAGCGGATGTAGTGGTGATCAATGTATTGAGTGAACGCTACCCCGATGGTGTCTACGTCCAGATGTGTCGTGAGGACGACGGTGCCCTCACTTTGGAAGCCGTCAGCAGTAAATACTTGGATTCTCCGCTAACACCAGACGAAATTACAAAACTTGAATCATTGGGGTGGGAGTTTCCACGCGAAGATGACGGTTTGCCGAACTACACAATGTTCTTGGAACCAGATGAAACCGCTCCCGGAGACGTCGCGAAAATTCTCGTTCTCACCCTCGCCGGTGTGTATGGAACAACCCCCTCAGACCGCCATCAATTTGAGCCGAATGATGTAGTGCGTTCATTACTTCGTGGGGATCACGGCCAGGAATTCGCTGTTAATCCCAACCACTCGACGGCCCGTCAAGCCCGTCTCTTTTTGGGGCTTTCCTTCCCAGGCGATCTCAACCCTGCATGGCAAAGCAGTTGAGACTGACTGAGCCGACTAAACCGAAATGAAAATATTGAAATAAAACGTCAGTGTTTTGCAAACTTGCAGGCATGACTTTGTATGAATGCCTAGGAATTGTGACAACATGATCCAGCGAAGCACGCAGTTCATAAGTGAAATTCCTCAAGTGATCAAGCAGGCTGAACTCGCCATGTTTGTTGTTCACGGCGACATGTCGACACTGGAGGCTGATGCATACTTAATCCCGAGTGATTCCTATGCATCGGTGACCGACCGATGGGATTGGCTCCTTGAGGGAAAAAGAGATTTCATTCGTGCAAATTAGACATTACTGTCTAACGAAGACCCGCTGTTCCTACCTCAGCTTGACGCTGTGTCTCCAATTTCCATGGTGGTGAACATTGCCGGTGAACAGCCCACAAACTCAGTGGACGCCCTTGCTCGAAGATTCCGAAAAGCCTTAACCGCTTTCGACCGGCATGTTCGTACGACTAAGAATTCTGATGTACCCCAGTGGGAATCCAAACGAGCGAGGGCATTGCTGGCCATGCCCATTATTGGAATTGGCCAAGGTGAGCTTGCGGGCGAAACGGGAGCTGTCTTAGCGAGACTTGTTGCAGAAATTGAAAATTTTTCGTCAGAATTGTCACCTGGAACGGGTTGCTTTGACATCGTGATCGTCTGCCGCAGCACCAGTGATTACGCAGCCTTGCAAGCAGTTCGCAGGCAAAAAGCGGGGGCGCCGAGTGAGATACTCGACCAGTTAGCACGTGACGCTCAAGAGAAAAATTTAACAATCGTGTTTGGCGCCGGCGCCAGTATGCCATTGGGGCTGCCGTCATGGAAGCAATTACTAGAATCACCGGCTAGCAACATCGGTATTCCTGACCCAGAAGCTAAGGCTTTGCAATCACTGGACCCAATAGATGCAGCTTCATTGCTGATCGAATTCGCTGGGTCTGAAGAGTTATTCCGTGAACACTTGAGAGCCCTACTAATCACGGATAAAGCCTCACTCACGCATGCGCTTATTGCTTCCATCAATCCTAAAGTCGCTGTCACAACCAATCATGACAAGGGTTTTGAAATCGCAGTTAATGCAGCCACCGGGGAATCCCCTACAGTCCTTCCTTAGGAGCGTGACCAATATTTGAGCGGGAATTATTTGCTTAAGCTGCATGGTGATATTGACCACGGGCAAATTGTTCTCTCCCGCGATGACTTTGCAGCGGTCCATCTCCTTCGCCGACCACTGATCGGGATCGTGCAAGAAAAACTTCTCATCGGGCACCTACTAACAATTGGAAGCACGGTCTCTGATCCAACGCTTGTTCAGGCAGCAGAAGAAGTCGGCGCTCTCTTGACCCGAATGAATGGCCAAAATGCTCGCCCAAGTGGAACAGTTCTCCTGACAAAGAACGACTTATCGCGATCCATGCTCCTATCCCGTCACTTCCAGGTCTTAGCGGCACAAAGTCGAGGGGATCAAGTCAATACGACCCTGGAATCAGCTCGCCGTACCGATATTTTCCTTGATCAGCTAGCCATGCTTAGTTCCTCGAATTTCTCTTTCGCCCTAGACCCGAAGTACGCGGGAATGCTCACCAGTGAGGATCAGAAAACGGTCGCAGCACTCACGAGACTTACCCAAGAAGTTGATGTAACAGACTCACATGCACCTAAGAGCGGGCTTGGCATGCATGTTGCAAGCTTCCTTCGAGACTTAGGTGCATAGTCATTCACACAATTAATGGCTGTGATGTGAGTGACGCCGAGCCGATACTGCGCTACTCACACGCGACGCCATCACCGTCCCCATCAAGTTTGGAATTTGCTGCATACAGTGGTGAGCCTTTCTTGATCGGTGTCACACCAGCATCTCGGGCCTCCGCACAGTTGGCAAAGACAGTTGTGCTCTCCGCAGGGTTTCCTGAATCACTCGAACTCAAAAGTGCAAATAAACCTAAGCCCGCGAGAAGTGTCGCTGCACCCGCTCCAATCCAGTAGAGCAGCTTCCTATCGGGCTGTGTTTCTAATTCATTCTGGATTCGAGGTTGTTTGTCTTCTTGAGCACGCTCCTTAGGACTATCAATGGTGATCGCTTCGGATACAATTTTTTGGCAATTCTTAGGTTCCTGTTGCACCTGAGCATTAGTAAAGTGCAACACCGTCAGCCCACTTGCTTGCAAGGCAGCGTCGCGGCGGTTTCGTTTTTCGTGATCAGAAGGTGAAGGCTGTGATCCTTCTTTGGCGTACCCATCTATTTCTAGGACCAATTTGGCCTTGGGTATAAAGAAATCAACTTTGAAGGAATCTGTGCCTGAATTTATATAACTCTGAATTTCAACGTCATCTGCAGAGACCGTTGGAATTCGCGCGAGCACTCGTCGTGCAAAAACTTGTTCCCAGAGTGAATCGAATTCACCAGATCGCTGCCAATCATTGATTCGCCGTAACCACTGGGTGTCGCCCTCCGTGACCCCGGGAAGTTCCGGAGAACCACATGCGAGGCAAGGTCTTAATCCACCATCTGCAGCGGTAAGCAAGTCCACTGACTTAAAACTCTGAGCCTTTGACATGCAATCTAAGTCTGTGCGGGAGTGATAACGAGCGCCCGTATGAGTGATGAAGACTTCCATGAAACACCCCCGATCCGAATCTCTACTTAAGATGACTAAACAGACTTGTTGCAGTCTAGAACGTTAATTGGAGAGAAACTCCAAGAAGTCAAATCAAATGTGAGAATTACCTCGCAGTTACTGGATCTTATGGGTTATATTCAGTCAAGAAGTTTCGTCTTGATTAGGGGGATACGGTGCCACGCCTTGCACTCACTTACGCACCATTTTCGGTTACAGGTTTTTTGATAAAACTTTCGCACAAAGACACCGTCCTAATGACATTGGTGGTCAAGGATTTAGCGGCCCCACCGAAAGTGTTTGGTTCAGAAAAATACTTAAAAAACAAGTCGTTGATTGAGAATACTTTGGCATATGGATCGCAGATTTATGGGTCGAGACGTTCCCGAAGCGCAGAGCGTATTAAGAGTCACAAGGAAAACGCAAAGGCTTACGAGCGGCTTGCACTTTTCATTGGTGATCTCATTATTCGTGGGCAAGACGAAAGCGATATTAGAAAAGAGTGGTGCTCTGGCTGCTTTACGAGAGCTAAGCATGTGCGAGTGGCGGACCGCGCCACCTTGCCACTTCCGTATTTGTGTCAATCATGCGGTGGACCCACATCCATTTGCGCGGTTCCAAGGTGTGGAAATATGGCTACTCGTTTGAGCGGAGAAGTGCGGGTGCCAAGGTTTTGTGCTGAACACAGACATGAAATTCCGAGTTTTGAAAAAATTGAAAGTTCACTCGATTCCCTTAACGACGTTGAAGCCTGGCTCAAATTTGAAAAGGAGGACATGGCAAAAGCGGCCCGGGTAACGGCAGCGATCAGCGCTGGGACTGTTGTTTTCGCTCCGTTGGCTTTTGTAAGTGCTCCACTCATAGGAGGAGCAATTGGAGCGAGCATTTTAGGTGGCTCTTTAAGCGGTGCGGCAGCCACAAGTCATGGTTTGGCCATGCTGGGCCTGGGTTCACTTGCGTCTGGTGGTTTTGGTATGGCTGGTGGAATAGTGACCGTAACCGCAGTCGGCTCGTTGCTCGGTGGCGGAATATCAGGTGTAGTCGCAGCAGCCTATGCGGGAGACGATCCATCCTTCAAGGTTGAGATGTTGCAAACAGGCTCGCTACCACCCGTGGTTATCGCTAGTGGATTTTTGACAGAAAGCATTGAAGACTGGGACAGCTGGAAGAGAATGATTTGTAAAAGATATGAAGGACATGCGATTTATCGTGTTCACTGGGGAAGTAAGGAACTTAAAAATCTGCAAAACTTGGGGCTAGCAGCGGGAGCTTCAGTCAAGGGAGCAAAAGTATTTGGGAAGTTAGCTATGCGTGCAAGCGTAAGTGCAAGCAAATTGTCGCCCCTTTTGACCTTCGGCACGGGAGCTACTGCGATCGCAAAAAATCCATGGAGTTTAGCTATTTCCCGAGCTGACAAAACAGCTGTCATCTTGGCAGATATTCTTTCGCGAACTGACACAAAGGATTTCATACTGGTTGGACACAGTTTGGGTGCAAGGATCATGGCATCGACTGCAATGCTAATGGGAGAAAAAAGTCAAAAGCCGAGATTACGAGAGGTACATCTCTTGGCGGCAGCTTTAGGATCTAATCGAAATTGGACGCCATTAAATGACTCGGTGTCGAACACAGTGTGGAATTACTTCTCATCAAGTGACAAAGTCCTTTCAGTCCTCTACAAAGTGGCGGAACTTGGTGACACAGCGATTGGTTCGCGAGGTATTCCGACAAAGTTAAAGAAAATTAGAAACATAGATATGTCAAATAAAGTTAAGAATCATTCAGACTATTTCGAAATCCTTGACTTGCGCTGAGTAGAAAACGCAAAAGCCTTATCCGAAAGTTCTTCGAGTGGAAGAATGCAAACTGAACTTTTCAACCGAAAATTCTGGACCACTATTGTTGCACGTGGCATGACCCCTTGCAGCGGGTCCAGGTTATTTGAGAGTCTTAGTTCACCCGTTGTGGGTGGAAAGGCTCGGTTGTTATGGCAAGTCGGAAATATCATTCGCCGGAAGACATCGTTCGGCTTTTGCAACGCATCAATGAGCTCCTTGGTAACGGTTCAACTATTGAACTTGCCTGCCGGGAAGTGGGCGTAAGCACCGCCTCGTATTACAAGTGGCGACAACGTTATGAGGGCATGAGTATTGATGACGCGAAGGAGCTTAAAGAGCTCCGGACGGAGAACAGCAAACTCAAACGACTGGTCGCTGAAGCTGAACTTGAGAAAATGATGCTGAAGGAGTTGGCTAAGGGAAAATTCTAGGCCCAACAGGTAAACGCCGGGCTGTTCTGCTGCTCCAAGACACTTTTGGGGCATCAGAGCGATTCGCGTGCAAAGTTGTTGGGCTCCCCAGATCAACCCAACGTAGACCGCTTACATGTAAAACACCGGCGGATCCGCAACTGGTGGCTACGCACGCATTTATGCTCGTGGGAAGGTGCGCCAAACTCTCAACCCGCGAAGGGTAGAGGAATGTCGCAAATGTCCGAACCGAACTCTGTTTGATCAGGGCATAACGGGCACGTGCGGTGTGCGTACCATAGGACTCCGACTATCGGACGAAATGAGCAGGTCGCACGAAATCGCAACGTATTTGGCGTGATGAAGGGCTTCGTGTGGCGCGTAAACCCCGGCGCAAAAGAGGCAGCACCAGCACCTGCCCAATCACTGATGCTGATGCACCAAACATCGTCTGGGCGATTGATTTCCAATTCGATTCCCTGCGTTGCGGAACACCGGTGAAGCTTGCTTCCATGGTGGATGAACACACCCGCGAATCCCTACTCGACATCACCGACCGATCCATTACGAGTGAGAAAGTTATTGAATACTTGAAAAAAATCATTGCCGAACGCGGAGCACCCCTGGTGCTGCGTTGCGACAACGGACCCGAATTCATTGCCATCGCCCTAGGAGAATTTGCAGAAAACATACTCGGTATTCACTACCTACCACCCGGTCAACCCTGGCGCAACGGGTACGTTGAATCCTTCAACAGTCGCGTACGTGACGAATGCCTGAACATGAATTCCTGCGACCACATTTACGAAGCTCGCGCAATCATCACCGACTGGAAACAGGACTACAACACTCACCACGGGTCTGCCCAGAGTTTGGTTGACACCCCGACCTGCCCCTAGTTTTGTTAACTTTTTTGTTGACTTTAGGCGCGTTGTTGTTGCACGTTGACGCTCACCCAAAATTAGGCAACCTGAGCAATATCGGGCCGGTGAATTCCGTGGAGAATTGGGCAGAGGTTCGGGTTTTACTTCATCGTGAGGGATTGAGTCAGCAGGAGATTGCTCGCCGATTGGGGATTTCTCGGAATACGGTGAAGAATACTGTGGCGTCTAGCGAGCCTTCGGAGTATAAGCGGCCGCGAGTGGCGACGAGTTTTGATCCTTTCCGGGCGCGGATACGGGCACTGCTCGTTGACTATCCGGATATGCCGGCGAGCGTGCGCCTTGCGCTGCAAACAAGGTGAGCAACCATGCGAATAGAAGAGATGCCATCTGAGTTGCTCGAGTCAACAATTTCCAAAGACTGCCGAGATAATTCAGATGAGACATCCTTCAAATGCGTGTTTCTTTCACAAGCCGAAAGCTCTTGGACCGACTGCAGACCGATGAAAAGTGGTTCACGGGAGGCAAGCCAGATGCATTAGCTGACGATATTTAAACTCACGAAAAGTTGGCCGCATTTTTCACGACCTCGCGAAGTATTTCTTCGTCGAGTGCACCCAAGTCCCGGTAGCCGTATGTGAGGGTTATTTCCTTCATCAGTCTCCTGATGTAGTTATCCGATTGGAATTGAGGATCTTCGTCGACGTGTTCGAGAACGCATCGAATAACGGCCGGTATAGCGCCGGCCTCGCGATCGAAGAGAGCATTGACGCGGTCTTCATTTGCGAGAACTGCTGAGGTGTAGGCAAAAGGATCCTCCGAATCGGATGAAAGGGGGTAGCGCAAAGTTGGATCGTGAGTAAGGGAAGCGATCCACCACAATCGAGCGATACCATGTCGAACCAATTTGCCTCGGTTGACCCGTGGCATCGTCCACCGAGTCTCCGCCCTGCCTTTCCAGTTCGATTCTTCATTTAACGACCATCTTTTTTCCATATACTCGCGATAGGTTACAAATGATAGGTAGGTCCACAGCCGAGGGTCGGATGCGTTTGCCGGGTCCATTGCGCCGAGGAATTCGTAAACTAGTGGGGCATTAGCGACGTCGCGGCCTCGTTCACCGGGCTCGCCAAGATGTAAAGCGTCGGGTGCGCTGGTCTCGAATGGAAGTTCGAGCAGATTACGACTCTGGTGCACAACCGCGTCTGCGTAAGCAAGAAATTCTTCGCTAGAGCTTGCATCTGATAGCGCTTTTTGGATTTGTAGCAGAGCTTCATCCTTCAGTGCCTTAACATTGAGGTCCGTCATTGCTCATCCTCCGTAGCCTGCATCGTGAGTGAGAGGGTCCTATCTATTGGGTTTTCGAGGATCTTTTGGGCCAAACTCAACGGCGAATCATCCTTTGCCCCTGTCTGGTCGATTAGGTCGCGTATGAAGATTGCCCACGGACGATCACTTAGATCTTCGCCCAATTGGTCACTCTGTCGGATGAATGAGATTGTTTCCATCAACGCTGGAAGAACAACGAGACTTATCTGCATGTCTGGTCGATTTCGCAGGCTCCCGAACTCGGCGAGAAGCCTAGGAGGAAAGAAGACGAGCACGTGGTCATCTTCGTAGAATCTTACTTGGAGCCCTTTTGTCAATCTCTCATCGATGACAAACTTGAAGCAAGCACCGACCGGTGGGTTTAGGGGATCAAAGAGCTTGTGAGGTTCGAACTCGAAATAACCGGCATCTGCAATCAAGTCCCCTGGGTAGAGGTGAAAATCCGAATTACCATAATCGGCATGTTGAGAATCGAGCCTGTACCTTGGAATTTCCTTTGCAGCTACCAATGTAACGCTGATACGAACTTTCCCCCGAATACGACGTTGATCGATCCAGCCTGTGTAACGTGTGCTATCTGCCATTGGAGTTGCTGTAGCACCATCCAACGATCCACTGGCAATCGTCGAACTGCATTTCCACCGGAAGTAGTATTTAGCCTCGCCGGTGTCGATCAATGATTGAATCTGTGGATCTGTCATACGCAGTTGGAAATTAATTTCGACGTCTTCAACCGCGGGCGTAAAATTTACATTAAATAGTTCGAAGCTTGCGCTGACGTCATCGGTGTCATCAAGGACTGGGTGCGGAAATGACCCTCGGTTGGAGTTCACTATTTAACCCCCAGTCGGTATCTGTGAGGTGTTGAGAGGGTAAGTCGAATTACGGTAGTCTTACCTGCCGTTAAAACCACTCCCTCAATCACATTTCCTGCATGTTGCACGGGCACCTTCTCTCCTGAAACTGAGATGTGGGCGTCACTTAGAGGCAGTACGTAACCTTCCTCGGCCGCACCCCCTGGACCAAGAGGCACCAATTCGAGATCCCCTTGAACATCGCAAGTCGGAGTCAGTGCCAAACAGATTTCACCAGTTGCCGCATCGGTCCAACTGCGGAATCTAAGATCCTGCACTTCGATGCGAGAATCCCCTTTTCCACCTTTTCCCTTACCGGGCAAATTCCCCCCTTTTGACTTTCGGCTTTTCCCCCCACCTGTGCTTTTGCCCTGCGAGGCAGTCTTGGCGCCCCCGGCAGGGGTTCGAACGCCAAGTCCTATAGAAATCTTGTTGTTTACTGGGATGGGCTCAGCGACACCCGATTCTCCCTGAACGGTTGCACTCTCGTCTAATGATCCTTTTCCAAGGAAGGGCGTGCCGCCACCCGCATTATCGCTTCCAACAGATTCAAGGCTAGTCGCTGGGAGGAATTTGGCTAGGCCCTTGATTTCAACTTGGTCTCCAACCTGATCCTTGACCCGAGCTCGAAGGCTCTTCCTGACAAAGTCCTTTAGTTCCTGCAATGCTTGTTTGCCATCATGATGTCGGGCTGGGTCCCAAATGTGGTGTTGAGGAGGTTCGAGCTCCCTGAGGAACCTGTTGCCCTTGTCGTCCGGACACTCGAGGATGGCCGCATATTTAATTGGAATCGAGTTGTGCTTAAAGGTATCAATCTTCATTAATGGAGCGCGCATCGTCATTGTGTAGAGGGTGCGTTCAAGTGAGTCATCGACATTGATGTGAAGCTTGATCTTTCCAAATCTTTTTGTGTCGGCCTCGACGGGAGAGGGGTCTAATAGTGCTCGGTAGAATGCCGTTGCCTCCACCGACTCCGACACATATTCTGACAAGGTTTCCGCGTTCAGAATCCATTCTGAGTCGTCAACGCGCCCAATAACAATGAGGTGACCCCGATGGATGGCAGGCAAGAAATTATTTAGGAATGCAAGTCGAACGCCTGCGAGTTTTGGATCTGTCACCGCCTTGCGGTAGCCCAAGATGTAAAGGTCCGTTCCTGCCTCGTCGCGTTGATCGAACGGGCCAACAGGCCGCGGATTTCGGAGGTATCGGAAGTCCTCAATGTTAGTTAGGTCCGTGAAGAATCCATCCCCGAAGCGCCATCGGTCTTCATCATCTCGATGAGTGGCGAGGCGGCTATAACCGGCAAATACGACGTTACTACCTCCTCTTGGAAGCGACGTGTACAGGACGGTACACATGTCGGAGGACATAGGCCCGACCGCTGAACCTATTCCGAAAGATCCCCCGCGTGCCCCATCATCTGCAGAGATGCCGGCTCCGCGGGTCAGCGCAGTAAGTGGGGACTGGGGATCGTTGATTGATTCACTACCACCAAGGCCGTTGGTTCCGAAATCTGAAACACGAAGGACCATTATTTCGTCACCCTGAGCTGTTTCAGCAGCGCGAATCATGCGGTCGTGCCCCTGAGAACCCTCTGCGGCATTAGCTGATTGAACAATGTGGCCCCGAAGTCCTTCAACGCCTGGGATGTCGTCAGTGCGCATCGCGGCTAGTTCAAAAACCATTGTGACAGGGCCTTCACCTGCCCGAGCATCAAGAGAATTTTGACCAGTCTCGCGCACGAGTGATTCCTCAGCATGTGAGCCTTCGAAAAACTGTTCCGCTGGAGCAATCGCTCCTTGTGTAGCTCCGCGTCCTGAAGCTTCAAAATAGAAGCCGAAATTTTTATACATCAATTGAATGTCACCTTTCTATGTGAGGGGCTCGTTGAATCGAACAGCGCGCGAACCTCGAGGATCTCGGTTTCTATAGGAGCGAAAAGGGCCTCAACTTCGCTCGCTGTGTATTCGTAATTCTTGCGATTCGCGAGGTTGCCCAATAGAGCAATCTCACGAATAAGGCGGTCTCCACGCGACGCGGCTAAGCGACGGAACCGCTCGTTGCGTGATTCGTCCATTTCAATTTCCAATCATTTAGCAGATAATTATCGACTATATAGCAAGAATCTAGGAAGGTCAAGTTTAAGTTTTGGATTCCAAAACTTGGATGTGGTTAACAAAGTCCTCGACTGTGAGCAGTTGGGAGCGAACAGACTTTGGGTATTTACTATGAAGGGGCTCCGGAACGACGAGGACAACTTGCGACTCTGACATCTCGGCAAACTGCCCCTCGGAGACGCCTTCTTGGAGGGTCAGAAGGTGCTTCGTTGGGATGCGTGAGGCTTCATTAAGAATCTGTCTCCAGCGATCTTTGCAAGTCGTTTTTACCGCGAGCATGGCAAGCTTGACTGGCGACGTCGAGGGATCTTCATATTCACTAACGCTGGGAAAGAGGAAGTCTGGCCGTTTGCCGCCTTCAATCCTCGAGTCGTAATTGAAGTGCACACCTTGGCGCTCGAGGAGTTCCTTGACCTGTAGCTCTAATGACTTCCCTGACCGTGACTTGCGTCGATTTGTTAATGATCCCGCAAATTGGATGAACTCATCTAGAGTCTTGAAGCCTTCTTGGATTCTAGGTGACGCTATGGAATTTTCAAGTTGTCGAAAAAGCTCAAACTCGACTTCACGGCGCATAATTAGGAGTCTGTCGATTCCGACGCCGTGCTCGGGCACAAGTCGGACTGACTCTGTCACCAAATCCTGACCCATCGGGAATTGGCCATTCCACGAAGCCGGCAATAGAGGTTTCTCAAAATCGTGTTCGACTAAGGAAGTTGTACCTTTAAGCCCGTTAGGTGAGAAAAGGACGGCCATTTCTCCGGGCTCCACTACCCCAAGCGCAGCATCAACAATCTCTTCTTCATCAACGTCTCTACAAAGCCACAAATCGCAGATGTGCTGCTGTCTACTATCCTGGCTGAAGGCGAATAGGACGAGAGAGCCTGTTGATTCAGTATCTTGGATCGGCGATGCTTTGCCACCCCAGCCGGTAAGACGGAACTCGTTTCTTGTTCCGCCGCGGTTGCGATTATTGTACCAAGTCAATGTCACCTCTTGAGTTAGTACAACGTGCGAAGAGAAAGAAGATTGAATCTCCAGCTTAGGGTTCTCGATGTCACGAAGAAGGTGCATTTCAGGGAACAGTTGATCTACCACCGAACGAGTGAAATAAAGACCAACTTGATGTGCGCCTGTCGCCCCGCTGTCGTTAGCCGACAATCGTTTTGCAACGATCACCGCGCCGCAATCTTGTGCGGCTATTATCCAGCCTGACAAATTCGACAAGAGGATCGGCGCCTATATGGCCCGTGAAGACTGCAGTCGAGCCTCGCGAACTTGAAAAACCTTCACTATCTCTGCCCCTATTGCTTCGACAACGAGTGGGCAAACAGAGTTGCCAAATTGCTTGTAAGCCTGGGTATCAGAAACTACCTGAGGAAAGCCCTTAGTCTTACCCATCAAGACAGCAAATCGCTCCTTGTAGCCCATCAATCGAGCGGCTTCTGAAGGCGTTAAGCGCCTAGGCGTGTGACCATCACCTTGTGAAATTAAAATCTCTGACCCATCCTTGTAGTAGCGAGCTGACATTGTGCGGCTGACGTCGTCTGGTCCGACTAAACCGTACCCAAAACCGTTTCCCTTCGCGCGGTGCTTAGCCGCGTAATCTTGAAGGTAGCGCCACAATCCGTCAGTCAGCGTGTACTTGGTGTCAACCGGATTCTTTTCGAGAATTGAACGCAACTTGGTCGCTCGATTGGGTGGTTTTGGGAAAGCGAAAGAGGTAATTTCTCCCGGAGTGAAAGCCTCGCGCAGAAAGCAAACCATAAAGATCCTTTCGCGATGTTGTGGGACCCATCCCTGGGCGTCGATAACTTGTTCACGCATTTCGTACCCTAATTTGTCAATTACTTCTTCTATTACTCGAAATGTATTCCCCTTATCGTGGGACTTAAGATTCTTCACATTCTCAAGAAGGAGCACTCTTGGTTGCTTCTCTTGTACGATATCTCTAATTGCAAAAAAAAGATTCCCTTGCCTCTCATCATCAAAACCGTGGGCACGGCCGAGACTGTTCTTCTTTGAAACACCGGCGATAGAAAAAGGTTGGCAGGGGAAACCGCCACAAAGAACATCATGGTCCGGGATGCTTTCGACGGGAATAGTTCGAATATCGCGATCGTCTACCTCTTGAGATGTCCAACTCCGGTAGGTCTCCCGTGCAAATCGATCCCATTCATTTGCGAAGACGCAATGACCTCCATTGGCCTTCATTCCTATATGAAAGCCGCCGATTCCTGCGAAGAGGTCAACGAACGTAAATGCATCAGGATGTAATTGAACTACCTGCGCAGTAGGCTGTTCATAGTCGTTGCTCTCTCGCAGCCCGCTCAACAACGAGTCGATATGTTGGGAAAGGGTTAACCCAGGTGGTCTAGTGGCATGGAGCCACTCATGGTTATCTGTGCTCACGTTACGAACACTCATGTTGGGCATCTTCACTCCTAGGGACGACTTGATATCAAGTTATCCTAGAGGGCATAATCTTGGATCCGCGCTTCGACGCGCCTTCTTTATTTGCGCTTTCTGCGTCGTAGGTGAATGTCTGAGTGATAGTCGATTGGTGCAGGACCGTTGAGCGAGGTTTGTTGAGGGCGTCATTGCGATGGTTCACACTTTCGAAACGGCGCGAAAATGAGTCAATGCCTTTGTTAAGCTTCGGGTGAGGGGGAGAGAGACGTGGTCAAGCAATCTATTCGAGTCGCACCACCTAGTCCGGAAGCCAATAATCAAGATGTATTCGTCTGGGCTCTGTACTTGTTGGGTGGCGCTGACCGTGTCGTGGATGTCGAGGCGGTCTACCTTAAGAGTTTCGATCTAGCTCCAGCCCGATTGGGTTGGCGTACTAAGCCTGAACTTCCTGATTACAAAAAGACAGCTAAGGCTCTGCAGAGTGTTGAAGCGACCACTCATGTCGGTTTGGTGCATAAGGTGGGGCCATATACGCGGCGCTTAACCGCCGATGGTGCTGCATGGATAGAGCGATACCGCAAAATTCTGGAGACTACGTACTCCCTAGGCAAGAACGTTTCGGCTCCAAAAGGATCCAACCTTGACCACAAGAGGAGTGCAATTAAATCTTCAGTTGCCTTTTCCCATTGGTTAGCCAATGAGCCTGTGGAGATTGCTGATCTTGCTGACGCGTTTGAATGCAGTCCCGCAAGTCCACAACGTGTATGGAAAGGAAGAGTGGAAGAACTCCGACGCGTGGCTGATGTCACTAAAGATCCCGAACTAGGAGGTTTTAGCCGTTACATAGATATTTATTTGCAGGAGAATCTGGAGGGATGGGTATGACTTTACTGAGAAAAGGTGTTGTTGAATATCGGGAACGTGCATTTGAGCAGGATGCCGCTGAAGCGATTAGAGGGGATGTAATTCGTGCACTGATCGAACTCATAACTAATTCAGATGACGCTTATGCTGGAAACGACGGACCCATCACACTTGTTATCGAGCGTCAGGCCAGTGCAGAGCTGCCCATCCGTATTCGGGTCAAAGACCAAGCGCGTGGTCTCACGGCCGATGGACTGATCAACAATTTTTCAGTCTTGGGTAACGAAAAGGACGACAAAGAACATGCAGCGCGGGGACTTTTTGGGCGAGGCGCTAAGGATGTAGCCACACTTGGTGAAGTGGCTTTTAAGGCGATCCGAGATGGTAAGTATTCGGAACTCACTCTTGATCGCAAGGGTCATTGGAAAATGCTCGCCGAGGATGAAGCTGCAAGTCTCGATCACAGAGCGGATCTGGGCCTTTCTGAATCAGATAGCGGTCTCACTGTCGATCTCCAGATCAAAAAGGGTGTGAATGTTCCCTCTCGACTCAAACTGCAGGACAGTATCTCAAGTCACGCTCAGCTCAGAGATTTAGTTAGGCGCCGTCGCATATTTCTAACGGATGGGAGAGAAAGGAGTTCAGGCACAACTGAATTACAGTCGCTAGCCCAACCAGGGGCGGTGGTCGTTGATGAATTGTTGCCAGTTTCTGGATACGACTCTGTCCAATTGGTTGTGAGAAAGCTTCCACGGAGGGAATCGGGTGGTGTGGGTCCCTACTCCACTCATGGATTATTAGTTAGCAGCGGTGTCAGCACTTTTGAGAATTCGTGGTTTGACCTGGACAATCGACAAGAGGCAGGTTTTTTCGCAGGATCAATCAATGCGCCTCAGATTTCGGAGATCATCAAAGCTTATGACAAGGGTGAGATTGAGCTCGGAGGGCCAACTCGGCTTCTTTCCCGAAGCCGAGATGGACTTATTAAGGAGCATCCGTATCGGAAAGCTCTTTCAGCAGCTGTGACGGGGCGCATCAAACCATTGTTTGATGATCTCGCGAAGAGCTTAGATGCCAATAAGCATCAGGGTGAAGAACTGGATAACGCTTTGAAAGTTGCGCGCGAGGCGCTTCGGGAACATGTCAGGGAGATACTTGACGAATTAGAAGAACAGGATGAGGGCCCCGATACAAGTGTTGTGGCGGCTCTTGCAATTATTCCTCCCCGGAGGGTGGCGGCGCCTAATGAGTCACTCACTTTTACTGTAAGAATGGTTACAAAACGGGAAGGTGCACTGAGCGTAAGCGTTGAACAGGCCCACCCGCAGGGCTGTGTAGCGTCTGTCGCTTCATCCGAGTCCGACTGGGCCCCGCATTCTCGACTTGATGCTGTTCAAACAAATCTCTTCGTCATGACGGGTGGCGAAGAAGGAACAGCTGTCGTGCGAGCTGAGGTGAATGGCTTCACCGCATATGGAACCATAATCATTCGCGAGCCTGAAGAATCGGACGAACCACCTCCCGAAGTGCTCGAGGTTACCCCGTCCCTCGCACGGGTAGCACCGGGTCGGCGCAAAAGATTCCTACTGAGAGCTCCCATGGCTTTGGAAGGTGAAGTCGTAGCAACATCATGTGACGCAGTCTTAGTGAGCATTCCCGAACAGGTTGTTTTGAAACCTGAGCCAGGAGGTAGGTGGGTCCAGGCAGTGATTTCGGCTGAAGCGGGACAAACTCACGGGAAAGTTCTGATCCACATTTGGGCCGCGGGCAAAGACCTTACAGCTCAACTGGTGATTGAAGATGCACCGATGGTTGGCGGTATAGATATGGATTTCAAATTGAGCGCTCGTAAAAAGTCGGCAAGGCGTAGCGAGCTAATTCCTGAAGCGGGCGTTCTGAATGTTTATGTGTACCCCTTACATTCTTCGTTCGATAATGTTTTTGGCAAATACAGTGAGGATGATGAGAAGTTCACAGACGAGGATTCACCTCAGGCTCGGGCAGTATTCGCCGAGGTCATCGCCTCTGAGCTTGCCGGTTATTTCACTGAACGCGAATACGACAAGCGTCCGGATCGCCTAGATGACGCACCGCGAGTCCTCAAGCGACGCACCGAAATCTGTTCCCGCTTGCTGGCTCCATTGCACCGGTCGTTAAAGCCAAGATCATGAAACATCTCGATTTCCAGATCTGGCTTGCGGGCCAACCAGGAGCACCTATTATCCCGAGCAGTTGGTCCTCAGGACCTGTATGGAAAGCGAGGATTTTCGAAGTTGATTCCCGGGGTCAGGAGTCAACCCGTGTTGTCACAGCCACAGAGGCGGTCCTGAATCAGTTGTCGGGAAGATCCCGAAAATCACTAGACGTGGCCGCCTCGGCGGACAACGTTGTCCGAGCGATTTCCAATATGCAGCCAGATTGGCTAGAAAAATCGTGTTTACAACTTCAGGACAAAGAATTTGGCGTGGCAGATCTGCCAATGCTTACCGGAACAAGAAATGTTTTGCAGCGCCTGAATTTTCAATCGTCAGCACCAATCAACGTTATTGCAGAGATTTCTCGAGGCAGTTTTTTGACTGTCGAGGGAGGTGCAGCCGCCCTCCTTGATCTAACAATTGCGGTCGAGCACTGGTGGCCATGGAGGCTCCATGCGCCAATCTGGCACGCCAGGGATGTGAATACATTGGAGCAAGTTGCAAGAGCCATCGTTGAGGAATACGCGAGCCAATTGGGCAATCATCTTGAGGATGTCTGGGTCGAGGCCGTGCTGGCGCGCCAAAGCTGGGGTGTCCCGAAGTCCACTCTGCAGGAAATCGGAGATCGGGTGGGGGTTACTCGGGAACGAGTGAGACAAATTTTGGCTCGCTTTGACGTTCTGGTGGGACAACGTGTGTGGCCAATCCCAAGCCTGTTGGCTGATGTGGTTTCGACAATTGCGCAGGGGGAACCGGAAGCTGTTCCGACCGCAATTAAATTGAACGGTTATGGGGCAGATGACGATTGGACAGCCGAGGAGATTGCTGTTTTACTGGAGTGGTTTGGACATGATCCGTTAGCTGCAGAGCTCCGGATTTCGTGGGAGAAAGCAGAAATGGATGCTCGCGTCACGCCGGAAGATGCCAGATCTGTGAGAGCAAGCCGCAGTGCGCTGGGATTCTTGAACACTGCGGCTGTCACCTCTACTGATGGCTCTTTTATGGATCCCAGCAGGGTTTGTAAAATCGCTAATCAGTTGTATTCACGTTCTTTCCAGCAGGGAAACTGGCTTTTGGTTGGAACACGCAATTTCACGATGGCCGAAGGCACTGTCTCTCGACAATTTTGTGCGAACCACACACAATCCACAGAGGAAATCACCGAAGGCCTAGAGCGGAGACGCAAGGCACGCCAGGCTGACCAACTCCCTCCCGCTGATGTGATCACGAGTCTCCTTTCCCAAAGTGGGTGCATTGAAAATGAGAATGGATTATGGACCGGCCAAGTAACACCACCCGAACCAAGATCGATCGAAGCCTGGTTGTTAAAAACAATCGACGCGGTCGAGGGTGGTGTTTTGCATCGAGACGTGATCCTGAGGCGGGCTCAGGAAGACGGATTGAACGTCGTAAGTCTGCACCAATTTCTTTCTTATAGCCCGATCGTTCGAAACATAGATGCTTCCCCATTAATAAAGTTAGCTGGGCGGTCGGTTGACCCGTCAGCAGCCGACTTTGCTCTTCGCGTGGCTGATGCTCTGCGAGTGGCAACGGAAACTGAATGGAGCCAAGTCGATTTAAAGTCCATCGAATTGACAGTTGTCGTTGGTACAAGTTTATTTTCATCCAGCATCGTGAATGTTGATGCGGCACTTGCCGGTCTCTGGCCTGAAGGAGGTGCGGAGATCGAGTGTCTTTGTGATCGATCATTTGAAGGACGAATTAACCGCTACGGCCTTGGCAACCAACTAATTGGTTGGATGACTCTGCTATCTCATCTAAACCAAGAGCACGACTTTCGGGAAGGCGATTCGTTGACTGCGAGAATTTCTAATGGTGTGCTGAAGATCGTGGCTCTCACCTGAGCAGTATTTTAATTGAGGGTTGGTTCCCGTTTACTGTTCTGGAAAACCTCCTAAAACGTTATGATTATATTCAAATCTAGGGTGAAGTGCGGGGAGTGATTGCCGTAGCTACAGTTCAATTTGGGTCGCTGACCCTTCATACTAATGCGATCGGTTGGCAGCCAGCTGTTGTAAGCGCCTTCAGCCAAGGTAAGGCCAAAGGGGTTTCCCACCCGGCAACTGTAACTGGTCCGGGTGCTTTAGAGATTGATCTTGCTGTCTTTATGTCGGATCAGGGCGAAGGCATGATTCATTGCCCCGACCCATCCGGTGTCCCTGCAGATTATGCGCGTCTTGCGCACGGGGCCAGACTGGGTGTCTATGCAGGCGGTCAAGATGAATGGATCATCAAGCAACTACGGCTGCTTCGTTTCTCACCCACATTAGGTTGGGGAAATCCTAGCCAAACCTCCATTGAGGAGTTGGACGAGATAGTTGAAGGTTCGGTCGAAGCACTATTAATCAATCTCGGCTTGGAGGATATTGGACCCAAACATGACGTTTTGGGCGTCAGGGGTAATGATTTGGCTCTTCGATGGAGTTCAAATTCAGGGCCGGAACTACCACTGCTTGCCTACTCGATCACTCGGATACTTCCCATTTTTAAGGCTCTCAACTGATGGCGGAGGAGCTTGTTTATAACCCATACCCGGTCATATTGCCCCAATCGTTGGTCTTGGGACAGTTGGTTGCATCGCTCGGCTCGTTTATCAAGGGCACTGCATGGGAAATCGGCGAAAGGCTTGATGCAATCTTGGCCCATGGTCACGGTCCGGGATGGCTAAGTGAGCTGAGCAGCGACCACCGTCTGCCAAGTCTTCACGATCCGGATTTCATATTTAACTGGCATCCACAGGAGTCGATTCTTTGGGAGGCGTTACCACCGTTCAGTATTGACCTACAGAAGCGCTTTGGCAAAGTACGTTGGACGCGAAACCGTTGGGAACATGATGCCGCAAATCAAAGCATCCCTGCTTACCTGAATGGAATCGATCAGGTTAAAAGACTAACAGTTGCTTTAGGCCTCACGACGACGTCTTACGCGCCCCTATTAGTTGAACGAACGAGTGTGCTTCAGAGGGCAGGTGGCGTTCTACCTCCCACCGGTATTGAGTTGGAGATTCAACAACAGAAAGAAGCTGCAGAGGAAGCTCGCAAGGCTGCCGAAAATGCACTCGCCGTAGCCGTTGCGGCCGCAGCACAGGCAGAGGAGCTTGGGGCACAGGCAGCGGCTGCCCTAAAGGCTAAAAAAGAAGCCATCCAGCAAGTAGCTGAAGTTAAAGCGGAAATAGAGAGACTGGAAGGTGAACTCCTCAAAGCAGGCAGCATCAGTCGACAGTCGTTGCTTGAGCCCGCTGACGAGTTACAGTCCGGAGACTTTTGGGGTGATTTGCCATTGGGCGTGCGGACGCTTACATTGAAAGCAAACATGTTGGACCTCATGGACAGGACAACAGAGACGCTGCTTTCACAGCAGCTTGGACTGGTGGCGACGGAGGCAGCGCAACGATGGTTAAAGATCATGCCAAGCGGAGGCCAAGTTCACCTCACGCCTGCAGGACATGCCGCTGGGCTAGTTGGAAATAGGTTTGTGTACTTGGGACGGTTAGACACCTGCTAATCGGTGTCTTCGTGGATGCAGAAAGTTCACCTTTCTCTCCCGGATGACCGAGTAAATCCACTGGAAGAGACTTCACCTAATCGCATTGGGAGGACCCCATTGTTCGGTCCAGACGATTCAACTCGACCCATACCTGTTAGATCAAGACATCGTGTTCCAGAAAGAATCAACTAGGAAGATGCTTGCATGTCGGCCCTCGGAATATTTTGGATCTTTTAGCACCGAGGTGTCTCATTCGGGACTATCTCGTTAACGGTGTTTCGGGCTTGAACGCCAGTGCGTCTGACGGGAAGGTTCGATGATCACGATAACAATGGGTCCTGTGACCCCTAAGAAAGAACGTCCGCAGCAGAGTGTGGAGATGGATGCAGCTACCGGACTTGTTCGGATGGCGAAAGAGCAAGGCCTAGCGTTAACCGGCCCAAATGGTTTGCTCAAGCAACTCACTAAAGCGGTGATTGAGACCGCGCTGAATGAGGAGATGACTGAGCATCCGGGTTATGAAAAGAATGATCCAGTAGGTCGTGATTCAGGCAATATTCGTAACGGGACCCGAGAGAAAACACTCCCCACGGCGCAAGTCATCCCAGCGCGATGCGGCCAAAAGCTCTGACCGACCTGCATCCGACAGCTCCGCGAAAGTGAAGATCACTCTTACAGGATCGCTGGTCGCCCGTTGGTCTGTCGCATTCTGCACGGACTCGCGTACCACGGTGTCCAACGTTGGCCGAAAGACGTACGACGCTGGGTCGCCACTTTGGACTGCCTCCGATAGGGGAATTGGGTCAAAAACCCATTCCCAGTTGTCATCCACATTCATACGTTGGACGCCCCCCGTCGATGTCAAAAACCTAGAGATTGGAACTTTGCGCCAGAGACTATGAACGTCCCTCAAGGTAGAGAGTTGTGAATTTGTTGCTTGCCAGGTACTTCTTGACGGTGGCTTCGTTGTTGCTCGTGAAGTCCACTCCCGTATTCGGATCTGTGCTTTGCGGCTTGTCCCACAGAGGGCACGTCACCCATAGCTTGGCGATTTTACGAATTGCGGTCTTCAGCGCGTCGGGCCATTCCGGCGTGTGGCACAGGCCTAACTTCGGTCGTTCCTTGAGCTTGAGTCCACGGTAAACCTCTTCCATAACAGCGTCGCTGAAGATGCGATGGCATTCCTTCCACCATTTAGACTTGAAAGAGACACTAAGTCGAGTCGCACCCTTCATGGCCTTGCTACTGAAGATCTCTTCGTCGAGGATCTGCACCAGTGTGAGCAGATTTTCCATCTCAGCGTTTCTGTAGTAGTCGTCACTAGTAAAGGCCACGCTGTCCGCCTTCAACATGCAGTACTGCTCGAGAA
>Ga0209702_10002704_pt1 | contig 30050 bp, 19 predicted proteins | sample FRY01_FD_187210 | JGI IMG/M metagenome (GOLD analysis project Ga0209702, IMG submission 187210) | Freshwater microbial communities from Lake Fryxell liftoff mats and glacier meltwater in Antarctica - FRY-01 (SPAdes) (version 2) | ecosystem: Environmental > Aquatic > Freshwater > Ice > Glacier... | reverse complement strand
TCTGCATCGCCGCTTCGGTGATGCCAAGCGATTCGATCATCGCCTGCTGACCTTCTGCCGTCGCTCCGTTGTGTGAACCCATCGCCGGGACGAGAAACGGATGAGCGCCCTGAGATTTCAGCCAGTCGCCACAGGCCCGGATGATCACCGGCAAATTGCGAATTCCGCGGCTGCCCACGGTGATTGCGATATCACCTTTCGGCACCGTCCGATTCAGGCTCGAAAGCTGCTTCCGGACCGTCGTGGCGATATCCTGCAGCGGGTTGGAAACCAGTTTCTGCTCGACTCGAAACAGATTCATCATATCAGTGCCATGTTCCTGAAGTTCGCCCGACGATGGGCGGCGTTTCGTGTGCGGGCGGCATTCCGGCCTGCACTTCCCGATACACCTTGATGAACTCATCCAGCATTCGCGTTTCGTTGAAGCGATCACGAACCAGCTGTTGACCGGCGGCCGCAATCGTGCGGGCTCGCTCACGATCGTTCAGCAGTTCCATAATGCGATCAGCCAGACTGCGGCTGTCAGACGGCGGAACAATCAGGCCTGTGACGTTGTCTTCAATCACACTCACAACTCCGCCAACGCCGGAGGCAATCACCGGTCTTCCGAGAGCCATCGCTTCCAGCATCACAACGCCCAGACCCTGCTGCAGCGAGGGCAGGCAGAAGATGTCTGTGGCAGACAGATAGCCGGTCATGGAAACGCCTCCGTCAACAAATGTCAGCCGGCGCGAAAGTTCCAGCGACGATGCGAGGTGCCTGAGGCTCCGTTCTTCAGGGCCACTGCCGGCGATCACAATGCGGATGTTATGGCCGGCCGCAACGACCCGGTGACAGGCACGCAGAAAGAAGGCCGCCCCTTTCACAATCTCGAGTGGTCCGGCCATTCCGATCACGGGTGGACGATCATCATCCAGCGGCAGGTCGAGAGTCGAAACTTCCGGCACAGCGATGCCAGGCAGAATGACACGCTGCGGAATGGCGGCCACCAGCGGTGTGTTGGGAATCTGATCCTGAACGCTTTCACTGACCGAGATAATCGCTTTCAGTTCGGGAGTCGGCACCTTCAGTGTGAAGGCAGCGGCCTCTGTCTGGTCACCAAGACTAACGATCAAAGGACGCTGGAGTTTACGGGCCAGCCGGACGCCCTGAGGCAGCAGACGCGGATCCTGAAGGTGAATAATGTCGGGACGCTGCTCCTTCATATCGCGATACAACGTGCGAAGTACCAGATGGCCCCAAACAGGAATATTATAGCCCTGGATCCGGTGCATCCTGACGCCGTGCAGCAGCGTCTCATCCAGGCCTTCACAGCTGGTACAGACAAGAGCCGTATCGAGCTCACGTTTTTCCAGGCCTCGAGCCAGACGCAGCGTCAGCAGTGACGAGCCGCGAAAGGACATCTCGGCGTCAAGCAGCAGAATACGTTGCAGTGGGTCTGCCATTGAAACCTTGGTTCAGCTGAAGTCAGCAGCCTGATCCTGATGGGGTTCAGGCCTGCCTTAAAAAACAATCCTACGGGACAGAGATCAAACTTTGATCAAACTTTTTCTGAGGATCTGACATCCGTCGCGTCAGGGCAGCTTACGAAATTCAGGCAGAGGATAATCGGGCAGCGGCACCGTCTGAGCCAGCTCAAACAGCTCCTGCAATCGCAGCCATCCACGAGTCACCAGTTCAGTCCGTTTGTCCGCATAGTCGCGATCGAACAGACGCTTATCAAAATCTCCCTCGACGACGACCGGTTCAAAATCCTGATGTTCAATAAACTGGGCCGTGAGGGGGTTGCATCGCAGATGCCGTTCCGGAGCCGCCAGCAGCATTTTGGATGGGATTTCTCCAATCACGAATCGCAGATACAAGTCGCTCTCGCGAATGTTTTCCACTTCTTCGCCGCAGATGTCACACAAATATCCCTGATCACAACGAGCCATAAAGCAACCAGCAAAGCCAGACCCAGTCTCAGTTGAGACTGGCTCTGGTCAACTCAAAAAACAAGAACTTGACACAACGCGGATCAGCCGCAAAACACGGCTAGTGGTCTGTCGGCCGCCAATTGAGGGATCGTGTTGAGTAGGCCGGACCGAACAACGTGAGTTCCGGCGTCCTCGTCTACTGCCGGAACTCGCTCCGCTCGGTCCGGCCTACATCCATCAGAACATCGTTGATCGAGCACTAGCGGCATTGACCTTCGCCCGACGCCCAATGGCAGTCGATTTAACCAAAAAGTAGCAGGCACACTCCGTGTGCCGTCCGCCAATTCGCGTGTTTTCAAGGGCCACGGCACTTGGAAAGTGCCTGCTACTTTCCAAAGTGAGTGCCATTGGCCCGACGCCCGCGACCACAACAGGAGTCGCAGAGTTTTTCATTCGGCAAACTTTGCCCCGTTCGTTTGTTTTGCGGAAACTTCTGTTCCCGGGAACTTTTCATTCCGGGATTTATGTCCCCAGAATCTTCTCACGCAATGACGTCAGCAGACGCACGGCCTGACCGATATCGGCTTTCTGACGAATGGGATCCTGGGGAATTTCACGTTCGATAGTCAGCGGCCCGTTATATCCGATGGCGTCCAGCGTTCGCAGATAATTTTCCATCCCGACATCTCCGTCGCCAAGAGGAACTTCCTGTCCCCATCCAGTGCCGCGAACTTCCGGAGCCGCCCATTTTGCATCCTTACAATGAATGCTGCTCACCAGATGACCAACCTGCTTCAGCGCAGCGATCGGTTCGCCCGTGCCGTACAGAATCATGTTGGCCGGATCAAAATTGATGAACAGGTTGTCGCGTTGAACATCACCGATAAAGTGCAGCAGGTGATCGGCGGATTCCTGGCCGGTTTCCAGATGCAGTTTCTGACCGTTGGCTTTGATGTGGTCCAGCAGATCCCGAGTCACTGTGATCAGGTCTTTGTAGCTTGCACTGTTTGCATCTTCGGGGACGAACCCAATGTGCAAAGCGACGGTGCTGCAGCCAAGCAGTTTGGTGAAGTCGCTGATTTCCTTCATTTCCTGAACACGGGCTGCACGAGTCGCCTCGGGGACCAGACCTACTGTGAGTGCTGTTGTGGCGATGTCCGCATAACTTTCGCCTTCAAAGCCCCCGAACACGGCTGTAATTGTGATGCCTGCGTCCAAACATTTCTTCAAAAAGGCGGCAGCAGCGGCTTCGTTGCGAGTTTCTGCATGCGGCGCGTGAATCTGAATCGTTGGCACGCCCAGCTCCCGAGCCACCTCCAGATGAACACCGAGACCAGCATCAATTGACGCAAACACACCAATGGGCCACTTAGTCATGAATTTCTCCGTTGGAGTTTCGACACTCGTTACACAACCAGTCGCAGCGAAACTCGAAGCTCGGAATGGATCCAGCTGAGCGTCGTCGCGGACGAATAACGGTCAATGTTGGCGTGCCGCGTCTTTGAACGCAACCCAATCAGAACATTTCCCCGTCTTGTGTTTCGCCTGAATTCATGCCGATCAATTCGGCTGCATGCAGATCAATTCGGCTGATTGTTCGGGCCGCCTGAGCGTTGCCAGTTCACGATGACGGTCCAGTGATCCCGCGAAATCACGTTGTCGGCAGGCCACGGTCGACAATTTCCAGAATCCTGTCGGCGATTTGCGACACATTGTGACGTGGCCAGACGACAGAACTCACCAGCGGAACATCATCGTCGGAAATGACGGCCAGAATACGTGGATCGTCGGCCGCATAAGGGCGTTCACTGACGACGCTCCGCCACACTTCCAGCCGTGGGGCTGGTGACTGCAGGTCACCTTCCACCAGAATCAGCCGACACTCGACAAACAGCGATTCGAATCGCGCGTAGCGTTGCTCACCGCTGTCTTCGCGGCTGGACGGGATGAACATGGCGGCCATCTGGGGTGACAGGATGCCGACGGCAGCGGCACCCGCTTCGCGATGTTTGTGCGAATCCTTGCCAGGCGTATCCAGTTCGTGCTGATGGTGGGTATGTTTCACCGTGGCGACCTTAATGCCGCGGGCTGTGAATTCGCTGACGAGATCACAGACGAGTGTCGTCTTGCCCGAGTTCTTGCGGCCTACAATATGAATCCGCCGCGGAGAAACGGGCCGCGAAGAAACGGCAGTCTCAGAGGCAATGTTCGGCGATTCCGATGTCATAAAAACAGCTACGAAAGGAGAACCAGGAAGACCGGCGACTCGTCATCCGAAAGGCATGAAGATCAACTGTACAGCGGGATAACAAACAGCGTTCGCAGAATCCAGCGTGTAACTGACAGAATCGTACTTCTGTCAGTTACATTGCGAGAGTGAGGGAAACGACTGTTGCTGAAGGCACTTTTTACGGTAAAGTGACATTCCCGCCACATTGTCCTTCGTTGATTTTTGAAACAGCCTGCCCGGTTTTCGGATCAGCCTTATCGGCTCCCGCATTACCGTCCCTCGCACTTGGTGCAAAGCCATGCTTCGACCTCAGTCATCGAACTCTGCACGTTTCAGCCTGCTTCTGGTTTTGATAGCGACTTGTTCCGTCGCCTCACGATCAGTTGCCATGGCCGTCGACGAAACCCCAGTGATTCAGTTTGAAAAAGATGTGCGTCCCATCCTGAAGGCACATTGCTGGCACTGCCACGGTGAAGAACAGGAACTGAAAGGCGGCATCGATACGCGTCTTGCAGGACTGCTGCTTAAAGGGGGAGATTCTGGTCCGGCCCTGGTTCCTGGTGATCACGCCGGCAGTCTGCTGTATCAGCGAATGGCATCCGGCGAAATGCCACCAGGAAAGAAAAAGGCGTCGGCCGAAGAGCTGGCCTTGATCGCGCGCTGGATTGATGATGGAGCCACCACAGCGCGGCCTGAACCTGAAACTTTGGCCGCCTGGCATTCGTTTACGGAAGAAGAAAAGACTCATTGGTCATTGCAGCCGATCGTCAAACCGGAATTTCCTGCAGTGGCTCATACGGACCTCGTGCGATCCCCGATTGATGCGTTTCTGCTGTCAAAGCTGGAAGCGAAAGGTCTGAGTTTCAGTGCCGAAGCCGATCGGGAGACTTTGATTCGCCGAGCCAGCTTTGATCTGACTGGACTTCCTCCATCCCCGGAAGCCATCGACAAGTTTGTCGCCGATCCCTCACCGGAAGCGTGGAGTTCACTGATCGATGAGCTTCTCAATTCAACCGCCTATGGTGAACGCTGGAGTCGGCACTGGCTGGATGTCGCCGGCTACGCGGATAGTGATGGCTACAACGAGAACGACACAGAACGTGCCTGGGCCTGGCGTTACCGCGACTATGTGATTCGCTCGCTGAACGCCGACAAGCCATGGAATCAATTTTTAACCGAACAACTGGCCGGCGACGAATTGTTGACTCCGCCGTATCAGGATCTGACCCCCGATCAGGCCGATCAGCTGATTGCGACTGGATTCCTTCGCATGTGTCCGGATGGAACCGCTGCCGGCGGTCCCGATCAGATGATTGCCCGCAACGATGTGATTGCGGAAACCATCAAGGTCACGTCCACCTCGCTGTTGGGTCTGACGGTCGGCTGTGCTCAGTGTCACGAGCACCGCTATGATCCAATTTCCCAGGCTGACTATTATCGCCTACGTGCCATTTTTGAACCGGCGTACGATCCGGCCAACTGGCGAGCCCCCAATGCGCGTCTGGTGTCGCTGTGGTCCAGCGAAGTTCAGGCGGCTGCTAAGGCCGTTGATGCGGAACTCGCGGAAGTTTCGAAAAAGCGAACCGAAGAACTGGATGGAATTGTCAAAGATACGTTCGAACGTGAACTTCAGAAACTGCCCGTCGATCAGCAACCACTGGCTCGCGCGGCCAGAGAAACTCCAACGGACAAACGAACGCCCGAGCAGGAGCAGCTCATCAAGGAGTTTCCATTTCTGAATGTCGATCGCGGTTCTGTTTATCTCTACCTGCCCGATCGACTGAATGGGTTTAACAAGAAATGGGATGAGCTGACCGAGGAAACAAAGAAGAAGCGACCGGCAGATGACTACGTCATGTGTCTGAACGAAGTGCCCGGTACGGTGCCCGTTACGAAGCTCTTTTCGCGAGGCGATTTTCAGCAGCCGCGAGAAGAGATTCCGCCGGGTGAGCTGACGATTCTCAATCCCGCCGGCCTGGAAATCCCTGTGGACGATCCTGCCATTCCCTCAACCGGCCGTCGCCTCGCTTATGCTCGACATCTTACCAGCGGACAACATCCACTGGTGGGCCGAGTCCTGGCCAATCGATTCTGGATGCACCATTTTGGACAGGGCCTGGTATCGACCGTCGGAGATTTTGGAGTCAAAGGTGAGAAGCCATCGCACCCGGAACTGCTGGACTGGCTGGCTCGTAATTTTATGGACGAAGGCTGGACGCTGAAGCGGTTTCATCGCATGCTGATGAATTCCACCGTATATCGTCAGGTGTCGGTGAGAAATCCGGAGCAGGACGCGGTCGACAGTGACAATCGGTTGCTGGGTCGAATGAACGTTCGCCGGCTGGAAGCAGAAACGGTCCGCGATGCCATCCTGTTTCTCAGTGGCAGGCTGGTGCAGACACCGTTCGGAAAGCCAGTGCCAGTCAGCCCGGACGACGTTGGACAGATCGTCGTGGCCGTCGATACACGGGATTCCGCAGGTCGGCCTACAGGTAAAGTTGAAGCGCTGGGCGACAATGAATTCCGCCGCAGTATTTATGTACAGGTCCGCCGATCCATGCCGCTCGGTGTTCTGGAACCCTTCGACATGCCGCGGATGACTCCCAATTGTGAACGACGAACCTCTTCAACAGCCGCACCTCAGGCATTGCTGATGATGAACAATCCCTTCGTCATTCAGCAGGCCGAAATGCTGGCCACTCGAATACGTACTGCAGGTGCCGAGTTACCGGTTCAGGTGACGCTGGCCTGGCGCTCAATTTTCGGTCGAAGACCGACCGACAGTGAACTTCAGGAAGGTGTTGAATTTCTCACCGTCCCGGCGGAATCGTCTCCTGAAATCGCAAATGCAGCGTTAAATCATTTTTGTCAGGCGCTGCTGAGTTCCAATGGATTCCTGTATGTTGATTGATCTTGAGTTGGAATTAAGGACGCCTGACAAAACTGGGACTGGCTCCCGTATCTTTCGAAAACGGCTCAGAAAAATGACGCAACGAGGGTGCCTGTCCCACTTTTGTTAGAGCCTCTAAATCAACAGCCGCTTGCCAGCGGCCTCGTAAGATCGATGGCCTCATCCTTCGAAAGAAAAATCATGTCCCACTTCACACGCCGACACTTTATCGCTCAGCAGTCGTTCGGCATCAGCAGTCTGGCACTCGCATGGCTGCATCAGCAGCACGTAGAAGCGGAACCGCCCGCGCCTGTGAAGCCATCGCTGGAACCACAGACGTTTGACACAACACCCAAGGCTCCTGCAGTGCAGCCGCAGGCGACGGCAATGATTTCGATGTTCATGCAGGGAGGCCCCAGCCACATCGATCTGTTCGATCCAAAGCCGGAACTGAACCGACTGCATATGAAAACATATACAGGCGATATCAAGTACGACAACGCTGGAGAAGCCAGCAGCAAACTATTCGGCTGTCCGTGGCGGTTTCGCAAGTATGGTGAGTGCGGGATGGATCTGAGCGAGCTCGTGAGTAAACTCGGGGGCGTCGCCGATGACATCTGTCTGATTCGTTCCATGCATACGGGCGTCAACAATCATGGCGAATCCATCAATGCGCTCAACACGGGTCGGCAACTGGCCGGCCGGCCCTCGCTGGGCTCATGGATGACCTATGGAATGGGCAGCGACTGCAGCAATCTGCCGGCCTTTATGGTGCTGACAGATCCGTCGGGCCTTCCGGTGCTGGGTGTGGAGAACTGGCAGAATGGCTGGCTGCCGTCGGTCTATCAGGGCACTGTTGTGCGATCTCAGGAGCCCCGCATTTTGAATCTCGATCCGCCTCCATCGCTCAAAGGTGCGAATCAGGAAAAGATCCTCAGCTATCTGCGGCGGATTAACCAAAGTCACCTGACAAAGCATCCAGGCGAGCATGATCTGGCCGCGCGGATGCAGAGCTACGAACTGGCCGCCGGGATGCAGACCGCTGCCAGAGAAGCGATGGACATTTCAAAAGAGTCCGAGGCCACTCAGAAGTTGTATGGAATCGACGACAAAGCCACGCAGGAATATGGAACTCGCTGTCTGATTGCACGTCGCCTTGTGGAACGCGGAGTTCGCTTTGTGCAGTTGCATACCGGCAATCAAACATGGGATCACCATGGTGGAATCATGACCGGTTTGCCGGCGGTCTGCCAACGAACCGACAAGCCGGCGGCGGCCCTTGTGAGAGACTTGAAGGAACGCGGCATGCTGGATGCCACGCTCGTGCACTGGGGCGGAGAAATGGGCCGTCTGCCGGTGATTCAGAATGAGACGAACATCGGACGTGACCATAACACCTACGGCTTCAGCATGTGGCTGGCAGGCGGAGGCATCCGGGGCGGATGCATCCACGGGGCGACAGATGAACTGGGCCACAAGGCGGTGACGGACATCGTCAACCATTATGACTATCATGCCACGCTCATGCATTTGTTTGGCCTGAGCGAATCGCAGCTTTCGTTTCAGCGAGCCACCGGTATCGGCAGTCTGCTTGACGGCCAGGCCGGAAAAGTGGTCGACGCAATTCTGAACAAGCCGTCCTCGTTACTGAGCACCGCCGCCGAAACCGTTCAAACCTAAGCATCGATCGGAAAATCTCGTGTGAAGTTGTGCGAACTCTAAAACATTCCGCCGACCATCTGCAGGACGGCCGAAGGTGTTGACTCGGAGCCGGGCTGAGTCCACAGCCACATGGTGCGAATCAACTCGATGCCCATCACAGCACACAGAAGGGACAGCATAGTAGACAGCCCAATCAAAATCTTGACGCCCACGCCCCAATCGACGTCCGCTCTTTGTCGAACTGGAGCCGCGCCTGTTAAACCGCCAGTCTGGCTTCCGCCCGACTCAAAATCGTCGTCGTTGAAATCTTCTGCATCATGGACGTCGTCGTCGTCAACGCTTTCTTCATCGTCGTACTCATCATCGGATGCAACTTCATCTTCCACTTCGTCGTCGACGATGCTGGCGGAAAGTGCAGGAGCGGCGACAGTGCGAGACGATTCGAGATCATCGTCATCGTCTTCAAACGTCAGGACGCTGGTATTTGTTCCGACTTCTTCATCGTCATCATCAAGACCGGCCAGTTCAAATTCGCTGTCACGTCCAGCGGCCTGAGCAGGAATTTCAAACTGAGTCGTCATGGCAGCGGAATCTGACAGGATCTTTTTCCCGCCAGGAATCGCCTGCATCGGCATGGTGCGCCCCATGTCGTCCGACGCAATCGAGATCCCGCTGTCATCATCAATGTCGAGAGAAATTCCGCTGTCGCCGGCATCAAGGCTGATCCCGCTGTCGTCGGTCAGCATCGCGCTGCTGTCAAAGCCTTCCAGACTGATGCCGCTGTCACCACCAAGGTGCGCGCCGCTGTCAAATCCTTCAAGGCTAATCCCGCTGTCGTCCGCCTCAAGACTGATCCCGCTGTCGATTTCCAGAGAAATCCCGCTCTCATCAGCATCCAGCCCAATCCCGCTGCCGTGGACGTCCAGGCTGATACCGCTGTCCATCGGAGGTCGAACGCCGGAACCTTTGTGAATCAGCTTCAGATCGCTGTCTTCCGGAACAATCGGGAACACAATCGTCCGAGCGTTTGGGTCATCATATTCATCGGCTTCATCCGGCTCTGCCAGGCGAATGTCGCTGTCTGTCTGATCCGGATCGGCTGACAGTTTTACGTCGCTGTCACTGTCAAAGGCATCGACAAGCAGATCATCGCTGCTCATCAGTTTCACGTCGCTGTCAGAATCCGATCCGGTGAAATTCAGATCGTAAGCGTCATCGTCGTCAGTGGGCGAAACGTCATCAGACAAACGCACGTCGCTGTCGGAATCAGAAAAATTCAAAGTCGCTTCGTCGGCGTGCAGAACATCGATGTCCGCATCGTTTGGCACTTCCGCTGGAGACTCAAGCGGCGATTCTATTTCGGCTTCTGTTCCGGCGCCGACAAGCTGAACATCACTGTCGGAATCAGACAGAGGTGCGTCGTCACTCCAGCCGCTGAAGTCCAGCGCGTCGTCTTCTTCCGCTTCTGGTGAGTCGGCTTCCAGCGTGGGTCCCGAATCGCCAGTCAGGCGCAGATCGCTGCCGGAATTTGCGAGCCCACTGGCGTCGTTCTCATCTTGGAACATGGAATCATCAAAGAACAGTCGGACGTCGCTGTCTGAAGAGGACAGGTCGTCGGCCTCTGGCGCGTCAAGAACGGACGACGATGAGTCGCTGGTATTAATGATCGGAAAGTCAGGCGATGAGTCGGCCTGACGAGTTCTCAGGAACTCTTCAATATCCTGTTCGCGGAACTTCCAGCTCCCGCGATCTGCGAAGCCCCGGATATCTCCCAGTTCACGGAATCGCTTCAGTTGATCTGTGCTGATCCCAAGTTGGCCGGCCGCCTCTTCAAGACTCAGATATTTCTTCGCCATGTTTTACCAACTCCCGGTGGGGATTGTCTCAGGAGCAACCATGGCACGGGCTCCCCCCGCGTCCAATGTCGCCCAAACGTCATAATCAGACCGCCAGTACGACCGGTCGTCCTGACCTGAATACAATATCCTGCGCAACTTAATCTGTATCGAGAGATTCTAAAACCCGCCCTCGATGATGCAAGTTCTTTGTTGAGAACAGGCAACTAGTTACCCCGGTTGGATCCGCGAAAGGACAACTATCCCGATATCACCCTCTGTGCCGACATGTGAAACAATCGTTAAAAGCAGTAAAAGTGGAAAAATTCCGAGAATTGTCGTCGTGAGCTGCCGCACAGGAAGGCTCCCTCAGTGTCCGATTCGGCGCAGTTGAGACGCCCACTTCACGAAAACCCTCAGTCCAGCATCCAACGCGGGACTTCCACATGATAAGGCAGGCTTAGCTTCTGCAGTCGTCACGATCCGTTTTTATCGGACCGTGACGAAATCGTTATGGTTCAGCAAGGCCTGCACAAAACTGATTCGGGCTCTTCGCGCGACGTCGATTCCCGAACTTCCCGTCCCAGAACTAGCGCCCACAGTCTCCAGCTGGTGCAGGGCGTCCTGCGAAACGGACAGTTCTTCCTCACCGGGCTCCGATGCGAGAACCGTCCGAAAGGCCTGCTGAATAAACTCCACTTCGGCAGCCTGGGGTAAATCGGACAGCGCTTGCCCGGCCTCAATGCGTGCTGTAATTTTTTCTGCCATCTCACGGACCAGCGCACTGTTCTCCAGAGCCAATGCCTGTTGAGGCACAATACTTTCCGCTCGCCGATAACATTCCAGAACGCTGGCATCATCAAACATCGAAAGAAACTTCTGATGCTCATTGTGAGAATGGACAAAGTACAAACTCCGCCGTTGCGATTTTTCATCATTCACCGCAATTGACGGCCCGCCCATCGTCAGGTCCAGGTCTCCGGCCAGCGACAGAAGACTGTCCCGGACCACCTGAGATTCCATGCGAACCGGATTTCTTCTCCAGTAAAAGCGGTTGTCTCCATCAGTCGCCAGCTGGTTTTCTGAAGCGCCAACGCTCGACGAAGTCATGCGGTAGGTATTGGACAACACGATCAGCCGGTGCATATGCTTCATGCTCCATCCATGCTCAATAAATTCCACGGCCAGCCAGTCAAGCAGTTCCGGATGCGTCGGTGCAGATCCCTTTCTGCCAAAATCAAACACCGCAGGAACAAGGCCTCGACCAAAGTGTCGCGCCCACAGATGATTGACAGCCACACGCGCCGGTAGCGGATGACGCGGGTCCGTGAGCCAGCGTGCGAATGCGGTGCGTCGTCCCGTGCTGGTGGCCGGAAATGGCTTGCGACGAGAATCCTCTGTCTCCAGATTGTTCTCCAGAGTTTTCAAAGCACCTGCTAACGACGCAAAGACCGTCCCCGGAACTTCAAGAGCCTGGCGGCTGGTTTCCGCGGCAGCCTTTGCCTTCGTCTGCTGCGATTCCATTTCCGCTCGCTTCTCAGGCGTCGCCTGCACGACGGAAAGTTCGGCCTTTGCCAGATCCGCTTCCGCTTTGGCGGCGGCAACAATTCGTTCTGCTCGAACAGCTGCCGTCACCAGTTCGCCCGTTGCCGGAGCCTCCGGGTTTTCCAGCCGTGCCCGTTCCGCCGTGGCTCGCGCAGAGATGGAAGCTGGTTCGGCCTCGGCTTCGGCCAGTGTCTTTTCGGCAATCCGAACCATCAGCTGTTGCTGCTCCAGAGGCAGCGGCCCGTCGTTCGCGGTGCCGGGTGGATTCACCATCGGCAATGCATCGGGCAGAGTAGTCAGGCTGAAGGAAAGAAATTCGGCTGTGGCATCAAATGCAATCAGCTCCAGCAGGCCTGGCTGACGTTCAACGGGCAGACGATACGCAACCGACGGCTGGCCGTCGACGATCACATTCACCAGTGTCCCGCGAACTCGAATTGTCAGCTCGTGCGGTTCGTTCAGATTCACCGCTCGCTGTTCGGCACCTTCATTTGGATACGCCGGAGCTCCCTTGTTTCGATACGAGACCTGCGCTTTCGAACCGCCCACACAGGAACTGAGATAAACCATCACTTCATCGCCATCATCCGCAACACAATCGAAACGAATTCCGACGGACTTCCACGTGTTTCCGCCTGTGGGCTTGTACTTCAGCGTCGTCTGGAAATCGGTCGGCGGTTTCTGACGCAGACGCAGCGCTGCACGGTCCGTCCCAACCTGCGACTGAATCAGCCGGGAGTTCTCATACCGCCACTGGCCGCCCCGCTGTTCCCATCGATCAGGTTGCTCCGTGGCGAAGTTGTCGCTGACCAGCACTTCGGGAGCGGCTTCGTCAGTTCCCGAAGCCTGCGGATTTGCTGCCAATTTTTCCGCAAGAGCCAGCTCGGTCTTGGCAAGTTTCTGTTGGGCAGATTCCAGCGCAAGACGGGATTCCTGAATTCGCCGCTGAGCCTCCTTCAAATAGGTTTCAATCACGTCTGCACGCAGTCCAGGCTGCCTTGCTTCGACTGGCAGAGAAAGCGGTTCAACGGTAAATGGCGTGAAGGTCAGGAAGGCGGGGACCGTGGCAGGAATCGGTCGACTCAGGTCCGGGTTGCGATCATCACCACGAAGATGAAGATAGGTTAACGCGTCGAGATTGCAGTCAAAGGCCCGCGGGATGCCGTCTTTTTCAAAGTCCAGTTGTCCCGGGATCGCGTCTGTGCGAACCTGATACGGCTCAAAAATTGCGCGCAGCTGATAGTACTCCACGTGAGTCACCGGGTCGTATTTGTGGTCGTGACACTTGGCACAATTTACCGTCAGGCCCAGCATCGCTTTGGATGTATGTTCGACCGTTTCATCCAGCCAGCTTGTCCGGTTGAATTTGAAATACTGTCGCGCGAGAAATCCGGTGCCACGCAGTTTCTGCGGATCGTTGGGATACAATTCATCCGCCGCCAGCATCTCCCGCAGCATCTGATCGTACGCCTTGTCCTCATTCAGGGACTCAATGATCCAGTCTCGCCAGTGCCAGATGTGTTTCTGAGAATTTCGAACTTCAGCCCCCAAACCCCACCAGTCACTATACCGCCAGATATCCATCCAGTGACGCCCCCAACGCTCACCATATTGAGGACTCTCAAGCAGCCGGTTGACAACCGTTTCCCAGGCTTCCGGCGATTCATCCGCCAGAAATGTTTCCTGCTCCATCATTGAAGGCGGCAGACCGGTCAGATCAAGCGACACGCGACGCAGCCAAATTCTGCGATCCGCAGCCGGTTGCGGCGAAAGGCCTTTTTTCTGCTGCGCATAGGCAATGAACGCATCGATGGGATTTAAAACCCAGGCGGAATTCTGCACATTCGGAACGACGGGCCTCACCGGGGTTTTGAACGCCCAGTGTTCGCGTGGATCCGCTTCCGGAACCTCATCGACCGGAGCAACAGCGCCCTGCTCAATCCAGCGCCGGATGGCACTGATCTCATCCGGCTTTAGCGGCTCACCTTCCGGCGGCATGCGTTCCGACAAGTCGGTCGCGGAAATTCGAGCCAGCAAAAGACTGTCGGCCACATTTTTCGGAACAATCGCCGCCCCTGTGTCGCCGCCCTGAATCGTGGCCGCAGCTGTGTCAACTCGCAGCCCGCCTTCCTGACGGAGCGCGCCATGGCAGGCAAAACATCGTTCCTGAAAAACGTGCCGAACCTGTTTTTGATAGTCGATGGCGTCGTCAGCAAAGAACGCAGAATTTAACAGCAGCATTCTTTGAATGATCTGGAGTACCATGCCGCTGTCTCGATGCAAAAGGCTTTACGTTTTGGAGAACTGAATTGTGCCGAGGGCACGGACAGTTTAAACCGAATGCATCCCAATGTCGTCCGCAAACCGAATTCTTTCAGGTCGCGTTATGTCAGACGTACACTCTTCGCAACAGCGTTCGTTCAACATGTCCCGAATTCGGTCCAGGGATACGAAGCCGGAAATGATTGTTCGATCACTCGTGCATCAGATGGGATTTCGCTATCGACTGCATCAGAAAGGACTGCCGGGAACTCCTGATCTGGTCCTGCCCGCGCATCGTAAGGTGATCTTTGTTCACGGCTGCTTCTGGCATATGCACTGCTGTCGCTATGGCAAAGTGACACCCGCGACCAATGCCGAATTCTGGAGCAACAAACGCCGCGGCAATGTCATTCGTGATCGGAAAAACCGCCGCCAACTGCGAACCGCCGGCTGGTCAATCCTCGTGGTCTGGGAATGCTGGACCAAAGATATCGACCGCAAATTGATTCCTCGTCTGACGGCTTTCCTGAAACGGCCGGAACGCTAAAAGCCGCCTGAGCAGTTGCAGCCTCTTAATCGATCCCTTCGTCCCAGCGCGACAGGCGGCACAAGTCGCTGCTGATTTCGAAATCGCGACAGGCCTGAGGCCGCAATTCGTAATGCCGACAGCGACGTGTCTCTACGCTCAGCCAGACGCACGGCAGCAGATCAAACTCCTGATCGGCAGCAATCCGCTGATGAATCGGCTCGATAAGCTCGGCAGGAATATCGCGTGCTTCGAATTCGCCCGGCTGAAACGGCGGAATCGGAGTTCTCATGCAGCAGGCTGCGCAGTCGTCGCAGGATTGAATCACATGCAGGGCCGGTTTGTCGTTCATGGGCGTGATCCTGGCAGTCGGTTCACTGAGGCTGTTTCACCGGTTCATTGGGGCGACGGACGCAAATCAGAGACAGCGTTCAGCAAATCGTTGAGCAAATCCGCCGAGGCTCGACCGTAGTTTCCAGACAAATCGCCAAGCAGGCCGAAGTTGAAGGCTTCGTTATGCTGAGTGGACGTGTCGTTGCTCACGTCATGGAGCGACTCGCCAGCTAATTAGCTTAAGGCTGTGAGCATTGACCGATCCCTGTTTCATTCCCCGGGTGAGTCCACCTGGGGACATAGCGTCGTTAAGTAGTTGTCCAAGCGGGCTTTCAAGAGCTGGGTTTTCGGAGGATCCCCGGAGTTTATTGCGGTCCGTGAGAGGTTGAGTGAGGCATGTGAAGTCAATCACATCACGCTGAGATTTCACCGCGATAACAACAAGATGCTCAATCCCACTTTGTTCCGCAGAAACCTCTGTGGGAAGGGATACGGAATTTCCGGGTTGAAGGCGATTGATTTCGCCTTGTTGTGGGAACAGAGCATGAATTCCGAACTGATTGTCAATGAACAGAAGTGTGACATCGAGGGGAAACTGACAGGGATTCCCCACGCGAACCGTCAGGTTCTCCCCGTTTCGCAGCACATCCTGTCTCAACTCATCCAGAGGCAGTGAAACGCCTTTTCGCTCAAGGCTGAGGTCGACACGAACGGACTCTCCGCTTTTACCTGGACGGTTTGCGTTGGCCGCAATCTTTTTGAGGTTTGTAGCTCCAGCGATTCGCGACAGTGTTTTGCGAAGCCATTCGGCTGTCAAGCTTTCCGGCGGTTCCGGAGAAATTCTGTTCAGTGGGACTGACTCTGAATCCTGCAGATCAGATTCGCCGTTCTCGACAGGGAGCAACGCCGCCCCATTCCTGCTGATGCTGATCAGCCAGTCTGCATTCGCCGGGTTATCGACAACCTCGATCTGCTTCCACTCCGAGTCGTCAGGTGTTGTCGTCGGAAATAGGTCACGGATTCGGTGGACTTCTTCGGGAACTGCGGAAGAAGTCGCAACGATCGCAATACGTAATCGCATTCGGCCTGCATCTGTATAGACGACTTCGCACCGCCCTTTATCTGGAGGTGACTGTGCGATCGTTTTTCCCTGTGCGTCACAGCAGACCACATCAGCATCAGTTGTGCGAGCCATCTGAACCCGCACAAAACCAATCGGATCTGGCGACGGATTTGTTTCAATTGGGAAAACGGACAGAATACTGCCTTGTGTAACGCCCAGCAGTAGTCCGGCGTTAACTGTCCAGCCTCGGCCATTTCGGGAGAGCAGGATGCGTGAGCGATTCGGCCAGACGGTCAATCCGAAAACTTCTCGGTCACGGTCTTTCCCCTCGATCATCGGCGTCGGAGCTGATCTTCCCCAGCCGGCATATTGGGTCTGAATCTGCTGGACAAGCTCACGAAAGGTGACGGGCTCAGTCGATCGCGAGAGAATCTGAGTCAGGGTATAGGTCAGCAGCCCATGCGGCTTTCGGTCTTCACCTTCGTTGGGAAGCAATCTTTCGACAGTCGCTTCAGATGACTGTGCCGCGTAGATGGCGATTACCGAAGAAGCGTCGAGGAGAACGTCGCGCTGACGACCTCCACGAGTTGTCTCAGCATTCGCCGGGACTTCATTCTTTCGAAGTCCGGTGACTTTGGGGGGGAACTGCTCTAGAGGAACAAGCACGCCCGGGGCAATTTGCCTGGACCGCTCTCCTGTGCCTCGAGTCATCGTGCCTGAATGACAGGAGTCGACGATGACAGTGACGATCGCGCTGCGTCGTTCAAGGACCTGCAACCAGATCCGAAGTTCGTCATCAACAATGGCATTGGGGACCTGTCCGATACTTCCATCCCAGGCCTGAACATCCGCCGGAAGAAAAAGTTCGTCCAGACCATCAGGTTCCGAGTCGTCGGGAGATGGAGTCATGTCCGGCTGCTGCGTCCCATGTCCGGCAAGAAAAATCACGATCTGTTCGCCTGACTGAGCTTCATCACCAAGCCGTTTGAACTCGCGTTCGATATTCGATCGAATCGGGCGGAGTTCAGCGCGGCCACTGGTTTCTGTCAACATGACAACCTGATGCTGTGGAAATCCAAAACGCTGGCAGAGCAGTTCCTGCATCATCGCGACATCATTGGCCGGACCCTGAAGATGCAGAGACGGATCCAGATGATCGTAGGTCGTACAGCCGATCAACAATGCTCTGCCATTGACCGTCTGATCAGCGGCATCAGCACGATTGAACAGGGCCGTGAAACTCAGAAACGCAATGAGCAGCATTTCACGAAGACGCGGATTTGTATGCACCATCAGGCTGGCTCAAATATCTCGGTAGTTTGAATTTACATTTTAGTGACTGACGAAGCAGGCATCAGTCGGCACCTGCGAGACAAAAAACCGACCAGAAATAGGGATGCACAAAGGGATTAGACGCCCCCACAGCGCGCTGTTTATTAAGGAAATTTCGCTGCGATTCAGCCAGTGCGATACATGGGGCTGTTCCCCTGTGGATTCCTTCGTGAAAGCCGGCGACAAGCTCCGGAGCCGTCCCGTCAAAGACATCCCACAATCCCGACAAAACTGACCGTGCACCCGCATGCAAAAATGCTCGCTGCAGACCAAACAGATCATCGCCGGGCATAGGCGATTGATCACCCAGTCCTGAATAACAGGCGCTCAAAACGACCAGCCGCGCATGCACGCGGCGGGCAAAGATCTCTCGCGCCGTCAGGCGTCCATCGTTCATCTCCATAACCTGCAGACCAGAGGTTCCTTCCGCTTCAACAGCCGACGGTTCATCTTTTAGAATAATCAGATAGCTGTCCATGGGACTTTTCGCAAGGTTGTTGCCGTGAGTTGCAAACATGAGCATTCCGGGCTCGGACAACATTTGCTTTACGTTCGATTCATGAGCCTCAGTCCCTTCCAGCACCTGAATCAATTTGTCGCCATAAATCCTGCGGACATTCTGCAAATCTTCTTCGACACCGGCCAGAGGAGGACTGCCGGGTGCACTGGACAATCCGATTACTCGAACCTGATCAATCGGGATATCATCGCGTCTGCGGATCAGATCCCAGATTGTCAGTGAGGGCGCACATGTGACAGCAAACGGTTCGTCAAGCACAAACTTTGGCTGCACCATTTCCTTCTTGCCTCGAGGTGCGGTATCCCGTGATGTCACAAGGGCAGCAAAAGGGAGATAATGCAGGATATGCTGCGGCACCAGAACGACACGTTTCGTCTGCCGCAGTTCAGCAAGCACATCGTCAGGCAACAGAATGTTCCTCAGCCCGAAGAGTTCATCCTGCCAGGTATGATCGAAGCCGCGTGCCTGGAATCGCCGCAGCATTTTTTGCGACTGCCCCTCAATTGTCGACAAAAACCTTCGCACGTCCCCCACGAGTTTCCGAGTAGCGACATTGGTGCCGTCAGTGTTCACAAGTGGAAAGGCACGGACATCACCCGCTCGAATCAAAAACCCCCAGCCCTGCTCAGCACCCAGGTAGTATTCAACAGCGGCAACATCCTCCGGCCAGTCCGCGAGAAGTTCTTCAAGATTACGAGGAGCCACGGACTCTTCCTGCTCACCGATCCCCAGTTCGGTCAGCAGGTCCTGAGCTGCGCGTGCCTTGGCGAGTTCAGCCGACTGAAGCGCGGCCCTGGGGTTGCCTTCGGCCAGATGCAGCTCTACCAGTTGTTCATAGATAAAGCTGTGCCGAGAAAAATATCCGGCCCGAGCCTGCCCGGTCTGATCCTGTGGAAATCTGGCCCGCTGCAGTTCAGCCAGATGCTGTGCGATTGTGAAATGGCATCTGCACGTTTATCGGAGGCCACAGAGATCAAACCCAGCAGCCGCTCAATCGTTTCCACGCCCGAAAGCTGACCGAGTTCAAGAAACTGTGATCTGGCCTGTTCCGCGTATTTTACAGCAGCCGGCCAGTCCCGATTTCGAAAGGCCAGTTGGGCCAGCAGTTCCGACGCGACTGCGAGAGTCATCGGTTCTGTGGAGCGGACATCTTCAGCCGTTACGCTCAATGCCAAGTCTGTGGCTTCTTTGGAAGCGGCGACTTCACCCGCCAGGAACTGCCGCGTCTGATCGTCAGAGGCGACATCCAGAGTTCGGATGACATCTGCAAGAACCGATGCTGTCCGAGCCTGATTCAAGCGGACAGCATCAGTCGCTTTCAGATCGTTCAGCTCATTCGCAATCTTCGCAGCCGCCACGTATTGCTGTTTTGCTGCCAGAAGATTCTGCAAACACGTCAGCACAGGCTGGTCAACTCCGGCAGCCATCTGGAACGCATGATTTCCGAGGCTGTTCTGAGCCAACAAGAGGTGAAAGTTTCCAAGATTGTTATGAGCTCGCAAAAGATCGGCCGCTCCATCAGGTGTTCCATTCAAGGCAGAGAGCATTTCGATCGCCTTCGTATACTCCGTGATGGCCTCATCTTTGCCGCCAGTTCCAGCTTCAGCAAAGATGGCAGCCCGATAGAGCATTTTCAGTCCGCGTAGCCGCCGAGTAGAGGTGTCATCTGGTCCTTCTGTCTCGTCCGAGATGTCGTCGAGAATCTGGAGAGCATCAGACCATTGTCCTGCAGCGATCAGTCTTCTGGCTGAATCGATGGATTCGAAACCAGTGTCGGTTCCAGTGGGCAGTGTCGCCAACTCGCCCTGAGCGTAACCGGGATCTGCTGCGAGGTTCTCCAGCCAGTTGAGCAATCCATCCCGAGACTTCTTTAAATGTTCAGAATGTGGTTCCGGACGGGATTCTACAAGATCAAGTGCGTCTCCCAGAAACGCCGGTTTGTTGTCATCCGCACGAAAGCTCAGAAGATGTTCAACTGCATACTGGATTGCCAAAAGATCCGTTTGGCTGTCGATAGTTGCATACATCGAATCAATCGGTGACTGCTGCGGATGTGCCTGATCAGTATCCAGAATCGTAAACTGATTTCGCTCCAGTCCCTTGTCGAAGCGAATCGAATACTGCCCCGGAGGAAGACCGTTTCCAAAGCCCTCCGGCCATTCCTTCCAGTTCGACAAAGCAACTTGAGCCTGTCCTTCAGCGAAAGGGATTCGCAGCACAACTTCTTCGGAGCCGCCACGAGCTAAGATTGCGACTCGAGCTGGGAGCGATCCTTTTTCCGCAGTTCGCCGAATTGTGGGACGCGACGAGAGAATTTGTGCGCCATCCTGTGGCGTAACAAATCCAGAACCTCGGATGAGGGTACTACCATCAAGGGGTTCGAGTTGAATTGTTGCTAGTAGAGTTCCGGCTTCGGAAGGACCGCCGACACCATGAAGATCACCACTCCGAATATTTCCTATGAGCGAAGATTCAGCAATACGATCAGAATCATCGGGCCACGAACCACCGGCCTTCAATATCCGCCAGCTTTCGTTGCCGGTTGTCGGCTTCCAAACCAGCAGACCAGCAGGAGTTAATGGGGGCAGCGGCTCTTCCAGGTTCAGCTCGACCAGTTCCAAAGCACCAGTCACGGTGATTTGAACGATAATGGCGTTTCCTGCGACCCGCTCAGAAAACACCTCTAATGGTTCATCAGCCGGGGTCTGGCAGATTCCAGAAATCACCACAATTGATGCGAGAACGAAGGTCAAAAGGAATTTATGCCTGTCCACACTCATTGTCCGAGAAGCCTGAAAAACCTGAAGTTTCGTCGTTAACATCAGAAGGAAAATTGTATAAGGGAAGGGAATCCCAGTCGGTCCGAGGCACTTGAAGATGCAGTCGCAACGATTGCGTAAAGATAGTCCGAAACACGGTCCACTGGAGAAGTCTGGTACGACAATAAACGCAACAACAGACGGGAAGCGGACATGCTGTCGATGAATATCACGACAATTGGCAGAATACAAGTGGCAAAGTTAATGGAAAGCGAGCCTGCCTTTTGGACAGAATGCAACATTCTGGAAAACTGACACGTCCTGCCAGTTACAGAGGCGCACAGGGACTCTTATGAGACGAAATCTGTGCCATCAGCTGATGTATTGTGTCCGGGTTCGATCGGTCCGCTCGTTTCTAAGGTAAGAACATTCTGCCGTGACATCTGAACTCAAACAGGAGCCTGACGCCGACACGGAACGTCTTGCAGCATGGATCCAGGGCATCAAGCTGGGGAATCAGATTGCAGCAGCCGAGTTTGTCGGCCAATATGAGCCCGAGGTGCGGCGGTTTATCCGCTTTCGTCTAACGGATCCTCGCTTGCGCCGTCTATTCGATTCCGTTGACGTCTGCCAATCAGTGATGGCCCGTTTCTTTCACCATGTTCGGACAGAACGGATCTCCGTTGAGCATCCTCTGCAGCTACTTAAGTTATTGACCACTATGGCTCGGAATTCCTTGTTGGATCAAGCGCGCAAAGCCAAAGTCCGTCACCGCATCTCGGGACACGATGGAGATCCGGAACAGTTGCCGTATCTGAAAGATCCAGGTATTGCACCGGTCGACCAGGCTGAACGTGCTGACCTTGTCTCATTGATTCGCAGCAGACTCAGGCCTGATGAACAACTCGCTCTGGACAAATGGATGGTGGGGCACGGATGGGAAGCATTGTCGATCGAGTTCGCATGTGAGCCGGATGCCATTCGAAAAAAACTGACTCGGGCGATTGACCGTGCGACCAAAGAACTGGGGCTGTCGGAGGACGGCGATGTCTGAAAAAAATCGTGAGACCCACACAACAGACGCGACGACCGTTGCCGGACAGCAGATTTCCGTGGCATCAGCGGAACTGTCGAACAAACTTATGTGTATCCTTCGGGAGACCAGACAGCAACCCATGGCAACAGTCCCGATGGTCGAAGATGTTTTAAGGAATCAGGGGCTCCATCCCGCAACTCTCGACGCAAACGTTTTGACGGACCTTGTCTACACGGAATGGATGTTAAGACTGGAGCAGGGAGAATCCCCGTCACGCGAAGAATACCTGCGGCGTTTTCCGCTGATCCGATCTCAACTCGAACGGCAATGGATGCTCGATGACAGCCTGGTGAGTATCGCCCAGCAGACGATAATTGAAGGCGCCGCATTTGGCGACACGGAATCCTCTGAGGGTAACAGTTTTTCAACGCCTCAGCCGGTTCGACTGGACTCTATCGGAAAGTACAGGATCATTTCGTTATTGGGTTCCGGTGGCCAGGCAGATGTCTACAGAGCAAGCCATCCTGGACTCGGCCGGGACGTTGTCATTAAAGTGATTCGACCGCGTTGGCATTCTGGTTTGATCTCTGAGAGTGTTCCGCCTGAATCTGCGATGACTGCGTCACTCACTGAAGGGCGCCTTCTGGCTCAATTATCGCATCCCAACATCGCTCAGATTTTCGATGTCGATCTGCAGAACGGTTGTCCATTTCTGGTGATGGAATACGTGCAGGGACTTTCGCTCGACCAATATTGTCAGGCGAAGCGGATGGATGGGCTGCAGACAGCGATTTTGCTCAGAAAAATCGCGTTGGCTGTTGCGGCCGCACACGAACGTGGGATTCTGCATCGCGATATTAAACCTCAAAATATCGTCGTCGATGCGGATGGCAGTCCCAAACTCATTGACTTTGGACTCGCCAGAATGGCTGATGTCTGGCAAACCTGCGACGAACATCCCGGGATCTGCGGCACTCTCGGATTTCTGTCTCCGGAACAGGCTGCGGGTGATGCGACCAGAATTGGTCCAACGTCCGATGTCTTCGCGTTGGGGGCTGTCCTCTTTTTCATGCTCACCGGAGAACCGCTGTACCAGGGTTCCAGCACGATCACGGGTGTCTCGATCGAAGGACTTCTGGAAAGAGCAAAACAGTGTGACTGGGATCGATCGATGCTCCGCTCTCCTCAGATTTCCAGAGGATTGGCGGTGGTCTGTGAACGAGCTCTGCAGCCGGATCCATCATCGCGGTTTGCTTCCGCTCGGGAATTCGCGGAGGCACTGTCGGACTTTGCAAAACCGCGCCGGATACCTGCGTTTGTCAAAGTCACAGCGGCAGCCACTCTTTTTGCGGCCCTTGCGCTGTTTGTATGGCAAAATTCGAAGACCGAGACGAAGCCGAAGGTCATTCCGCTGGATGTGAACGCAGTTGCAAACAATTCGCATTTGAGACCCATTATTCATCGGGACGATGCACGAATCGAACTGCTGGATGCTGTTCCGCTGAAGTCCGGTACTTCGCTGCATTTGGAAGCAGAGATTCCGGCAGGTGTGTCTTTTATTCTACTGTCCATCAACGGCACAGGAAGAATGCAGCAAGTCGACTCGTTCCCGGCGAAAACAGAGAATTGGCATTGGCGATATCCTGAGGAGCCCACGGAAGTCCTTCCACTGACGGGCCCGGCAGGCACAGAATGTCTGATGCTGCTTGGGACAGCAGACATTGAGACAATGAAACGGGACTCAGTGGCGAATAATTTCAGTACGGCATGGCAGGAAGGCTCTGAGTGGCCTCAGATCGCATCAGACACTCTGCTTCGTCTCCGTGGTAAACAGGTAACAGTGGAGCAAACGGCTCGTGACTTTGGGGCGCCGCAACGAACTGAGCCCAATCCTGCCGAGAGAGTCACAATGTCACTTGAGAAGTTTGCTGTGAGGTTTGAGTCAACGTATCCTTTGATCGAGGGGATTGCCTTTCGTCATATCAGGTGATTTTGTTGTGTCTGATTACAGAAAAGAGTTCCATCCTGTGACTTCGTGCGGCCTGACACCAATTGTAATGCGAATCCTAAGATGCGTGTTCCTGACCGCATGTGTCGCGTTGGGGGACAAGGCATACTCGTTTCAGTCAGCTGTCGACTTACCTGCATTGACTGACGCCCAGAAGGATCGACTGAAAGAGAGAGACACGTTCGAAAAAGAAGCACAGCAACATGTGCTGGAAGGGCGACTTACCGAAGCGCTCGCGACCGCTCGGAAGATGCTCGCTATTGAACAGGAAATTCTGGGACCTGAACATGCCAATGCCGTTGGTTCCTGGGAAATGATCGCTCAACTGCAGACAAAGCTGGAGGATTTTTCGGGCGCTAAAGAGAGTCGGGAAAAACTCATCGAGATCCAGCGGAGTATTTCAGGTCCCGAACATTGGCGGACTGCTGATGCCCAGCGCGCTCTAAAACATCTGGACGTCCTGCAGAAACTTGCTCCGGGTGACAGACAGCAATTGAACGAAGTATCAGCCTTGAACCTGACAGCCATGGGGCTCTTTCGCGACGGGAAATCTCAGGAAGCAATTCCACTGTTCGCTCAGATTGCAGAAATACTTCAGAAGATCCTTGGCGAGGATCATCCTGAGTATGCCATCAGTCTCAACAACCTGGCTTATCTGACAGACGAGCTTGGAGATTCCGCAAAAGCGGCGTTACTTTACACTCAGGCGAAGGAGATCTATCGCAGAACTCTGGGCGAGAAGCATCCGGAGTTTGCCACAGCATTGGTCAATCTGGGGAAGCTGTATCAGGCAAAAGGAGAGTACCTGAAAGCGGAACCTCTGCTGCTGCAGGCCGTTGAAATCAATCGCGGAACATTGGGTGAGAAAAATCTGTCCTTTGCAATCACCTTGAGTAATCTCGCGGGACTTTATGACTCAATGGCGCAGTATTCAAAGGCCGAGCCACTCTACCTTGAATCCCTGGAAATCAGGAAATCTCTTCTCGGAGAAGAGAACTATCAGTATCTCACGGCGCTTAATAATCTGGCCGTTCTTTATGCGTCAACTGGTCAAAATGTCAAGGCTGAAAAACTCCTGCGGCAGGTTCTGGAGATTAATCGAAAGCTGTACGGTGATTTCCATCCTGTCTATGCCACCAGTCTGAATAATCTGGCTGCAATTCTTAAGGCTATGGGCGACAATCAAAAGGCCGAACCGCTCTACGCTGAGTCATTAGAGATTCGCAGAAAGCTTCTCGGCGAGAAGCATCCGGACTTTGCACACAGCCTCAACAACCTCGCTGTGCTTTACGTGGCCCTTGGAGACAATGCCCGAGCCGAACGATTATTTAAGCAGGCACTCGAAATCAAACGGACCACTCTGGGTGAGAAACATCCGGATTATGCGACGGGTCTTAATAACCTTGCCGAAGTCTATAAAGCCAACGGGGATTTTGTTCCGGCGGAACCACTTTTTCGAGAAGCCCTGGAGATTCAGAAGAACACCGTCGGCGAACAACACCCGGACTATGCCAACAGCCTCAGCAATCTCGGAATGATGTATTCAATGATGGGAGATACATCGCTGGCCGAGTCACTTTTTCTTCAGGCAAGGGAGATTCGCGAAAAGGTCTTCGGAGTTCTTCACGTTGACTACGCCATCAGCGTGAACAATCTGGCCGATCTGTACAACACCATCAATCAGCCTGACAAAGCCGAACCGCTGTTTCTACAGGCTCTGGAAATCTACCGGGCGGCATTAGGTGAAGCACATCCGGATTATGCCGTTAGCCTGAACAACCTCGGACAATTCTATTATTCGAAGCAAGATACTGCGAAAGCGGAACCGCTCTTCCAGAAGTCCATTGAGATCAAGCGTTCTGTCCTCGGTGAACAGCATCCTGGTTATGCTGTGGGACTCAGCAACCTCGCGATGCTTTACGAAGGACGAGGAGACTTCGATCGGGCGGAGCCCCTGTTTCAGCAGGCCCATCAGATCTTTCAGAGTGTCTGCGGTAAAGAACATCCTACATACGCGACCAGTCTGAGTAACCTGAGCAGGCTCAGTGAATCTCGAGGACAACATGTTCTGGCAGAATCGCTGATTCGCGAGTCTGTCATGTTGACCAGAATGCATGTCGAGGCCACGGCAGCCGTGCAGTCGGAGCGACAGCAGTTTCTGATGGAAATGGCAAACAAAAGCGTGCTCGATCTCTATGTGTCGGTCGCCATTTCGTCAGGACAGTTCTCCGACGAAGTCTACCAGGAGGTACTGGCGGCAAAAGGCAGTGTCTGGCGGCGACAACAGAAAACTCGCACACTGCAGGCTGAGCCGGAACTCATGCCCCTGTTTGCAGACCTTCAGTCAGTGGCAGCCCGGCGAGCAAAACAAACGCTCCTGACTCCCAATCCGGACTCCGCCGAGGATTGGCGACAGCAGCTTGATCAACTGGCTCAACGGCAGGAAGATCTCGAAAAAACTCTGGCGAGTCGTAGCGCAGCTTACCGGAAAATTCAATCGCCAATCACGGTTGCTGAACTTCGGGCCGCGTTGCCGGAAGGACATGTTGTTGTCGATTTTATCGAGTACGACCAGTTGTTGAAGACGGCCGAGTCCTCCTCTGGTGCTATGCATCTGGAACGACATCTGGCTGCCTTTGTGCTCCGCCGTGATGTGCCGACGGTGAAACTGATCTCATTAGGTGCAGTCAAAACGATTTCCAGCGCGATTGAAACCTGGCGAGTGAGTTTTGGTCAATCAGTCGAGGCTCAGGAAGCTGGCCAGGTCCTACGAAATCAGGTTTGGATTCCCCTCGAGCCATTTCTGGAAAACACCCAAACCGTACTGGTCTCTCCTGATGGCGTTCTTGGTCGATTCCCGCTTGTTGCACTCCCGGGAAAAACAGCTGGATCATTCCTTCTGGAAGAACGAGCGATCGCCATCGTCCCTGTTCCACAGGCTCTGGTTTCTCTGCTGGCCAGGGACGTTACTAATCGACCGGAGGTGGATGGAAATCTGCTGGTGTTGGGCGACGTCGACTACGACTCATTGCCCGGTAACATCGAATCTTCACCGAAGAAGAAGTTCGGCCGCCAACTGGCCGGCCTGCGTGGCGCTGATTGGCGCAATTTTACTCCATTGCCGGCAACGCGAGGCGAAGTGGCCACGATCGATAAGCTCTATCGGGGACTGTTTGGCGATGCCGGCGTCACGGTCCTGGAGCAGACCCAGGCGAGTGAAGCCCGGTTTCGTCAGGAAGCCACACGCCATAAATTTCTGCATATTGCCACGCACGGTTTCTTTGCACCGGAATCACTGCGGTCTGCTCTGGAGCATTCCGTGACTCGAAGCGTTGGTTCCGGACCGGAGAATGGAGCCCAAAGATATGTCGGAGTTCCGCCGGGAATGCTTTCGGGATTGGTCTTCGCGGGCGCTAATCGGGAACCGGACGGGCTTGAGGATGACGGAATCCTGACCGCTTCAGAAGTTGAAAGTCTCGATCTGCGTGGAGTAGATTTGACTCTGCTGTCAGCCTGTGAAACCGGACTCGGCGAAGTGGCAGGCGGCGAAGGCTTGCTGGGACTTCAGCGGGCATTTCAGATCGCGGGAGCCCGAAGTGTGGTGGCCAGTTTGTGGGAAGTTTCCGATGAGGCGACTCGAACGCTTATGGAAAATTTCTACGACAATCTTTGGAATAAAGAACTACGTATGCTGGAAGCCCTGCGTGAGGCTCAACTTTCTATGCTGAAAGAGGGACGCCAACGTGGCCTGGTTCGATTGGATAAGTTACAGGACGGCGATATTTCCAAACGAACGCCGCCTTTTTATTGGGCCGCCTTCGTGTTGAGTGGCGATTGGCGATAGGTTTCAGAGGCAGACCAGAAATGCAGGGCCCTGACTGTAGTAGCCGGGCCACTTTCGTCAAATCCCTGGTTTATGATATAAGGTGAGGTGGTCCTTGTTTCATATATCGACCAGTATTGTCCCCGTTCAGTTCCAACAATTGTGGTTGGCCTGCGCCGTACTGCTGTGCATGATAACCTGTGCTTCTGCTCCAGCAGCAATGTATCAGGAGGGGACACCGGCGGAGAACCTCACAGCGGCTCAGCAGGAGCAGCTGCAGCAATGCGATCTTGAATGACAGAAAGGGTTTGATCTCCTCGTGGCGGGGAATCGCGCAGGAGCGACAGTCCATATCAGGGCTGCCATCGCCATTGAACGAAGTGTCTTTGGTGATGAACATGATCGAGTCCTGGCCAATTTCCCCATGCTTCCAGATCTTCTCGAAGTGCAGGAACAGTTCGAAGAAGCGAACGCCGCTCACACAGAGATTATCGCGGCGTTTAGTAAAAGATACGGTCCTGACCACTGGCAGACTGTCGACCAGCGAATTGCCACCGAGGACTGTGTTCGACGAGGTCAGTTAAGCAGTGAGGATCGAGCACGGCTGAGGGAAGCCACGACGGCCTCTGGGAAAGTCAATGCTCTGTGCGATGCGGGACAGTTTTCTGAAGCGTTGAAACGAGCCACTTTTGTAGTGGAGCGGCGGCGTGAGTTGATCGGCGAAAAGAACTCGACGTATGCCCTTAGCCTTGCCAAACTGGCTATTGTTCACACCATGCTGGGCAATTTTGCGACCGCAGATTCGCTCTATGAACAATCCCTGGTGATTGAGAAGGAGACATTGGGCGAGCGGCACCCGGAATACGCACAAACGCTCAGCAATCTCGCCGTTCAATGTGACGAACTTGGTCAGTATCTGAGGGCCGAAAGCCTCTACGAAAAGGCAGTCGGCATCAATCTGAAAGCCTTCGGAAGCAAGAGCGCTGCTTACGGAGCCAGCCTCAACAATCTGGCCGTGCATTCTGACCGACTGGGCGATTTCGAAAAAGCAGAGACTCTTTATCTCGAAGCCATTGAGACGTACCGCCAGACTCTGGGTGATGCGTCTCCGGAAACATTAACAGCGACCAGTAACTTTTGTCGGCATCTGCTGGCACGAGGCGAACTGACATGTGCTGAACCTCTGATCTTGAATTTGATAGACCAACGTCGGACGGTACTTGGCGACAATCATCCTCAATACGCCGAAAGCCTGAATTTGCTCGGTTTGCTCTTTGAAGCAAAACACGAGTTCGCTCGTGCTGCCGAACAGTTTCAAAAAGCATTGGCCTTTTTGAAACAGGTTTATGGTGAGCAGAATCCCGGTTGGAGATCGGCTTGCAAATCGGACCCACTTCGGGAGATAGATCGGCGCGTAAATCGGACCCACCGTATTGGACCGTAGAATCTGCCTGTTTAATGGGCAGGTTTGAGGTCAAGGATGTTGCCGATGTCGAAAACGCTCAGGGCAATTTCGCTGCTGCGGAAACACGCTATCGGGAAGTGCTGCGGACGCGAAGAGTCGTTCTGGGCGAACAGCATCCGGATACCACAAAGACACTATTGGCCTTGAGTGGAAGATTCGGTCGGCAGATGTCTGCAGTGCGCGGTGCTGAATGGAAAGCCTTCGAACCACTTTCGGCAACTCGCGGTGAGTTGGCTTCGATCATAAAACTTTATCAGGATCAGTTCGGTCCGTCTGGAATGACCGTACTGGAAGGCACCGAAGCACGTGAAGAGAGATTTCTGCGACGAAGCGGTGCGTCATCGATTCGTACATGTTGCGACACATGGTTTCTTTGCTCCATCTTCACTCCGATCCGCACTGCAGACCAGTGACCAGGAAGAGTGCGGACTCCAGTGTTTCTTCTTCAAACGTCAGGTCATAAAGAAACGTCGACGTCTTTTCACCAACGGATTGCTCGCTCTGCGCCATCACCGCGTTCAACTGAATCCCCAGCAGGAAAAACAGGAGCAACGCTTCCCGAACTCGTAAAACGAAGTTTTTCATGCCCAGTCTTCCACCACCATCAAATTCCTGAGCCGCCCGAATCAGGTGAACAAATGCGCGGGAAACTCTTTAGAACTGGTTATGGTTTCAGCTTGGAGAAAAAATTGTTAGAGGAACGTGAGCGAAGTTTGGCGGCAAACCTGTCGGTCCAGCACATTCAAACTTCCTTCTCAAAAGGTTCGGCGAAAGCTGCCGATTGAGTTGTCCACCTGCAATAACTGCAATTCTGGTGGATACCAGAACTCGGCGTGGAGAGCTGA
>Ga0209702_10002702_pt1 | contig 30051 bp, 30 predicted proteins | sample FRY01_FD_187210 | JGI IMG/M metagenome (GOLD analysis project Ga0209702, IMG submission 187210) | Freshwater microbial communities from Lake Fryxell liftoff mats and glacier meltwater in Antarctica - FRY-01 (SPAdes) (version 2) | ecosystem: Environmental > Aquatic > Freshwater > Ice > Glacier... | reverse complement strand
CCACCAAAACGCAGGCACGCAGCGACGTCATCTGTTACATCGAGGGGTTCTACAACAGCCGGCGTCGGCACTCAGCACTGGGATACCGCCGGCCAAATGAAGTGCATTACGCTTACCAACAGTCGGCCACGGCAGCGTAAGAAACCAACCTAATCCGCTGTCCGAAATCCCCGCAGCAGCCCAGTGGTGGCCGCCACGATCATCTGGGCCAGCATCTGCCCGCCGAAGACGACGTCGCGCACCTCGCCGTCGCCGTGGTGCGGGGCCACGAAGCGACCGTCGCCGTGGGCGGCGAGGTCGAGCATCGCGAGGTCATGGCTTGCCGCTGGCGAAGGAGGCCGATCGTCGTCACTCATGCAGTCCCGCTCTCGTTGGTCTGACGATGCAGGCCAAGGGTAGCGAAGAAAATCGCCGAGGACTGGCAAGGGCCGATGCCATCCCTAACCGTGCGGACCCGATGACAGGTATGGCACTCGAAGTTGTGGCGGATGCACTGCAGGCAGGAGATATCAAGGTCACCACCGAGTGGCTGCGAATCATCGGGGTTGGTTCGGCAGTGTCTGCCTTGAACCGTGATCGCCAACGGGAAGGTGTGTTCTCGGCGGGGTAAGTGATCGAGCGTGAGGCCAGAGAGATAGCACTGCCCGATCCGTTCGGAGCCGGGATGTTCGGCGGCAAGGCGGAGGCGGCGGTGGCGGTGGGCGAATCAAACTGAGTGGCACACTCGCGCCGGGGCTATCACTTTCCCTACTAAGTTGCCCGTCTATGAAAACTACCTCACGCCGATTACTTGCCGTGGCAGTCTTGGTCGCCCTCTTCGGGCTGGCCGGATGTTCCAGTTCCGATTCAAACTCGTCAGGAAACAGCAACGAGATCCGCATCGGGCTTGAAGCTCCCCTTACTGGTGATCAGAAAGACGTTGGCGAAGGCATGCTCAGCGGCGCCCAACTTGCGGCGGCCGAGATCAACGCGGCCGGCGGTGTGAACGGTAAGAACATCACCATCGTGCCCATCGACGATGCCGCCGATCCCGCCACTGGTGTCGCTGCTGCCAAGTCGGCTATCTCCGGCGGCCTCTCTGCTGTTGTCGGCCCCTATAACTCCGGTGTCGGTGCCAAGACGCTGCCGCTTTACATCGATGCCGGGCTTTTCCCGATGCGACTTACCTCGGCCGATTCCACTCAGGGACTCGGCTTCACATTGCAACCGATGACTAGCCAGATCGCACCGGTCGCAACCAATGCCATTACGAAGTGGGCAAAAGCCACCAAGGTGGCCCTGATCTTCGATCAAACCGAGAGCTACACCAAAGACGCAAATACTGCAATGAAAACTCAGCTTGAAGCTGCTGGCGTCACCATCACTGCCGATCTAGGGATCGACCCTGATGCTACTGATTACACGAGCGCGGTTTCTCAGGCCCTCGCCACCAACCCACAACTTGTTTATGTCATCACTTATTACCGAGAGGGCGGACTTATCGCCAAGGCAATGCTTGGTGCGAACACCACCGCACGTTGCATGGCCGACTACGGCGCCTACGACACCGGTTATGTCACAACTGCTGGTGTTGCCGCTGCGCAGAACTGTCCGATTGTTGGCGTACCCGCACCCGGAGACTTCCCCAACTCGGCGTCACTCGTTGCTGCTTACGCAGCGAAGTTCAACTCGGCACCAGGCACATGGAGCCCGTACACCTACGACTCAGTGAAGATGCTGGCTGAAGCAGGCAAGTCTGTCGGTTCATTTGATTCAGCAAAGATTCGTTCCTTCCTTCTGAACCAGAAGGGCTGGACCGGCTGGACCGGCACCGTCGGATTCGACGGCACAACTGGCAATCGCTTACCTGCGCCCGTGGTGGTGGTGTCAACTCGTGCAGATGGAACCTTGTATGTTGACTCTTCATGGGTCACCGAGTCCGGCTTCACCTTCTGAGCTGCGCCATGAAAAACACACTTCGAATCGTTTCCGTTGTTGTCGTGTTAGTGCTGGGGGTGGGGCTCGCCTCTTGCTCCACAAACTCTGAACGCACGCAGTTACGTGCGGAAATGAGTCTCTCCTCGAACTTCACCTCGCTCCAGAAGGTCGGAGTCGATGACAGTAATAACTACGGATGGAATCGGCTTGTGGGCAGGACCGAATCCAACCTGGGAGCCCTCGATGTCGTGATGCTCGGCAACGTCGACTACAAAAACGGAAGCGGACCATTCTTCGGTTTCCTCACGTTCACTGCACCGAACGGCGATGTTCTCTCCATGCGAATGGATGGATCAGCTCGCCTAAAGTCCGACGGGGTCACGGCGTTGTCCTCAAAGCTCTCGATCATCGGTGGAACAGGTAGCTACGTTGATGCCACTGGTGATGGAAGTTTCACCGGCCAGCGCAGCGCACAGATTGGTGCGCCAATAGAAATAACGGTGACTGTTGGCGTAGCGGGGCTCTGAGCAGAGGTAGTTCTCATCGCTCGGTTTGGGAATGATTAATTACGACGCGGGAAATGCCAATCCGCCGTCGACTTTTAGGATTGCCCCAGTTGTGTAACTCGATGCATCCGATGCGAAGTACAGGGCGGCACCAACAATTTCGTTGGGTTCCCCAGCACGACCAGCGGGAACAATTTTGCCGGCGTGTTCAAGAGTTTCTGGTAACCACGCTTTAGCGATATCGGTGAGGAACATTCCCGGCATGATGCAATTCACTCGAACGTTCGGCGCGTAGGCGCGAGCGAAGCCGATCGTCAGATTGTTCAGCGCCGCCTTGGCGGCGGCGTAGGGGAGTTCCATTGCGCCGGGCTGCACCGCGGCGATGCTGCTTATGTTGATGATTGAACCTGATCCCGCTTCGGCCATTTTCTCGGCGAACAATGTTGAGAGCCGAAAGGCGCCTTTGAGATTCACATCGAACACTTTGTCCCAAAGCTCTTCAGTGACCTCGGGCAACGACGGGTACAGCGGCGACATTCCCGCGTTGTTCACCAGTATGTCGACACGCCCGAAATGCTCGTAGGCGATGTCAACGAGTCGGGAGCAGTCGGCCCACTTCCCGACATGGCACTCCACTCCAATTGCGTCGACGCCGGCCGATTTGCGGATTTGGGCCGCGGCCCGCTCGCAGGCCTCAAGCTTTCGACTGGCGATAACCACCGATGCGCCTTGGCTGGCAAAGGCCTTGCACATTTCGAGGCCAAGGCCTCGACTGCCGCCCGTCACTACTGCAACTTTCCCATCCAGATTGAAAAGGTTGGTGGCGACGCTGTCTCCGGTCATTACCCAGTGAACTTACTCTTTTTCATCCGGAGGGCGTCTTTTGGCAGTCGACGCAAGGAGCACTTCTCCTCCCGCTCGCTCGGGTGCGGTCTTCCCCGGCATGCTGATAAAATTCCTGAGAAACAATCTGCTCCCGTAGAAGTGGCTGCTCATGGCCGTGCTGATTCTGCAGATTGTTGAGGTTTCAGCGGCCATGTCGTTGCCCACCTTGAACGCCAGCATCATCGACAAAGGTGTGCTCACCGGAAACACTTTCTACATCCTGCGCATGGGGGCGAAGGGTGCATATTTCAACCTGTATAACGCCCAGCTCGCTGCAGCGGCCATAGAGGATCTCTGACACTTTCAACATGGAACGACCTAGGTTGGGGCGATGGACCGAACTGAACGGTTGTTACTTCAAACTCGCTGCAGCGATGCGAGTGCGGCGGTTTCGTTGGCGCAAAAACACGGCGATGTGATTGTTCCGTTGGCAAACGGTGAACCTGGGTCCCTACTTGACGCACTCGATGCTGCTGGAGATCAACTGAGCGGCGTTCGTATTCATCAGATGTACGCGCTTGGCGACCATCGCTACCTGCACGGTGATTTTCCGGGCTTGCGGTACACGTCCTATTTCCTTTCGGCCACAACGCGGTCGGCATTTGCAGAAGGTGGTATCGATTTCACACCCGCCCATTTCTCGGAGATGCCACACATTTTGCGGTATGTCACCAATGAGCCGGTGGTCTTTGCTGCTGCTTCACCACCCGATCGCCATGGTTGGTTTTCTCTTGGCACCAATGCGGACTACACCGCGGCCTTCATTGGCGAGGCCCCCGTGTTTCTTGAAGTCAACCGATACATGCCTCGCACTCGGGGCGAGAACAGCGTGCACGTTTCGCAGATCGCCGGTTGGATCGAAAGTCATCAGCCGCTCATTGAGATTGCGCCACCCACGAGATCCGCGAAAGATCGTGCCATCGGTGCACTCATTGCGGAACGAATCCCTAATGGGGCGACGCTGCAGATCGGTATCGGTTCAATGCCAGCAGCGGTGCTGGAGCAACTCGGCGGTCACCGTGATCTGGGTGTGCACACAGAGTTGTTGTCTGACGGCTTTATTGACTTGTTCGAGAATGGGGTCGTCACCGGACATCGGAAAACCACTCGTCCCGGCAAGATGGTGGCTACATTAGCGCTGGGCACTCAGAGGCTGTACGAGTTTCTCGATGACAACGCGGTAGTGGAATTCCTGCCGGTGGATTGGGTGAACAACCCTCGAATCATCGGACAAGAGGAGTGCATGGTGTCAGTGAACGGAACCTGCGAAGTCGACATCTTTGGACAAGCGAATTCGGAAATGATTGATGGAGCGTTGTGGTCCGGCTCGGGCGGCCAAGCCGATTTCGCTCATGGCGCCATGTTCTCACCTCATGGCAAAGGTTTCCTTGCGTTGCACTCCACCACCACCGACGAATCGATCAGTCGTATCAAGGTGAAGTTGGCTGAAGGAGCGCTGGTGACGACATTGAAGAATGCAGTGGACAATGTGGTGACCGAATATGGTGTCGCCGAGTTACATGGGCAGCCAGTGTCGGTTCGAGCGCGACGTCTTATCGATATTGCGCATCCGAAGTTCCGTGAGCAACTTGAGTCAGATGCCCGAGCGTGTGGGTATCTGCACGATTAGCAGCCTGAAAACTTCTTGGATGTGACGGGAGTCGCCCGTTCGTTCTGCGAGACGATCATCTCGTGCCCATAACATCTCACCGTGTCCCGGAGCCCCCGCTCGGGCCGGAAGGAATCTCCCCTCATGGCGAACGTTCTCTATCGACTTGGACGTGTCTGCACTCGGCGTCGGTGGCGGGTTGTGTTCGCGTGGCTGGCCATCGTTATTGGACTTGTTGTTGCCGGCCAGGCTGCTGGCGGCGAATTTGTTGATCGACTTCAGATTCCTGGAGTCGAGTCGCAAAAGGCCACCGATCTCCTTTCCTCTACATTCCCGGCGCAAGCGGGGGGCTCAATGCAGATCGTGTTCCATGGCGGCAAAAGCTCTATTAATGATCCCGAGGTGAAAGCAGCGATTGACTCGTCACTTGCCCGTGTTGCTGATGTCCCGAATGTTATTGCGCCATTTCCGGCAACAATGCTTCAGGTTTCGGTAGATAGCACTACGGCACTGGCAACGGTGCGTTTCGATGATGAAGTGGGGCAACTTCCTGCGGCAACGTACGGACTTGTGAAAGATGCAACCGCGGCGACTAGCGATGCGGGGATACAGGTGGAGTTCGGCGGTGAACTGGCGACCTATAACGAACGCCCCTCAGTTAGCGGTTCGGAAGTCATTGGTCTCGTTGCGGCAATGGTCATTCTTTTGTTTGCGTTTGGTTCAGTTATCGCAATGGGACTTCCAATCCTGGTGGCGCTCTTCGGCCTTGGTGCCGGCATCGCCGCTGTGATCTTTGTGTCTGCATTTATCGAAATACCATCGACTGCAGAGGTGCTTGCGGCGATGATTGGGCTGGGCGTCGGGATTGACTATGCGCTGTTCATCATCACGCGTCATCGTGCTGGTTTGCATCGTGGATTGACTGTTGAAGATGCATCCGGTCGTGCTATTGCCACGGCGGGACAAGCTGTTGTTATTGCTGGTGGAACCGTGGTGATCGCAATTTGTGGTTTGGCTGTTTCCGGTATCCCGATGGTGACATTCATGGGTGTTGGTGCCGCAATTGTTGTTGCGGTGATGGTTGTTTCCTCGCTCACTCTGCTTCCCGCCCTTATGGGATTTGCTGGTCACAACATTGACCGGTTTGGGCTTCCGTTTACAAAGCGTGTGAGCGAATCGTCGACAACGAAGAACGACGGCAGTTATCACGGTTGGGCGCGTTGGGCTCATCACGTTTCAAACCATCCCATCGCGTATCTTGTTGGCTCCCTTGTTGTGGTTTTGCTTATGGCCGCTCCCGTTCTTGATCTGCGACTTGGTCAAACCGATGCAAGCCAGAATCCCGCTTCGTCAACGCTTCGTCTTAGCTATGACCTATTGGCGGAAGGATTTGGTCCGGGATTAAACGGGCCCCTTGTTCTCGCTGTCGATCTTGAAGGCACGAAGGTTCCGGCCGATCAAATGTTGCAGGAACTCACCGCTGCTGTAGCGGCCGATTGGGGCGTGGACGAGGTGACTCGAGCGGTTGTTGGTCCCGATGGGAAGTCGGCTGTCGTCCAACTCATCCCCACGAGTGCACCACAAGACGAGGCCACTACTGAACTTGTCGATCGTCTGCGCGGTTCAGTCGTTCCTTTAGTAGTGCGAACTACCGGGGGAGCGGTCTACGTGGGTGGCCAAACTGCAGTCTTTATTGATCTCGGTCATCGAGTTGCACAACGACTTCCATGGTTCATCGGGTGTGTCGTTGGGCTCTCGTTTCTTTTGTTGATGATCGTCTTCCGATCGATTCTTGTTCCGCTCAAAGCGGCCCTCATGAATTTGTTATCGATTGCGGCCGCTTACGGAGTGATCGTCGCAGTCTTCCAATGGGGATGGGGTGCTTCGCTGTTTGGGGTCCACCAATCGCTACCCATCGTGAGTTTTATCCCGATGTTTATGTTTGCCATTCTCTTCGGGCTTTCGATGGATTACGAGGTGTTCATCCTCAGTCGTATTCGTGAGGAATACAACCATTCGGGTGACAACACCGAATCGGTAGTCGTTGGAATCACCGCTACGGCGCGAGTGATTACTTCCGCAGCACTCATCATGATTTCGGTATTTCTTAGTTTTGTTTTCGGTGGTGATCCAGTCATCAAGATGATGGGAGTTGGTCTCGCAACCGCGGTGTTTGTCGACGCGACCATCATCAGAATGGTGTTAGTTCCCGCATCAATGCGACTTATGGGTGACGCCAACTGGTGGTTGCCGAAATGGCTCGACCGGATTATTCCGAACCTTGACATCGAGGGAGAGAGCAAGTTGCCCCCCGCCGAGTAGGTGTCCTACGCCTGCTGTTATCGAAGACCGAGAACCCGTAACCGTTTGCTCATGTTTTGCGACCTCTAGCGATACTATTTCGCTCTTCCTTCAGCAGTCCCGATTTCCATTGGAGTAGTTCCATGCGTGACGAGCAGGTATCTAGAGAGAATAGTGAAGCCAGAATTTTTGCGGCAGCCCCGATTTCCTATGCGCAGAATTATGAAGATGGCATAAATCGTTTCTATTCACGATCAGATCATCCAGATTTGCTTGCTGCAGGTCGAGATGATTGATAGTGAGCCTGGGCGGGCATATCGAATCGCGCGACGAGGCTTCATTATGGCGGGCCCGTTTCGAAAATTTTTGCGGCCGGCCGCGTCTATTTTGTTGCGTGCTGTGCGTAGGTGGCGAAGCCGGCCCCGTCGTGTACTCGCTCTCCTCAACTCCTTCACCGGCAAAGGTCAACCACTTGAGACAGTCGCAAGTCTCTCATCCCGATCATCAATGGCAGTGTCGAGTGCGGACTTCCCAAAGAGCCATCCCGCTTTGCTTCGGGAACAGTTGCTCAGTCGTCGATCGCACGGCCCTCACCTATTGAATTCAGTTGAATGGGATGCAGTTGAAACTGAAGGAGAAGACGAAGGAATTTTAAGTCTTGCGCAACTTCGTCGATTCCGTTCCATTCCTGATGGTGAGATCGCATCAGGTGAACCGCGTGCGCTGCTGGTGATCGACGTGCGGGCAGCGCAGTTGGCGACCCAGAACGGAACAAGAACTCATGGTCGGAATATTCTTGACGTGGCGTTAAATTCGGTTCCTGAAGGTGTAGAGGTTCGCTCGCTGAGTGTGGAGTACTTCCCACCGCTTGACCCTGAGTTCCGTAATCGATTCGATGGAGAGTGGGATTCACGTTTTTATCCATATGTGGGAGCATTTTTTCAACTTGCGCCGTTCATCCACGATGACAGTGATACCCAAATACGTTTGTGCACGAGGCCGGGAATTCGAACTGCTGGCGTTTGGCTCGATGCGATTATCGGAACGTATCCAGAGCAATTTCTGCCCGATGAGGTTTCTTTTTTCGGTTACCAGTTTGGGCTTGAATGCGTTGGCCAGATGGATCGCGTTCTTGCACTTTCGGTTTCCTCGGAAAACGAGGCCATTGCGCTGGGCGTTGAACCGAGCCGCATTGTCCGCACCGGATGTCTGCCCGGGCTGCCTGAAGTTTCGGCGCAGAATTCGAAAGTTTCGTTTCCCTTCGAACGCATGGTCGTCATCGTCGGCAATGGGTTGCCTCATAAAAACTTGGCCGTAGCGGTCGCTGGAGCCACTCGCTTCATGGCTCGAGACCGCAACGATTTCGGAATCGTTGTTGTGGCAAATATGTCCGAGCAACAGAGCGAGGCATTGATAGAAATGGCATTACTGATCGGCATCGAGCGGCACAGGGTTGTGATTCGTGGGCTCATTGACGATGCATCTTTCGACTCCATCATCTCGCACGCAGAGGTGGTCATCGTTCCATCGCTTCACGAAGGTTTTTCGCTTCCGGTTATCGAGGCACTCACCCGTTCCACACCGGTGATTGTTTCCGATATCCCCGCTCATCGAGAACTCCTCGACGAAGGTCGATGGTTTTTCGATCCGGTCGATCCCGAATCCCTTTATCGGTCGCTCCGCTCCGTGACGAGCCATCGAACAAAGAGCCTTGATGCCCAGCGCTCAAGCTTGAGTGAGCGTGTAGATCCAACCCAATTTGAGCGTGTCGTGAGCGAGACTGTCGAGTGGCTGTGTGCCGGCTTTTCCCGTCCAACTCATTTTCCATAAATGAGTGACGGCCCCGTACCGAGTGACCGTCCGTTTTCCCTATCGAAAATCTGCGCGGTCGAAGACTTCGGGTCATCTTGCTTCGCTTCGTAGGGTCAACGCGTTGTACCGGGATGCGCTGGCTCTTGGCCGGTACACTTGTTTCACGACCCCGACCCGTTGTCGGGAGAATCGACAGGAGAATCGTGGCCAAGGAACTCCACGGCAACTACGGCCTTGATGCGCCGTATGTGCCGCTCATGAGCGCGGTTGGGGCAAGTGTCTTCATTGTTTATGGCCTGGCGGTTCCCCCTTCGCTACCGCTCATGGCCGTGCTCGCGGTGCTCCTTCTGGTGCAAGCTGGGCTCTACCTTCATACATCGCGTCGCGGGAAATTCCTTGTATGGCGTCGGATCATCGAACAACTCGAGCTTGAAGGCGATGAGTTGGTTCTCGATGTTGGTTGCGGGCTTGGGATGGTCGTGCTCACCGCTGCTCCGTTTGTTCCTAACGGCGAGCTTTTTGGCATCGATGGTTTTCTCGCTCGCGAGGAATCTGTTGATGCGCGCGCAATGGCAGTGCAAAACGCAAGAGATCTTGGAGTGGCCAATCGTGTCGAATTCGTTACTGGGCCGCTCGACAAACTCCCATTCGACGATGGATCTTTCGATGTGGTCCTTGCGCATATGACGGTACAAACACTTCGCAACCGTGAGGAACGGAAGAGGCTGTTAGCGGAGATGTGGCGTGTACTTGCCCCTAGTGGTCGTATTTGTCTGGCTGAAACCCAATTTGTGACCAACGATCGCGATGACCTCACTGAATTGGGTGCCGCCGATGCACAAGTGAAGAATCTGGGTGTTTACGGCTGGTTTGGAAATCCCTATTACGGACTGCGCCGCATTAGTGCCACCAAGGCGAAGAATTGAAATGAGCGCCCATGGGTGACTTATGGCAGAGCAACGTCATCGATGCAGGAAAGCTCCCACTTCTTCTTTGTTTGTTCGCGTTCATCGTTACGTTTGTTGTCACCCGCATTGTCGTTCGAATGATCCGCGCCGGTAAGGGGCCGTTCACGGACAACTCGGTCGGTGGGGTACACGTCCATCACGTGGTGCCTGGTCTTTTACTCATGGTGCTTGGCGGGTTCACCGTTCTGGCCACTAGGTCAACGGGATGGATTGAGGCCGGTGGTGTTCTCTTCGGGATGGGGCTTGCGCTCGTGCTCGATGAGTTCGCGCTGGTGCTTCACCTTGAAGATGTGTACTGGGAGCAACAAGGAAGGCTTTCTGTTGACATTGTCTTCATTGTCACGGCAGTGATGTCGCTGACCATTGTGGTCGGTTCGCCATTGGGACTTTCGGCTGGTCCCGCCGAGGACTCGGCTCGGATAGCGCTGGTAGTCATTTTATTCGTGCAGATTGGGCTCGTCGTTTTAACCGCGATGAAGGGAAAAGTTGTCACCGCCATTGTGGGTGCATTCATCTTTTTTGTTGCACTCGCCGGTGCCATCAGGCTGGCTCGGCCCCATTCTCCTTGGGCTCGAATGCGTTACGGGGACTCTCCAGGAAAGTTGGAGAAGGCAACAGCCCGAGACGCAACGGTAGAGACTCGCTGGCGATCGAAGGTCTATTGGTTGCAAGATTTCGTTGCTGGCGTGGGTAGCTCAGACCCTGATCGCAAGGCGAACGATCCAAACAAGTGAGCAATTTCAGCAAGTTTCTCATCGCTGCTGCAGGTCACTAGTTAGAACTCGTATTCAACAACTACAGGCGCGTGATCACTCCAACGGGTGTCATAGGTGGGGGCACGATCCACGCGCGCATTAATCACTTTTTTTGCTAACTCCGGATTCGTGATTTGGTAGTCGATTCGCCAACCGGCATCGTTGTCGAAGGCCTTACCTCGATACGACCACCATGAGTAGGGGCCGGCCGCATCGGGGAACTTCGCTCGGACGACATCGACCCAACCAAGTTCATCGAACCAACGATCGAAATACGCCTGTTCTTCAGGAAGGAAACCGGCGCAACCGATATTGCCTTTCCAATTCTTTAGATCGGCTTCACGATGGGCAACGTTGAGATCGCCGGTGAAGACCACATTGCGCCCATCAGCGCGCAGTTCAGTGAGTCGATCAGTGGCCTCGTCGAACCAGCGAAGTTTTTCCGTCATCTTTTCTGCTGAGGTCTCGTCGCCGGTGTGGGCATAGGCCGAGATCACCGTGAAGGTTTTTTTCTTCCCCGTTTTGATGTCGGCTTCAATCCATCGGCCCTTGTCGGCAAATGACGGGGAGTGATTGCCGTCGTGGGAACGAGTGATGGGCAGGCGGCTGGCGACGGCAACGCCGGCTCGACCTTTCGCCGATGATTCGGCGTGAACGACATGCCAACCTTCACCAATGAGATCGGCCACCAGTTCATCGGGCGCTCGGACCTCCTGCAACGTGATGACATCGGGGGCGCAGGTGTCGATCCACTCGTGCATCCCTTTTCGGGTGGCGGCCCGGAGACCATTGACGTTGACGGTTGCGATTCTCAGCACCTGTTGATCGTGTCACGCCCCGACATGGCAGTGGAACCTCCGGGGTCGCTATCCTCTTCACATGACCTCACGTCGAATCATGGTTTTGTTCGCCAGCCTCGCCATTGCTGGCTCGGTTTTCGCCGGTTGCAGTAAGCCCAAAAAGTCTCAGGTGCCGGTAACTGGCTCTATTCCGCCGGTTACTACCACCATGGCCAAGACCACCACAACGATGGCCAATGCCAGCGTGTCGCCTAGCACCACTGCGGCCATGGGTTCGGGCACCACGATGATGAGCCCTAGCACCACTGCTTCTCCGAAGTAACTGGGAAGTAACCGGCGGGGCGGTTTCTCCGGGCTGGAGTCCTGGTTGAGGGGAGTGGCATCAGTCACGCCGTTAGGGAAGAGTGTCGGGATGTCGACCACCCGAAATCCTCATGCCGGCCAGCCCTTCACTGATAGTGATCAAGTCATTGCGGCGGCGCTCGAGGAAGTTTCGATTCCGGCGTTGATGTGTTCGCTAGTGCACCTCACTGGTGACCCGTCGTGGATTCGTGGAGAGATTCGGCCGCGCTATGCGTTACTGAACGACTACACCAGCGGTCTGACGCCAGAAGAAATGGCCGAGGTGCGATCTCGTGCGGTGCCGGTAGTTGCTGCATGGCGCGATGCGGGCTGCCCTGAACCAGCGGGGCTTTCGCCCGAGTTGGTGAAGGAACTCATGGACTTTCTTGCCGCCGATGTCGTCGACCCATCTGTGGTCCCGATGTTTGTTGATGATCTTCACTTTGATGGTGCCGATAGTGGTGCGATCACTTGGAAAGACGAAATCCCTGCTGCGGTGCGCGACGCGTTTCACGTACTTGTCATTGGCTGTGGCGAGTCGGGCCTACTAACAGGCATTCGTCTTCAACAAGCGGGAATCCCGTTCACCATTGTGGAAAAAACTGACGGGCCCGGCGGTACATGGCACGACAACCGCTACCCCGGTGCACGCGTAGATATCGGTAGTCATATCTATTGCTACTCGTTTGAGCCTTCCGATCACTGGAGCGAGTACTTCTGCCAACAGCCCGAATTACGTGCGTACTTCGAAGGCGTCATGGAGAAATATTCGATTCAGAACAATTGTCTTTTCAACACTGAAGTGAGTGAAGCGGTATGGGAGGAAGAGCGATCAGTTTGGTTGGTGACAGTTCGGGCTTCTGATGGCACAACAAGAATTATTGAAGCCAATGTTGTTGTGTCGGGAACCGGAGCGTTGAACGCGCCGCACATGCCTGACATTCCGGGCATGGATGAGTTTCAAGGTCCGTCATTCCATTCGGCGCGTTGGCCTGAGGGACTCGATATTCGCGGTAAACGTATTGCTCAGATTGGCGCGGGGGCGAGCGGTTTTCAGATCGCGCCAACTATTGCCGATGAGGTTGCCTACCTCGATATCTACCAGCGCACCGCTCAGTGGATGTTCCCAAATATGAACTATCACCGCGCCGTTCCGGACGGTGATATGTGGGCCATGCGCCACCTTCCTTTTTATACGCGGTGGTTTCGATTCATTATGTTCTTTCCCGCTTCAGGACTCAGCATTGAAATGGCTCGGGTTGATCCAAACTGGAACGACCCTGATGGTCGGTCCATCAGCGAAGCCAGTTTCCAGCGTCGCCACATCTTTGAAAATTGGATTACATCGCACCTCGAAGGTCGACCCGATCTCATCGAAAAGTCGATGCCGCACTACCCGCCATCGGCCAAGCGGATGTTGCAGGACAACGGATCGTGGCTCAACTGTCTTGTGAAACCCAATGTCGATCTCATCCGAACCGGCATAGAGCGGGTGACCGCCGATGGCGTCGTAACTGTCGATGGAGAACATCGATCTGCGGACATCATCATTTATGCCACTGGTTTCCGTCACAACGATTACTTGTTCCCGATGACCATCATCGGCCGTAATGGAATCAATCTGCGCGAACAGTTTGGTGAAGAACCCACTGCCTATCTGGGCATCTCAATCCCGAACTTTCCCAATCTGTTTTGTCTCTATGGGCCAGGAACCAACCTCGCTCATGGTGGCAGTCTCATTTTCCAATCGGAATGTCAGGTGAATTACGTAATGAGCGCAATACGAGAGTTGCTCATCGGTGAGCTTGCATCCATGGAACCGAAGCAAGAAGTACACGATAACTATGTCGCAATCTACGAATCGGAAATCGCACAAATGGTATGGGCACATCCGACGGTGAAGCATTCCCACTTCAAAAACAAAGACGGAAAGATTTACACCCTCTCTCCGTGGCCCATCCCGCAGTATTGGGCTTGGACACGCGAGGTCAATACCGAGGATTACGACTTCGTTTGAGTCTGGCAAACGTTGTCACCCGCCCTTATGGTCTCGGTGGGTGCGAAGGTCGGCTGCATTCAACCTAATAAGGGAAGTCGTGGGAATGAAAAAACGTCAGCCGCGGGTCGGTTTGGATCAGAAGTTTCTCGTCGGTCCGCGAACTCGCCGACGTGAACTTCGCACCATCATCAGCGTTTCCTTTGAGTTGTTGCGCGGGTTCCGAAGATTGCATTTCGCGGGGCCATGCGTGACAGTGTTTGGGTCGGCCCGCGTTCCAGAGAACGATCCCGCCTACGCGAATGCACGTGAAGTTGCTGCTGTTCTTGGCGGCGATGGTTTTTCAATCATGACTGGCGGCGGTCCTGGCATTATGGAGGCCGCCAACCGAGGCGCAAAAGATGTGGGTGCGACGAGTATTGGTTGCACCATCGAGTTGCCATCTGAGCAACATTCGAATCCTTACCTCGACCTTGAAGTGAGTTTCGATCACTTCTTCGTGCGCAAGGTCATGTTGGTGAAGTACTCCTACGGTTTCATTGTGATGAAGGGCGGGTTCGGCACTGGCGATGAAATGTTCGAAGCCCTCACGTTGATCCAGACAGGGAAGATCGCCGATTTCCCGCTTGTACTCATGGGGGTTGAGTACTGGTCCGACCTCGTCGACCAGATAGCGGTCATGGTCGAAGCGGGAACGATTTCTCCGCACGACACTGAATTACTCCTCATCACCGACGATCCGGTAGCCGCGGCGGCACATATTCGTCGTTCCACTATCGAGAAGTTCGATCTGGAGAAGAGACTTACTCCATTTCGACTCATTGGAGAGTCACGCCCGAGAGCGGGCTGACCCCAGTAGATCGCTCCACTGAAAATCCGACTGACGGAAGGGCTGGGTAACGGGCAGACTGGACCCACGACTCCGAGTGCGGGGCGTTCCTCAGATGGGTAGTTATGAACATCCTTGTGATTGGAGCAGGCGGTGTCGGCGCATCAATAGCGTCGATTGCCGAAGATCGGTCTTTTTTTACCTCGTTTACCCTTGCCGATATTTCGGTGGAGTCGGCACAACGGGCAATTGACCTTCTTGACGATCCCGGACGATTCCGTGCCGCGGCTATTGATGCACGCCGCGAGGCAGAGACTGTTGCTCTCATCCAGTCGTGTAACGCCGACATTGTTGTGAACGCTTGCGATCCGCGTCTCAATGAACCCATCTTCAATGCGTGTTTCCGCGCCGGCACGAACTACATCGATATGGCAATGAATTTGAGCGAGCCTCATCCGCTGGATCCCTACAACTTGGTGGGCAAGCCCCTTGGCCAGGAACAGCTGGCTTCTGATGATGCGTGGCGTGAAAAAGGAATCCTGGCCATCGTGGGAATGGGCGTCGAACCCGGCTTGTCCGACGTGTTTGCCCGATACGCCGCCGATCACCTTTTCGACACCATTGACGAGATCGGTGTGCGAGACGGATCAAACCTTTCGATTGATGGTTACGACTTTGCTCCCACGTTTTCTATTTGGACCACAATCGAAGAATGTCTGAATCCGCCGCTTATCTGGGAAAAAGACCGCGGGTTCTATACAACCGAATGCTTCAGCGAGCCCGAGACATTCCATTTCCCCGCAGGCATCGGTCCTATTGAGTGTGTCAACGTTGAGCACGAAGAAGTTCTCCTCGTTCCCCGCGAAGTCGATTGTCAACGAGTTACGTTCAAGTACGGACTTGGTGCAGAGTTCATCGGCTGGTTGAAAACTTTTGCGTATTTGGGGCTCGACTCCACCGAAAAAATTAAAGTCGGCGATGTCCGAGTTGCCCCTCGTGATGTTCTTGCCTCGTTGTTGCCGAATCCGGCCGAGCTTGGTCATCTCATGCATGGAAAAACTTGCGCTGGCACCTGGGTTCGCGGGACGTTCGATGGTGCCCAACGAGAGGTATACCTGTACCACGTTGCCGATAACGAGACCACAATGCGTGATTGGGGTTCACAAGCGGTGCTGTGGCAAACCGCTATTTGTCCCATCGTGGCCATTGAACTTCTTCACACCGGCGGTTGGGTAGGCACCGGAGTTCGCGGACCAGAAGCCTTCGATGCCGCCCGCTATCTCAATCTTCTTGGCGAGTACGGTTCCCATCACGGCATTCTCGAAATGGGACCCGGTTTGTGGCCTAGCCCCAAGGCCTCGGAACAACCCACATGGGATCGGCCAGTGAAGCGAGCAATCAAGCCGCAGTAACAAGTCGAATATGGCGGTTGGGTCAGTAGTCGTATTTCTGCGAACTCGTTCGATGCGAAAGCTAGGGGCAGTCTTCGCCGTTTCGAACTTGTCGCCAACCACAACTAGGCGGCTGAGACCTGGCCATTGGAAAGTGTGAAGACAACATCGGCTTGTTCGGCTACGTCAGGGTCGTGGGAGAACACGATTGTTGTCCGTCCCTGCCGGCTCCGAAGGACGGCATCGATGATGTCGCGGCGTCGAGCAGGTTCAAGGTGTTCGGTGGCTTCATCGAGAACAAGAATTGGTGCGTCGGCAACGATGGCCCGAGCGATCATGACTCGTTGGCGTTCGCCGCCGCTGAGTAGTTCGCCGTTCGGACCGACGCCCGCATCGAATCCGCCAGGCCGATCGTGGAGGAACGATTCAAGTCCAGCAATGACGCAAGCTCGTTGAAGCACAACGTCAGTTGCATCTCCATCGGCAACGAGCAGGTTGTCACGGACCGAAGTGTCGAAAAGATGGTCATCCTGCAGTACCGCGGCGAGTGAGGTGACGTCAGTGGTTGGATTGATTCGGCTGACTCTTCGTGATTCGATCCCCCCGATCGTGACCAGCCCGGTATCAGGTTGGGCCAGGCCCAGAAGTAGTGAAGCGATGGTGGACTTTCCCTCGCCGGTCTCGGCAATGAACAGACATGTCGAGCCACTCGGAATGATGAACGACACCGAGTCGAGAATGAGGGGGCCAGAGCGGTAGCGGAAACCAACCTTGTCGAAAGCGATAGTGGTGTTATCGGGGACGGAAAGATTCGATGGTGAAGCGAGATCGGAATGAGTGTTCGCTTCGATGGCGAGGAGTCGTTTGGCGGCAGCGTTCGTGCGTCCCGCCGCGGAACGAGACAAAACGAGAGGCGCGAGCGCTTCGAAGGTCGCCATGGCGATTAGCGGCACCGATGCAATCCACCAGCGTTTCCCGTCGGAGAGCGCGAGTTGTGAGGCAATGGCAATAAGGGAAATTGCGCAGAGGCCGACCACCACGATGGTTGCGGCGTCAGTGATGGCCTTGGCCTTGGTGAGCCTGCGGTGGAGTCGAGAAGTCTCATGCTCAAGAGCGTTCATGGCGCCCACAATCAGGTCGGTGCTTCCCCACCGCTGAAGTTCTCGGAGTGCGTCAAACCCTTCTGTAGCGATTGACATCCGTTCCGCATGGAGATCGACCAGTCGACTTGCACTTGCGGTTGTGAGTTTTGCGTTCGCCCAAGGGATGAGTGTCCCTGCCACTGTAAAGGAGGTGATCAACACAATCGCGAAGAGTGGATGAATAGCGCCAACCGCGAGGGCGCCGATGGAGAGGGCTCCGAAAGCCACGATTGGGGGCACCGCGACTCGCAGCAAGTGGTCTTGCATCGTCTCAACATCATCGACCAGAGCGGCGACGATGTCACCCCGATTCTGTTCAAGCAACAACGGTGTGTCGCTGTTGATAAGAGACCGATACAGCCACACTCGTAGTCGCGTGAGCACAGAGAATGTGCCGAGGTGGCCTATGTATCTGTCGAGGTAGCGCGCGACGACACGAGAGGTGGCGGAAACTCGCACGGCCAAGATCACCAACGAGAGTGTCACCGCCGCTCCACCAAACGCAGATCGCGTGAGCAGGTAGGCAGCGACGCCCATTAATGAAATGCCGGCACCGATGGTAATGATTCCGAATGCCGCCGCCAGCGCTATCCATCTCCTGTGGTTTCCCGCATGTTTGAGGAGTTTGCTTGCAGAACTCATAGCGAGATCCCCGAGTCACTCGCGATACGGCCGTCTTCAATCCTGAGGATCCGACTTGCCAGTGAAACGGTTGCGCCGCGATGCGCAATCACCACTGCGGTGCGGCCGACCAGAAAATTCCGCATGGATTCGATGACGGCTCCCTCAGTGTCGGGGTCGAGGTGCGCGGTGAACTCATCGAGAATGACGATCGGTGCATTACGTAAAAATGCGCGGGCAATAGCGATTCTCTGTCGCTGACCACCACTAAGCCGCAGGCCATGCTCGCCCAGCGGAGTTTCAAAGCCACTGGGAAGTTGCTCAATGAAGTCGAGCGCAAACGCAAGCCGCGCTGCCTCTCGGATGTTTTCGGTCGAAGCATCAGGGCGAGAGAGAGCAATATTCTGCGCCACTGTGCCGGTAATGATCGCTGGGCGTTGGTCGACCGATGTGATGGAAGACATCCATGACTTTTGGTTGCCCTTGTCGATGGTGATCCCATCCACAGTGACTTCGCCACTGGTGGGGTGTATCTCACCCATGAGAAGCGACGCGACCGTGGTCTTTCCCGCGCCACTTGGTCCTACAAGAGCGATGATCTCTCTGGGCTGTATCTGAAGCGAAATGTCGGTGATTCGAGAGCGGTCATCTCCGGCGAAGCGATGGCTGACCCTGTTGAACTCAATGAAAAGGCTTGGTGGCAGAATTTGGGTAAGCGAGTCTGTGGCGGGCGGCTGAAGAAGCGGCTCAAGTTTTTCCAAGACGGCATTTCCGGTCTGGCCGGAGTGGTACTCAATAGCGAAGCGGCGTAATGGTGCGAAAAACTCTGGGGTCAACATCAGAACTGCGAAAGCTCTGCCAAAGGGGATGTCGCCATTGACCATTCGGAAACTGATCTCCACCGCAACGAGCGCCGTGGCCGCAGTGGCGGCCCACTCAATCACTAACGAAGTTTGAAAGGCGGTACGAAGGACATCCATGGTTGTGCGAGCGAACTGAGCGCTCATTCTCTCGATACTGTCGGCACCATCGTTCTCGCGACCAAAGACTTTGAGCGTCGGGATTCCTTGCACCATGTCGAGATTGAACGATCGAAGCCAACCCAACTCGCGGAATCGTTGGTCGGCAAGTTTTCGCGTTCGCTGACCAATGACGACGAGAAGAACAATAAGCATTGGACCGGCAAAGAGGAGGACAAGAACCGAAAAGGGATCAAGAACTGCGATGACGATGGCTGCAGCAATCGGAATGACCCCGGCAATTGTTCGAGCGGGAAGAAATTCAGTAAGCCAAGGTCCGAGGTCGTCTATGCCTTTGCCGATAATGGTGGTGTCATCACCAGTGCGTCGGCCTCCTCTCGATGCTGGTGCCAGTAGGCGCCGCAAAACGACCTGTCGAAGTTCGGTGATTAATAATGATCGTGAGTGGCCGAGGAGGATTGTGGCAATTGCCGAAATACCAGAGCGACAGAGAAGAAGGACAATGAGCACCACGATGGTTGCGGTGATCGGTTGATCCTCCACGGTCCCGCCAATTGCTGAGGCCAATAGAACTGTTGATGCAATGAGTAATAGCCAAGAAATGGCATCGAATATGGTGCCTAAATGTAGGTAAAAGCGGACCTTTGCGAAAAGAGAAAGGAAGAGGCGATGATCCATGCCCGATCGTTCAGTAGCTCTCATCATCGAGCTGAACTTTGCCACGGAAGAAGTAGTACACACCGGCGGTGTACAAAAGGACGAACGGCATTCCTAAGACGGAAAACACGGACATCACCATGAGCGTTTCATATGCTGACGAGGAGTTGCTCACCGTGAGGTCGTAGGCCGAGTCGATCGTGGAACGCAGCATGACTGGGTACATGCCAGCCGCTACCGCTCCTAAGAGTGATGCGATCATCGTGGCGGAACAAAGGAAGGCGGGGAAGTACGCACCCTTTCGCACGAAGCGCCAAGCTAGAACAATGGCGAGGAGAGCGATAACAGGAAAGACTGCGGTCCACGAGCGATTTTCGAAGTTTTGAGTGAACTTTTCATTGCGTAGAAGTGTCCATGCGATGAGAGCAGTCATCAGAACAAAGAAGGTTGCCATCAATCTAGGTAGCAACGATGTCACGCGAGAGCGCAACTCGCCTTCGGTCTTTTGGGTGAGGAAGATGGCGCCGTGAACACAAAGCATGGCAACGCCAACAACACCAACCAGAACTGAAAAAGGGTTAAGGAGATCGATCAAGGAGACATTCATGTTTCCCTGTTGGTCAATGGGGACCCCACGGATGACGTTGCCAAGCGCAATGCCAAGCAAAACAGTGATCCCGAATGATGACACGGTGAACACCCAATCCCAGAGGGAGCGCCACCACTTCTCCTCGCGCTTCGATCGAAACTCGATCGCTACCGTTCTCAAGATGAGCACGAGCAACACCAACATCATCGCCATGTAGAAACCGCTGAAGAATGATGCGTACACCATTGGGAATGCGGCGAAGAGTGTGCCGGCCGCGAGGACGAGCCATACCTCGTTCCCATCCCAAACCGGACCTATTGAATTGAGAAGGATTCGCCGATCGTGGTCGTTGCGGGCGAGGACTGGCAAAAGCATTCCTACGCCAAGATCGAATCCGTCGAGGATCACGTAACCCCCGATGATCATGACATAGAGGATGAACCAAACCGTCTGAAGCCACATGGTCAGTCGCTCCTGCTCGAGACGTGTGGTCGCTTACGGAAGACCTCGCCAAATGAATCGGGAAGTGATGCAATTTCGTCGGGGTCTCCAGGCGGGGGAGGGCCGGCCTTGATGTGTCGATTGAGAAGGTGAAGGAAGATCCAAAACACGATCGCGTAAAGGACCACGAACATGATGATTGAGAACCACAATTGACCGCTTGAAACATTGGGTGAAGTCGCGTCTTCTGTCTTGAGTAGTTGCCAAACAATCCATGGTTGACGACCAAACTCCGATGTCCACCATCCGGTGATGGCTGCGATTTCAGTGAGAACCACCGAGGAAACCAGCACCCACAACAACCAGCGCTGGTTCCAGAGTTTGCGCTTCCATACCCACAGCCCACTCGCCAGCACGCCAATGGCCAGAAACAGCATTCCGAGATTGATCATCAGGTGATACACCTGAAAAACAAGGTTGGCCTGCGGCCATTCGTTTTTTGGTGCGGCTTGATTGAGACCAGTTACCGGATCGTTGATGTTGAATGCCGTGAGGAAACTAAGCAAACACGGAATATAAATTCCCTTCGTTTTTTCAGCCTCGGGATTGGTCATTCCAAATAAATACATAGGAGCGCATTCGGTGGTTTGGTAGAGCCCTTCCATGGCGGCGAGCTTGGCGGGCTGATCGCGAGAGACCTCCATTGCTAAATTTGGGCCGAATACGCTGACCTGCAGAATCGCGGCAACCGTAAATATGGGGAGCGCTACTCGAATCATGGTCTTCGCCAACTCAATATGTCGTTTCCGCAGCAGATAAAAGGCGCCCACGCTCAGTACCAGTGAGGTTCCTACGATCCAGCAAGCTACGAGTGTGTGAAGAAAATTTGGGATGAACGATGGCGTAAAAATGACATCGCTAAAACTGGTCATGAACGCCTGCGGGCCGTTACCCACGTCTTTGATTTCGTATCCTGCAGGTGTCTGCATCCACGAATTCGCCGCCACGATCCAAAAGGCACTGAATGTTGCGCCAACAACGACCATGGTGGTTGCGAACAGCCAAAGGCGACTACCAAGTCGGGCACCTCCGAAAAGCATGAGGCCGAGAAAACCGCCTTCCAGCATGAATGCAAAGATTCCTTCGGCAGCAAGAAGGCTTCCGAAAATATTTCCGACAAAACGTGAGTAACCGGACCAGTTTGTGCCGAACTGGAATTGCTGCACGATGCCGGTTGCGATACCCATAGCGAAGATAAGTCCGTAAATTTTCACCCAGAATGTGGAAAGTTGCCGCCACTTGGGATCCTTGGTTCGAACCGACTTCACTCCAAAAATGATGAGGACCAAGCCCACACCCAGAGATAAGGGCGGAAAGATGAAATGGAAAGATATCGTGAGGGCAAACTGAACGCGGTGGAGGAGTTCGGTGCTCATTGTCCGGTGGATCTCCTGCCGTGGCTAGATGCTTTGAGGGCGATGTTAGTGACTGGCTGATGAGTTGGCCGCAGTGGCGGGGATGGGTTGCAATCGGGCTCCCGCTAACCTCGTAAAGAACATCAATGGCAAGGGGTGGGGATGTACAGCGATCAGGATCTCGCGAAACGGACAGAGGAACTCGTCGAGAAACATCGATCAGTTCTTGATGATCAGTTTGTTTTTCGCGGTGCGCAATACGACGAGGGTCTTGCAATGATGCACTTCCCTGAGGGCTTCGGGGGCCTTGGTGGTAGTCGCGGCCAGCAAGCAGTCATCGACGAAGTGCTTCGCTCCCATGGCGTTACCTTCGAGGATCTGCGTATCAACCCCATCGGTATTGGGATGGGTGCGCCCACAGTTCTCGCGTACGGAAGTGACGCTATGAAAGAAAAGCACCTCCGTCGAATTTTCACTGGCGAAGATATTTGGTGCCAACTGTTTTCCGAACCAAGCCATGGTTCAGATGTTGCCGGTATTCCGAGCCGCGCGGTTCGCGACGGAGATGAATGGGTGGTGAATGGCCAAAAAGTATGGACAACGCTTGCTCACACATCCAATTTTGGAATGCTTCTCACTCGAACCGATCCCGATGTTCCGAAACACAAAGGCCTCAGTTATTTCGTTCTTGATATGCATGCGCCTGGAGTCGAGGTTCGTCCGCTCTATCAAATGACGGGCGAGGCCGAATTCAATGAAGTGTTTCTTTCCGATGTCCGGATTCATGACTCGCAACGGCTAGCGGCGGAAGGTGAAGGTTGGCGCGTCGCTATCACCACACTGATGAATGAAAGAGTTGCGCTTGCCGGCGGTCCGTCTCCGCGTGGTTCTGGCCCCATCTCGGATCTGGTGAAAACCTGGGAAGAGCGACGCGACGCGCTGAGTAATGCCGAGCGCGAAGTATGGCGAGATCGAGTGACAAAGTTGTGGGTGGAGGCGGAAGTTCTTCGGCTCACCAACTACCGAGCAAAACTTGCATCTGTCGGCGGAAATCCCGGTCCCGAAGGCTCGGTTGCCAAATGTGTCTCGGCGGAACTTTCCCAGAAAGTAAACGAGGCCATCGTGGAACTGCAGGGGCCTGCCGGAATGTTGCACGAACCGGGATACCCAATGACCCGTTCTTCGGAATCTATGAGCACCCGAAGCGGACGTTTCTTGCGATCTCGGGCAAACACTATCGAAGGTGGAACATCGGAAATTATGCGCAACATTCTGGGTGAACGAATGCTCGGGCTGCCGGGTGATATCCGAGTCGACACCAAGATGCCATGGAGCGAGATTCCAAAATGACCGACCTACTTGAGGTCAAGATAGTTACCCCACACATCACAAAGGTCACGCTGAATCGGCCCGATCGGCTCAATGCAATTTCTTTTGAACTCGTTACGGAGCTTCACGATGCGTTTGATGCAATTGCCGCAGATACCGAGTGCAAGGTGGTCATTCTCACCGGCGCCGGTAGAGCGTTTTGCGCTGGACTAGATCTCAAAGAGTTTGGAACTCCTCCAGAGCAGGGAACGCATCGTCATATGCCTGCTGGCGTCGATGCTCAGACCTTCATGTCGAACCTCACCATTCGAATGCGGGACCTCCCCCAAGTTGTGATTGCGGCCGTCAACGGACCCGCATTTGGTGGTGGCTTAGCGTTTGCTTGCGCGGCGGATATTCGGTTGGCCTCTGAATCGGCGCGTTTCTGTTCCGCCTTCATCCGCACGGGTCTTTCCGGCACCGATATTGGCATCACGTATTTATTGCCGCGGCTTATTGGTAACGCCAATGCGTTCGATTTGGTTCTCACCGGACGCGATATTGATGCGAACGAAGCCCATCGGATGGGCCTGGTGTCAAGAGTGGTACCCGACGGAGATCTCGACACGATGGCGATGGAGTACGCCACACAAATGGCGGGCTACACCGCGAGTGGGCTTCGGACCACCAAAGAAATTCTGTGGCATAACACTGAAGTTCCCAGCCTCACTGTTGCTATTGCTCTTGAGAGTCGGAACCAGAACCTCATGGGCTATGCGCCCGATGTGCGTGAGCACATGGCGTCCTACCGAAAAGGAATCACTGGCGGTTCCTAAGTGGTTCGTTGTTAGCGAATCTTCCCCAGGTGGACGACGTACCACTGGCCCCGCCACGAGATCATCGATTCAATCGGAACTCTTATCGTCTTTTTGTCAACGGAAAACACCATCTGCGCTTTAAAAACTCGCCAGTAGGGGCCAACGTTGTATTCCTCGCCTGGCTTCACCCATATCGCGGTGTTGGGCACGTCAATACCTTGGAAGACAGCTGACGCTGCATTTGGCCCAAGCAGCTTGTTGGCGTTAGTGACGTCTACGTTGAAATTGGCGATAAGGCGATTTTTCCAATCGGCAGCCGGGTCAGTGTTCTTCTTGGTTTGCTTATAAGCATCAACGGGGAAAAATGAAGAGAGCCCCTTCGTGGGGCCGTTGGTGATGATCGCGTCGGCCAACGCCTTCATATGAGTATCGAAAAGTGTGCTGGTGGCAGGTGGCTTCTCCTCGGTCTGCGGCAGAGTCCCAGGATGAACCGTTGTTGTGGTGGGGAGGACGGTTGTCGGGGCAGATGTGGTCGTGGCATCGGCCTCAACGGATTTCGACGGGGAACCGCCACAGGCAACAGCAATCGTGGCCAGAGCAAGTGTGAAGCAGAGCAAGGTTGGACGCAGGAATATATGAGACATGAGTTCTCCACGGGGTTGAGCACCAGCAAAATAGAACACTTGGGGCGGCAGCAGACACCGCGGCTATGATCTATCGTGATTTTCATATCACCTGAGGGGGTTTCAATGGAGCAGCAAACAACGAACGCGTCTGCACTGGGTCTTGATATTCGGCCAATGACTGGGCAGGCGGGTGCGGAGATTTTTGGTGTCGATCTCACGGGCCCTTTGGAACCTGCCGTGGTGGCCGAGATTCGGGCGGCACTGTTGCAGTGGAAGGTGGTGTTCTTCCGTGATCAGTTCATCGATCAGGCCCAACATCTGGCATTTGTAACGCAGTTCGGAGTTCCGACTCCCGCTCATCCGACACTGCCCATAGCATTCCCCGAGTTTCCGGAAATTCTTTTGCTCGATAATCAGCAAGGTGTAACGAAAGCGGGTGGGAAGGGTTCTGGAGGGGGACCTCGGGTTGAGAGCCGCTGGCATACCGATGTCACGTTCTCTCTTACGCCGCCAATGGCATCGATTCTTCGTGGCGTTGTTGTCCCTCCCTATGGGGGCGATACCCAATGGTCGAATCTGGCTGCCGCCTACGCGGATCTTTCACCGCAGGTGAAATCGTTTATCGATGACCTTCACGCCGTCCACCACAACACGATCCCCATCGATCGTGGGGATCTGCCAAGTTCTTTGGCGAAGTCATTTATGTCGACGTCTATCCGATCGGTTCATCCCGTCGTTCGCGTGCACCCGGAGACGGGCGAGAAGGTCATCTTCGTAAACTCCCACTTCACCAGTCACATCGTCGAGTTGTCACGACGTGAGGGCGCTCATGTACTGAACCTGATGTACGAGCAGATCCAGCGTCAAGATTTCACTGTTCGTTTTCGTTGGGAGCCAGGCAGCATTGCCTTTTGGGATAATCGCGCTACCGCCCACCTTGTACCTACCGATATACCTCGTGGGATGCACCGCTCAATGCAGCGGATCACGCTTGCCGGTGATGTTCCTGTTGGTCCATCCGGCAACGAGTCGTATTCACTCGAAGCGGACTAGCCAGTCACATATTTTTTTGGGTGTGCTGTTTATTTAAGGGCTTTCGCAACTAAATAGACGCCGAAGAGAGTTTCAATCGCAACGCCAATTTGCCGTTGGTGACGGGAAATGAACTTATGGAGTTGGGCGAACACTCGGGTTGCAAAGCCAGGCAGGAATACACGGAATGCAAACGGCAAGGTCGCTGGTAGGGACACGAAAAGAAAAACAAACAGGACAACGAGGGCTTTCTCGCTACTCCCGACATCGGAAGCGCTAATTGCTCGCATATCGGGGAGATAGAGCAACACCGTCGAAAAATTGGTCACCATAATGAACACGCCGAGTACAAACGCCGAAAGCAAACCAGCGTGTTTCGTGGGGTCAGGATTCTTTTCTTCAACCGGGACGGCAGGGTCGGCGAGGTAAGCGCGCAGCACTGTCCCTAGTGCCAAAAGAAGAAGCAACGTGCCAGCGAGGCCGTCGACAACGCTGGTGATCTCGTCGGCAGAGGAGGACTTTGTTGCATGGTGGGCACCTAAAAGCCCAAGTGCAGTGAGTCCACCAAGAACAGTGATGACCCCAACGACGAACGCTGCGCCTCTTGCTACAGCTCGCTTTCCCGCGAGGACAACAAGAGCGAGTGCTAAAACTGTTGGACTCATTGCGGCACCCAGCGAAAGCGGGATGACTTTGCTGAGAAGATCGCCCATGTAACGGACGCTAACCGGTGATGTCGTGAAGAGCGGGTTGTGCTCGCCAACGCCAACGAGCGATGACGACACAAATGAGCATCAACACCGCGGTTGGGGTGAAGATGGCGAAACGGCCAAATTCGCCGTACACCGTTGCGCCACCAAGGGCGGAAAGTGCGGCAACGGCAAGACCAACGGCTCCAAGTAGACCCTGTCCGGCGGCGAGTTGATCGGGAGGGCTAGCCGATGCGATGGCAACTTGGTTGGCCGGGAGGGTGAATCCATCGGCGATCGCATGAAAACCCGAAATAACGATGATGAGCCACAACGGCGAGAAGCCATAGGCAAATGTCGCGAGGGCGGCAGCAGTAATGCTGATTGTCACGATGTTGATGGGGCCGCGCTTCTGAGCAAGTGAGCCACCTATAGGGGCAAAGATGATCATTGGGATAGTGAAAAGACTCAATGTCACGCCAATGAGCCAGGTTGGTGCGCCAAGGTCGCGAAGCAAGATGGACCAGAGCGCTTCGAACATTCCGATTGTGAGGTAAAAACCGACTGCCCCGGCAAGCGCGCTCTGAATTGCCGGCTTCGACAGGAGCGGCTTCGACAGGAGGTAGAGCACCGCATCTTTCGAAGGTTCAGGTGTTTCGATGTCGGGTGCAATTCGGCTGACAAAGAAAATTGCAATCGTGTAGCCGACAGCGAGAAAAACGAATGGTGCTCGGAGCCCGAAAAGTTGCGCCAGTGCAGCAGCGATCGCTGGTCCTAGAACAAACCCGACAAGGTCGAAAGCGGTTTGACGACCAAGGTTGATCCCCATGTTTTGCGGATCGCGGGCGATGATGATCCGTCGGATTGCTGGCCCGACCATTCCCGAGCCCAGCCCCAGTAGGAGTCGAGCAGCAACCCATTGCCAAAGTTCGGTTGAAAAGATCATCCAGAACATCCCGAATGCGGCGATCCCTACCCCGAGTCGCATCATGAGCCCGGCGTAACCACGGTCGGAATATCGGGAGAGAAATAGTTGGCTTAAGACGCCGGTGAAAAGACCGGCAAAAGCGATCAGTCCAACGTGTAAATTGGAAAACCCAAATCGGTCGCGGATATCGGCAAGAAGTGTGAACACGCTCCCGTAGCCCAGTGACAGAAGGGCAGTGAGAAGGAACAACAGCGCCATGGAGCGAGTGAGGCGGTGTTTATTTTCGCCCTCATGAAATTGTTCGCCCTCGCTTGAGGGAGTTGTGTCGTTGTCCATTGCTTCTCCTGCAGTCGGTGAGACGTTAGTCGTGAGGACTGCTGTGAGAGGGCTAGCGAAGTGGCCCCGACGAGGCCTGAGGGTGCCCCGATAGGGTTCGAGCTATGTCAGCGACTAGCGCTTCGCAAATTTCGTCAACCGATACTTCGTTTCGTGTGGATATTTGGTCCGATGTTGTTTGTCCCTGGTGCGCAATTGGCAAGGCCAACCTCGATCAAGCTCTCACCCAATTCGAACATGGCGATGAAGTGGAAATTGTTTGGCACAGCTTTGAGCTCGACCCCAACGCGCCCGTAACGCGAACCGGCAACTACGCAGGAATGTTGGCCAAGAAATACGGATCAACACCCGAACAGGCCCAGGCCATGATCGATCAGATGACCGAGCGAGGCACCGAATGTGGCGTTCCTTTTCGTTTCGACATAGTTCAACCCGGTAATACTTTCGATGCGCACCGTCTCATCCACTTAGGTGCCGCGCGAGGCCTGCAAACAGAAGTGAAGGAACGTTTTCTTCGGGGTTACCTTTCTGAGGGTGAAGCGATTGGGCTTCCCGAAGTTGTTGAACGGCTTGCCGTCGACGCTGGCCTTGATGCCGATGAAGTGGCCGCGGTGCTCAACTCGGATGCATTTGCCGAAGAGGTGCGCATCGACGAGGCCACCGCCGTTTCAATGCAAGTCACCGGGGTTCCATTTTTCGTTGTAGATCATCGCTACGGACTGGCTGGCGCTCAACCGCCAGAAACGTTACTCAAAGTGATGGAGCAAGCATGGTCCGAACGCGCACCCGCCCTCGGCACCATTGCCGAGGGCGAGGTTTGCGGTCCTGATGGTTGTTAACCGGCCAAATCGGTTCGGGTTTTAGGCCTTACGAGTCTCGGGAAGTCGAACGAGGGGAATCGTTCGGTCGGTCTTCTTTTGATACTCGCGGTACCACGCACGATCTTCGCAAAGAAGTTCCCAGATGCGGTCGTGCTCGGGGCCGTCTTCAAGAATGTCCGGCACCGAGTAAAACTCCCCGTCTTGCACCTTGATGTGGATCTCTGGATTCGCGTCGCCGTCACGAAGGTTGACGAACCATGACGGGTTCTTTTCGTGGCCGGCGAAGGAAGCGACAACGACGCGCACGCCATCAGGATCGCACCAATAAGGAAGGGCGATCTTGTGTTCTTTGCCCGACTTGCGGCCGATGGTCTTCATCAGCACGTGGTGCATGCCTGCTTGGACCCACACCTCGTCGATGTCAAACTTTTCCATTGCTTCGACATGGCTCTTCGTGAGTCCAATGATCTCTTCGTGGCTGGGGGTCTCCCACAGCATTTCAACCTTCTGATCTGTTGCCATTTCGCTTCTCCGTGAACAGTTGTAGTGAGTTTGTCAGATCAACGCTTAGAGCATGATTTCCCCGCCGTTGACGTTGAGTTCGGCGCCCGTGATCACACTTGAGAGGTCAGAGGCGAAAAACGCAACGGCATTGGCGCACTCGGCGTCGTCGGGGATGATGCCAAGTGGGATGTCCTTGGTAATTTCAGCGATAACAGCCTCGCGATCCTGGCCTTGCGATACCGCGTAATTGACGTAGCTCTCGACGGGAGGGCCCCACATCCACCCCATAAACGTGGTGTTCACGCGGATTCGATGGGCCCCGAGTTCCTTGGCCATCATTCGGGCGGCGATGGTGAGAGCGCCCTTCGATGTCGCGTAGCCCGATTGGCTTGCCAATGGCTTCTTTTGGATCATGGAGTTCACGAACACGATTGAGCCTCCACCGTTGTTTTTCATATGAGGAACAACCTGTTGGGTGAGTTGCAAGGTTCCGAACACGGTGATGTCGAAAGATTTTCGCCAGTCGTCGAAATTAGCATCTTCAAACATGGTGAACGGCGGTGGGACGTAGGCACTGTTGACAAGACAATCAATGCGGCCGAATTCGGCGATGGTCGCGTCGATCATTTTTTGTGTTTGATCGGGGTCCGAAATATCTGTTGGGTAAATAAGCACGCGACGCTCGGGCCACTGTTGGGCGATTTCCTCGGCGACCTGTTGCAGTTTGGATTCGGTGCGTGCCACCAGCACGACATCGGAACCCTCTCGGGCAAAGACGTAGGCAAGTTCCTGGCCGAGGCCCGGTCCGATGCCAGAAATGATTGAGATTTTGTTCTCGAGAATCATGATTTCCCCCTGTTTCGAAGTCATTGCCTACCACGAACCCGCCCCATAGCTAGGTCTTGCCCGTCAGGACATCGTTCCGTTGGTGGAGGTGGGGTTGCGTCAGGAGATCGTTCCGGTCAGCGCAGCACGCGGGAGAGTTTGAAGTCGCTCTGGTGGATGATTTCGCCGTCGAGGTTGACGACGGTGA
>Ga0209702_10002700_pt1 | contig 30058 bp, 20 predicted proteins | sample FRY01_FD_187210 | JGI IMG/M metagenome (GOLD analysis project Ga0209702, IMG submission 187210) | Freshwater microbial communities from Lake Fryxell liftoff mats and glacier meltwater in Antarctica - FRY-01 (SPAdes) (version 2) | ecosystem: Environmental > Aquatic > Freshwater > Ice > Glacier... | reverse complement strand
AGTATTCGTAAATCCGTAAAAATCGGTATATCCGTAAACCCTTTTGACTGAAACAGAACGAGTGCGAAAAATCAACTTATTCGTAAATCTGTATTTATTCGTATATCTGTAAACTTATTTCATAAAAAATCATGTCCATCCCGCCACGGCGGGCAGGCAATATTTAATCTGTGGCCCATGTTGTAGAGAGTAGTATCAAAAAAGCTCATAGCACAAAGCTCACCGCCCATAGCTCCAAAAAAAAATGCCTCGTTTTCACGAAGCATTTCTTTGGGATTTTATTCAATTATTAAGCTGTTGCCGTTGCCTCGAAAGGTTTAACGTAAACAAAAGATTTATCATCCATGCGCTTGCGGAATACAACCGTTCCATCAATCAATGCAAACAAAGTATGATCCTTTCCGATTCCTACGTTTGTTCCAGGATGATGCTTCGTGCCGCGTTGACGTACGATGATGTTTCCTGCAATTACTCTTTGTCCACCGTAGACTTTAATACCAAGTCTCTTGCTATGTGATTCGCGTCCGTTCCTCGAACTACCGACGCCTTTTTTGTGTGCCATGCTCTAAACTATTTATGCTTATTAATTAAGCGGTAATTTTTTCAATTTGAATTTTTGTCAAATACTGACGATGACCGTTCATTTTCTGGTAACCCTTACGACGTTTCTTTTTAAATACTAAAACCTTGTCACCTTTTAAGTGTGAAAGTACTTTAGCAGAAACAGAAGCACCTTCGATGAGTGGCGCACCAACTTTTATAGATCCGTTATTATCAACAAGGAGTACCTCGTCAAAATTTACTGAATCACCTTCATTTGCCTCTAAGCGGTGAATAAAGACAGGCTTATTTTCCTGAACCTTAAACTGCTGACCGGCGATGTTTACAATAGCGTACATGTTCTTCTTCTTAATTCCCCAATAAGGGAGGGCAAAGATAGAACATAGATTCGGAATTAACAAAGTGATGTGAAGAAAAGTATTAGTATCTATATTTACTGATAATCAATCGTTTATACAATTATTTTCAATCAATTAAACGATTTATTTGCATTTAATACGTCCAAAATACTTAAATGCAGATGAAACTAGAGCTCTTAATGTATGAAAAGTGCAATGCCTCTAAAATCTCTAGTTTTTAGGATAATTGCATCTCCACAAATTAGCAAAAAGCTGTAAATTAATAAGATGTTGCATGAAGATATAATTTTACAAGGAATTCAAGAGCATTAAACAAGATTCAGCCTCATCTGATTTATTCTTCGCATTTCTGCTGCAACTAATACAATTAAGATAGTCAACAAGACCATCGACGAGCCCATGGTTCCGAAATCCAAGCCGCCTTTTTCTCCGTTTTTGGTTAAGAGATCGCCGAAGGTAGCGCCGAAAGGTCGGGTGAGGATGAAGGCGAGCCAGAATAGAAATACAGGAGAAATTTTTGTGAAGGAATGTGCGAGTACTAATAGAAATAATAATGAGCCGATAAGTATGGCTCCACCTGCGAATCCTAATCCGGAATCGTCGGCGAGAAAATCGCCCAATGCGGTTCCAAGTGTATTGGAAAATAAAATGGCGGTCCAGTAAAACAGTTCAGCTTTGAAACTCATGGCTGCATTTACTGCTAAAGTTTTTTCAGAATGGCTCCATAAAATTAAAGTTATGCATAATAGTGAAACCAAAATCAGTGAACCGGTTGCGTATCCGAGTCCCAAGGTACGGTCCATAAAATCAGACATAGTAGTTCCGGCTGTACTGGTGGCTAAGATGACTAACCAATAAATTACAGGAGTATATTTTTTGCTTTTCAATTGCATGGCGAGCACAATAAAAAAGAAGAAGAGTAAAAATACGGAGCTCCATGCATAACCAATGTTTAAAGTCATAGAGAATAAATCACCGGCTGTTTCTCCCAATGTAGTTGCGCAAATTTTCATCGTCCAAAAAGCGGCGCCTAAGAGTGGTAATTTATTCGAATATTTATTTTGCATCCAGTTTTTTGTTGATGGTTTCCAACAACTCCAATTGTTTCGCTTGAGTACTGAATAAAATTTGAATTTGTTCTTCCATCAGCAAATTCATTTTTTGATGTAAATTTCTTAGCTCCAGTTCTGCTTTCAAATTGATGAGATAATCGTTTTCACTTCGCTTTCTGTCTTTCTCTTCTTTTCTATTCTGACTCATCATAATGATCGGTGCTTGCAGAGCGGCGACACAGGACAATATTAAGTTCATCAGGATAAAAGGATAGGGATCGAAAATTTCTTTTATAGGTAAAAAAATGTTGAATAATATCCAAACAAATAAGAGAACAATAAAAAAGATAATGAATTTCCAACTCCCACCAAAGCGCGCTACTTTGTCGGATATAGTCTGTCCTTTGGTTAATATTTCTTCCGGTTCATTCAACAAATTATCGACAATGAGTCTTTCGTCGCTCATGGCTTGTTGAACAATTTGCCGGAGCTTTAACAATTGTTCGTTCTCCGATGATAGAAGTTTTTTAATATCCTTTTCCATGATCCTATTTTAAAATATTAAATGTTATCAATAAAATGAAAAGTAAGATTCCTATCAATGAAAAAATAAAAAAATAATCGGCCCACTCTTAAAGTTCAATAGCACGTCGCTCGTATTTCGTGCGAATTAAAATAAATGGTAAAACACAACTCACGGTCAACAAACATGTAATGACAGCGGTAATTTCATCTACCAATTTTCCATCCACTTGATTGGCGATGTGGAGCGATGTAATAACGAATAAACAAAATCCTAAAAGATTTGCAGCAGTGCTTCGTATATGTGGAGATGTTGTTTTTTTCATAAAATAACAGAATCAATTATTAAAGCACATAGAAAAAACATTGTTGTTCTATTTTTTAATGACTACTCCATCTGCCGAATAAAAATATTCGGTAGGTCGAACACCCTTCCTTACCTCAATTTCGTATTTAGTTTGTCCGGCAGCGGTTTCAATGATCATGACACTTTTTACTTTTTCAGCTTTGTGTTCAGCGTTAAATGCCGTTTTTACTTTTTCAGGAAGTGCAACAAAAGTGATGGGCGATTCGGTTTCTAACCAGGCTCCGTTTGTTGAATAGTTGGACGAATAAAATTTTCCATTCCATTTATAATTTGCTTCCCATTCCGTTTCACTTTCTTGCTGCCATTTTATATTGGCAGCATCCGGATATTTTTTCAGGAAGGAGCTATTTACAATTTCCGGGACTTGAGCATCCGCTACGGAGAAGAAAAAAACTCCTAAGAATAACATGGTGATGAACTTTATTTTTTTCATTTTTGATAGATGTATGTTGAACGATTTATTTCAGATACTATTTCAGTCCATGATATTTCAATTTGAAAAAATAGCTGCGCAATCAATTCGATTAATTACTCTTCGAATGTAAACAAAACTTGAATCACTGTTCTGTTTTTTGGATGAATCTTTTCAAAAGAAATCAAACAGTAAATTTACAAAAATCGCATCTGAAAAAATATTTATTTCCAAAGACGATCTAATTTCAATTCTCCTTTCCAGCTAATTAATGCTACACCGCCCAAAATGGCAAATAATGCAATTAAATGCATCGGATTTAATAGTTCTCCGTCGGCCAATCCCCAAGCCAAGGCGATAACCGGCATGGTATAAGTAACGGCAGAGGCAAATAAAGGTCCTGCAGTTTTTACCAAATTAAAATATAAAATATTAGAGAGTGCTGTTCCAAAAATGGATAAGGTCGCTAAACTTAAGAAGGCCATTTTCGCCTCCGGCAGATGGAAGAGTCGGTGAGTAAAGTCTGTAGTACTTAAATAAATTCCGTAAGGAATACCAACGATCATTAAAGCAATGGCTGAAATCAACAAGGCATCTTGATCGGCTAAAAAAGTTTTGATGGTGTTTACAGAAATTCCATAACAACAGGTGGCAATAACAATGAGAGCGGCAAATCCTGCTTCAATGCTGAGGCCTCCTCCTGAACGAATAAAAACCAATCCCGCTGCTCCAATGAATCCAATCATCACACCGATAGTTTGTCGTTTACTAAATTTCGAATGGAAGAAAAATACACCAATCAACATAGTAAAAAGCGGAGTGAGTGCGTTGAGCATTCCTGCTAATGATGATGAAATTCTAGTTTGTGCTTCCGCAAATAAAAAGGCCGGGATTCCACTGCCCACTGCTCCTACTACGGCCATGTATTTAATGGCTGATAATTTCAAATTTTTAAAACGACGAATGGCCAATAAGGAAGATGCAAAACAAGCAATAACCATTCGAATCGCCGCCACTTGATCAGGAGGAAATCCGGTGAGTCCGCGTTTCATCAAAATAAATGAACTGCCCCAGATCAATGTCAACAAAATCAACATCACCCATTTTAGCGACAACAAATTTTTCATTTACGTTTCGATCTGAACTTTTTAGGATCTTTCTTTGAATCTTTCTTTGAATCTTTCTTAAAATCTTTCTTCGCAGGAAACTTTTTTGCAGGCTCTTTTTTCACATGAAAAGCGCCTTTGAAATTAGGATCTTCTTTCCTTTTCTGAGTATCAATTTCCCGTAACATGGCTTGCGTTTCATCATAACCGGTTTCCGGAATTTCAATGTTACGTGGGACTTTTTTTTCCGGAACTTTTTGTCCAATCATTTTTTCAATCTGCACTAAATGATATTCATCGGCAGGCGAAACAAAGGTGATGCTATTTCCAGTCTTAAAAGCTCGTCCGGTCCGACCAATACGATGCACATAATCCTCATAAATAAGTGGAATATCAAAATTGATAACATGTGAAACATCCGGAACATCCAATCCTCTTGCAGCAAGATCAGTGGTGACCAATACAGAAATATTTTCTTCGCGAAATCTTTTCATGGAATTGATTCGGGTTTGCTGCGTTTTATTTCCATGAATCACCAAAACAGAATCATCCCCGTATAATCGCTGCAAATATTTTCCGGTATTGCTTGCATTGACTTTTGTTTTACTGAAAATAATCACCTTATTAAAAACTTTTTCATCTTTCAAAAGTTCGGTCAACAGATTCAATTTCCCTCGTAAATTAGGAACTTTATAATGTACTTGAGTAACCGTCTCAGCAGTTTTTAAATCGGGACGAATTTCAATCTCGACGGGATAATCGAGTAAGTCGCCGGCAATTTTGCGAACCAACTCCGACATCGTTGCAGAGAACAATAAATTCTGTCGCTTCTGCGGCATCGTCTCGAGGATGCGATGAAACTGACCGATAAAACTTTTATCCATCAAGCGCTCGGCTTCATCCAGCACCAAATGTTTTATTTTTTTTGATTTGATATATCCTTGTGTGTATAAATCCAAATACCTTCCCGGTGATGCTACCAAAATATCAATACCAGCTTCAATGGCTGCAATTTGTTGTTTGGCACCTTGCCCGCCAAATACAACGGCATAACGCAAATCGGTGTATTTCGAAAGTTGCGCAATGGTATTTCCTACTTGAATACTTAACTCACGAGTGGGAACAATAATTAAAACCCTAGCATCTTTTCCTTGTGCATAATTCAATGTCCGCAACAAAGGCAATAAATACGCTGCTGTTTTTCCGGTGCCGGTTTGAGCAACACCCAACACATCTCTCCCGCCTAAAATAGAAGGAATTGCTTTTTCCTGAATGGCAGTAGGCTTTTCATAGCCTGCATCGGCAATGGCATTGAATAACTGTTTATTTAAATTAAAATCACGAAATGAATCCACGCTGCGAAAGTAAGTATAAAGAAGGGGCTTGAATGAATTGGTAAGATTAAATCTGTAAGAAAAAAGATGAATGCCAATGAAAAGAAAGTAGAATTTCGAATTAAAGACTAAAAAAATTTATAAAAAACTTCTTAAACGATTGTTTATCAATGATATTACGGGTTACCAAAAATAGAAATATTAACCTTCTTTTAATTCGTTTTTAAGAATAGCTCGCTCGAGTAATTGTAATTTTGCGCTATGAAAAAGCGCTATTTCCGACTGAAGACGAGGAACATTTTATTACGAAGAAGCGTTTAACAACTACCTATCAAATCCTCCATGTCTCATCCTTTCGGGAAATTCATTTCCTACTTTCTCTTCTTCTTTTTATCAACTAACTTTTGCCAGGGTCAAAACGATCTACCCTCACCGGCATCCAATATTCAATCTATAAAAAATGGTGCTCTTATTATTTCAATGGATACCAATTTTCAAAAACTTCCTGGAATATTCAATTTGAAAGCATATGGACTCATCAATGAATTATTGCAAAATGAAATTCCGGTCAAATGGGTGATCAAAAGCGGGAAAACAAGATCTTCTGCCGGGTCTATTGATTTTACCACGAATGTAAAGAGAGTTTCGCCGGATACATTAAACATGGGCGCAATTGCTTTCCGCAGCGGAGCATTCATCATTGATAGTACTTATGCAGACACTGCGATGTCAATCATTAAAACCTTTGGAAATAATGTTGCTGTATTTTATCTAAATAATACATTGAACATGGATGTGCGTTATACATTAACACACAAGCCCAGAATTTTACTTTTAAATTCTAGTGGATACGACACCATCGCCGTAAAATACTTAATTGAAGCAGGGATTTCATCCAATTCATACAAATTACAAATGCCTGCAGGTACAACCTTCAATTCAAATGGCAAATGGTCCTTGATTTCAGAAACACATTTACATTCTACAGATACAGGTGTATTTAATCCATTACTTCGATATAGTGTTCAACAAGGTGCTAATCTTATTTTAGCCTGCGCTACATTGGGAGCCATGGAAAATACTACTTTGACGATGACTACTGCTGGTGTAGATTCTTTTTCAACGGGATTAGCAGCAGTGCTCTATAATAACCCCGACTTACCGATTGCACAGTTTTTAGGAACCATCATGTCACCGAATGGAGAATATAAACTTTGGCGACCTAAAACAGGAAGTACGATGCGCACGAACACCTACGAAATAATGAGAGGTGGTGCCGGAGGTTTTTTCTATACCATGGCTGGGATGAAAATGCGTCCCAATAATTTAGCAGGAGGAAATATGTTTTACATTGCAGGTCATGAGCATTACCAATGGACTGCAAGCTCCGGAAGTATTAATGATATCAATAGAATTAATGGACGAAGAATATTTTTGAATTCGATTTTTATTCCGGCAAGTGATTCTATTAATGGAATTGATTTTAAAACGGATGTTGCCGTGAAGATGATTGCACAAACGGGATGGGCTGTGAAATACGAAGATTTTACAATTAAAATTGCAGCCACGAACATTGGTCCCGGAACGGCAAGAAGATTAAATTTAAATGCAATACTACCGGCAGGACTGCTCTATAAAACGCATACTGCAAGTTATGGAACATTCAATCCAATAACCGGTATTTGGGCGATGGATTCACTGCAAAAAAAGCAATCGGATACGCTAACATTAACAGTGAAAATTAATGCACTTGGGAATATTGTATACCCTTCCGTGATTGTGAATCCGAGTTATGAGTTAACGAAAATAAATAATTTCGATACACTTTATTTATTCGGAATCAGCAGACCGGTGGCTGTGAATGATACTTTACAATTCACCGCTGCTTCCTTCGTTGATTATCCTGTAAAAATTAATGATTACGATGAAGACGGAGGACCATTTGCCAACGCCACCATTCTCGCAGGACCCTTTCGCGGAACTGCCACGGTATTGAATGGAGACTTCATTCGTTATACCTTAACGAGTTTTGGTTTTACCGGAACCGATAGCTTACAATATCTCACGTGTGATAATTATCCGCTCTGTGATACAGCTTGGTTTTTTATTACAATCTCTTCTCCCCTCCCTGTGAGTCTGATGAATTTTACAGGGAAAAGAGTACTTGATGAAGTAAAACTAGAATGGTTCACACTCTCCGAAAAAAACAATGACTATTTCGAAATTGAAAGAAGCATCAACGGATTAACTTTTGAAAAAAGAGGACAGTTGAAAGGATATGGCACTTCGAATTTTATCAATCGATATACTTTCAGCGATACTGAACATCCGGCTTCTATGCTATATTATCGATTACAACAATATGATTTTGACGGAACGAATGCAACTTCAAAAATAATTGCATTATCGAAGTACGGTAAAAATGAATTTTCGGCTTCCATTTACCCGAATCCTTCGGATGGATATATGCAAGTCATCAGAGCCATTGGTGTTAGTGGGGAATTAAGTTTAATCATCACCGATTTGGGCGGGCGAGTTATCTCCGAACAATATTGGGATGCGGATACCAACGGCAGTATTTTAGAATTCAGTGATCAATCGCAAAAACTTTCCGCCGGTTGCTACATCGCCACCTTCCGCAACGCCGAAAAAATGCAGACTTTGAAATTGATTGTACGTTGATAATTGCTTCGACAATAATAATTAATTTACTGCATATAGAAAAAATCAGTAAAGAATTCAGAGAATCAATTTTCTTAAAGGACTAAATTCTACACTAATTAATACGATCAATTTCACGCAAAAGGGCAAACCTGAAGGAATTTGTGAGTAATAATAGAAACAATAAAAATCATCTCATGCAAATCCTACAGGTATCGGAGCTAAGATCGCAAAGTGTCATAGTAAATTAATCAAAATCTATATACGTTTCTCTATTCAAGTTCGAATTGATATTTGACCATGCAATCAGTATTGATTTAATAGAAATAAATTTTACTAAATAATTGCAAAAAATTATTTTCGAATTTACAATCAATTTACCTTTTGAAGTAAATTTTATTTTAGAATACCTTAGCGAACTTTGCTCCTTTGCGTCCGATAGCCAATGAGCTTTGCGTGAAAAAACCGAATAGATTTTAAAAGATAAATTCAATTTCAACCCTTACGAATCACAACATTTAGTTTTGATTCGAGTTGTTTCATGAGTTTATTCATGACGGCATCAATTTGTTTATCTTGAAGCGTGGCTTCATCATCGCGGAGAATAAAACTGAGCGCGTAGGATTTTTTTCCGGCTTCCATTTTATCGCCTTCGTACACATCAAATAAATTTACCTTTTTTAATAGTGTTGGCTCGCTGGCGAAAGCAATTTTTTCCAGTTCGGAATATTTCACAGCTTTGTCGAGGATCATTGATAAATCACGACGCACCTCTGGAAATTTTGGTGGTCCTGCAATTACGCGATCTTTTACCTCGATGAAACGATATATGTTTTCCAAATTGAATTCTGCATACCAAACATCTTGCGAAACATCACAAGCCTTCAACACCTGCTTTTTCACTCTTCCCATTTTTACCAATGAAGATGATTTGATAGAAAAAGACATACAGGCATCCAATGCATCGGAATCACTCTCGTCCAACTGAACTTGTTTCTGCAGATTCATTCCGAGATCAAGCAGCAAATTTTCAACAATTGATTTCAGGAAATAAAAATCATATCCTTGTGATTTCATCTTCCAATGCTCCGATACCATCTCACCGGTAACAAACAAACACAAATTGGATTCTTCAATATACTTTCCTTTCGCTTGTGCATACACTTTTCCCAACTCAAAGAAACGAAGATCTTTTTGTCGTCTGTTTACATTGTAGGCAATAGTTTCTAATCCTGTCATCAACATGCTGTGACGCATCAATGCTAAATCATTGGAGAGTGGATTTAAAACCTGCACGCTTTCTAAACCCTCTCTCATCGGAATACTTTCGAGGTAAGAATTTTTAGTAAGGCTGTTTGTTAAAATCTCTCTGAATCCATTCGCAACCAAGTTCGCTCCCATTCGCTCAATAATTTCTTCCGGATCGGGATTCGCTTGTTTCCCGGGAGACACGGCGAACTTTTTCGGTAAGGCGATATGGTTATAGCCGTAAATTCTCAAAACTTCTTCTGCAACATCGGCAGGACGTGTTACATCGACCTTGAATGCAGGCACCGAAACTAAAAATCCTGAATCACGATCTTCCAAAATTTCCATTTCCAAATCTTGAATGATACGCTTCACAGTAGATTTTTCAATTTCTTGTCCGATGATGGACGTCAAATAATCATAGGTAATTTCTATTTGTTTTGCAGCAACTTTCACCGGATATAAATCAATGATTTTAGAACTTACCTTTCCTCCGCATATTTCTTCAATCATTTTAGCAGCGCGCTTCAATGCATAGACTGTCATTTCGGGATCTGTTCCTCGCTCAAATCGAAAGGAAGAATCCGTATGCAAAGCATGTTGCTTTGCCGATTTACGCACGTGCACCGGATGAAAACAAGCACTCTCTAAAAATATTGCTGTTGTACTCTCTGATACGCCACTATCCCATCCTCCGAAAACTCCCGCAATACACAAGCCGCCACTCGCATCAGCAATCATCAATTCTGTTCCACTTAAAATTCGCTCAGTTCCTTCGAGTGATTTAAATTTAGTTCCAGCGGCTAAACTTCCAACAATAATTTTTCCACCTTGAATTTTACTTCTGTCAAAAGCATGCAAAGGCTGACCTAGATCCATCATGATATAATTCGTGATATCAACTACATTGTTGATGGGACGAAGTCCAATACTCTTCAGTCGATTCTGCAACCACTCCGGAGAAGTACCTACTTTAATTCCTGTGATTTCTACTCCTGAATAACGCGGACATGCATTCGCATCTTTGACTTCCACTTGAATTGTCGCTGACTCATTTCCCGCCTTAAAATCATCTACAGAAAGCACATTCAACACTACACTTCCATCTTTAGAAAACAAAGCCTTCACATCACGCGCTACACCCAAATGCGAAGCAGCATCGGCACGGTTGGGTGTTAATCCAATTTCAAAAACTATATCGTTCTCCACTTTAAAATATTCTGCTGCGGGTGTACCTGCATTGAGTGTATCCGGCAACACCATCACACCGGCATGCGATTTTCCTAAACCAATTTCATCTTCCGCACAGATCATTCCTTCGGAAGCTTCTCCTCTAATTTTAGATTTCTTTATTTCAAAAGACTCACCACCGGCAGGATACAACACTGTTCCCGGTAAAGCTACAACTACGGTTTGTCCCGCAGCAATATTTGGAGCACCACATACTATTTGTCGCGGTGTACCATCTCCCACATCCACCGTAGTAACATGCAAACGATCGGCATTCGGATGTTGCACGCAAGTAAGCACCTTGCCAATACAAAGACCATGGAGTCCGCCCTGCACACTCTGCCAAACACTCATTTGTTCTACCTCCAAACCGCAATCGGTGAGTGCAGCAGAAAGCTCATCAGGAGTGCATTTTACCTTTACAAATTGCTGGAGCCAGTTATAAGAAATTTTCATATCCTCGGGTGAATTTCATGCAAAAGTACCAAATAGCGACTAGTTAAAAAACACCTGGACATACATCCAAACAAAAAACCTCAGGAATTAAAAAAATCCCTGAGGTTCAAAGGTATTCGAGATAAAATTATCGTCTGATGACGACAAAACCATTCAATGGCTTTTCATCATTCTTCAAATCGAGGATATAATAATAGGTCCCGTTTGGTAAAACTTCACCGATTTTAATTTTTTCTACATTCGAGAATCCGTTCCAGGTATTGTCATATCGATCCATTTCATACACCAAATTACCCCAGCGATTGAAAATTCGCAGATTCGCATTCGGATATTGATCGATATCGGTAATGACAAAATAATCATTGAACCCATCTCCATTGGGAGAAAATCCGGTTGGAATTACTATATCATTGCAAATAGCGCTCACAACTACAGAATCCATCGCAGTACATCCGTTCAAGTCAGTACCAATAACGAAATAAGTATTGGAAGAAGATGTATTCACTACAGTAGCAGCAGAATTCGGACTCACACATAAATTCGCAGGCAACCATGAATATGAATTTGCACCAGCTGCATTCAGCGTTAAAGCTGCATGACAAGCCACGTTTTCATCCATCCCTGCGTCTACATTAGGTAAAGAATTCACAGTAATTGTAAGCGGTCCGTCACTCAATACTCCACATCCTGAACTGGCAGTGACTTCATAATCTCCGGACTGCGTAACCCACAATTGTGTTAATGTATCATTTACTAATGGTGCTCCACTCAACAACCATTGGTATGAAAAACCGTTGTGAACATCCACATTTAAAACTGCACTTTCTCCTTCACAAAATACATTTGCTCCGGTCAATGTGATGCTGATGGCTGATGAATCCACCAAGTTATAAGAACTGACCAGTACACATCCTGCCGAGTCAGTAATTAATAATTGATAAAATCCGGTTGTTAAACTATCGATTGAAGTGGTAGTGTCATTGGTGCTCCACAAATAAGTATAGGGACTAAATCCTCCACTTGCCAATGTCTGAATCGACCCCATGGTATTCGCAAAGCAATAGGGATCTACTACTGTTGAACTCACCATGATGGGAGTAGACAATTCTGCAATCGTATCGCTTAACGTTAATGCACAACCGTTAGTATCATTAATTTGTACTGTGTAAACTCCGGCTAACAATGCATTTAAAGAATCTGTTGTAGCTCCATTATTCCAGTTATAAGTATAACCGGGTGTTCCACCACTTACAGCAAGATGGATAAATCCGGAACTGTCGCCATAACATGAAATATCATTTGAAGTCATAATAACAACTAAAGGAGCAGATGGGGCAATGATGGTATCAGATATGGAGAAAGTACAGCCATTGGAATCGGTAATCATTACTAAATAAATTCCTGCAGCTAATGAATCCAAATCTTCATCGCTTGATGCATTGTTCCAAACATAAGTATAAGGCAAAGTTCCTCCTCCAACTTGTAAGTCAATGGTACCATTGTCTTCACCAAAACATAAAACATCTTGCTTCACAGTCACAGCGACTAAAGGCAACAATGGACCTTGCACTGTATCTATATGCGTTAATACGCAACCGTTAGAATCGATAATGCTTACCGTATAAATACCGGCGAATAAACTGTCGATGTCTTCATCCGAAGAACCATTCGACCAGGAATAGGCATAAGTACCCGTAGGATTTAAAGTAATATCAATGGCTCCGATGCTGTCGCCGTTACAAAGTACATTCGTAACAACTGATGTAATTTGTGCCAATGGATGAATGTAAACGTACACCCAGGCTGTATCACACCCTACAGGAATTCCCTGATCGCAAATTACATATTGCAAACTATCCCATCCTCCACTTCCGGCATTGGCCGTATAAATGATTTCATTGGTCAGAGAAACAAATGCTATTCCTTGACTTCCTTGATTTAAAATTGAAACCGAAAGAGAATCGCCTTCTTGATCAAAATCATTTGCCAACACATTGATGATTGATACATCAGCAGCACAAACAATGGCTGAATCATTCAAAGCAATTGGTGCATCATTTACCGGAGTGATGGTAATAATCACCAATGCTGTATCGCACAAAATAGGTTGAGGAAAACCGGAATCACACATGGCATAAATCAATGTATCCATTCCGTTGAAATTTGAATCGGGGCAATAGGTAAGAATTCCCGTGATAGGATCTAATACAAACGTTCCATTTGAAGGACCGGAAATAATTACCAGAGTTGAGAGATCCAACATGTTTTCCACATCGGAATCATTGCTGAGAATTGCAATTTGAATGCAAGAATCTTCAGGTGTAGTCGCATAATCATCCACCAACATCGGCGCATCATTAACCGGAGTGACCGTGATGATCACCCAAGTACTATCGCAATACACGGGCATACCGTCATCACAAATGGTATAAAGTACCGAATCAATTCCATTGAAATTTGGTCCTGGTGTATATATAATCACACCTCCTGGTCCAATGGTTACAGTACCGAAAAACGGACCTTGCAACACAGCAAGAGAATTCGTATCTAAATTATTATTAGGATCTGAATCATTGTTTAATACATAAATAACTATGGCAGTATCTTCCGCTGTGGTAACAGTATCGCCAATTAAAACGGGAGGATCATTCACCCAAATGGTGATGCTGCTGTTCGCAGTACAACCAAGGCTATCCGTCACCGTTAGTAAGAAAGTTGTTGTCACCGTTGCTGTGAGTGTAGGATTAGCAATTAAGCTATCACTTAAATCTTGACCTGGTGTCCATACATAAGTATAAGGTGAAGCTCCGCCTGAAGCAGCAGGTGCACCTCCTAAAGTCACTAATGTTCCGGTGCTCACAAATTGATCTGCTCCTGCATCTGCAATAGGCAAAGGATGAATTTGAATGTTGATGGTATCTGTGCTTGTACAAGTTCCATTTGTAATAATCCATACAAAAACATTGCTTCCTGTTTGTAAATTACTCACAGTAGAGGCTGGATTATTTACATCGTCCACAATGGCTGCACCTAAAGATGTCCAGGTACCGACTCCGCTTCCTGTTGAATTGGCAGAGAGCGCCATGGTACTCGCAGCACAAACTTGCTGATCGGAACCTGCGTTAGCTAAAATAATTGAGTCCACAAATACAGTCATGGTATCTGAATTCACACAAGACCCATTCGTCAATGTCCAAACAAATTGATTTGCTCCGTACGCTAAATTATTGACTGCAGATGTGGGAGAAGAAGGAGTACTGATTGTAGCAGCTCCTAAGCTTGTCCAAACACCACTTCCCAAACTTGGAACTTGTGCATTTAAATTTGTAGTAAAGGTTTCACACAAATTTTGATCGCTTCCTGCATCTGCAATTTCGTTTTGATTGACGGTAATCACAACAGTGTCTTGTGAAATACATGCACCGTTGGTGATGGTCCAAACAAATGAATAATTTCCGGCGCTTGAAAGGCCTGTTACTCCGGAATTAGAAGCGCTCGGACTCGTAAGTGTTCCACCATTCAATGCTGTCCATGTTCCGTTTCCTGAAGAAGGAATATTTCCGGAAAGTGCAACCAGAGTGCCTAAACAGACTTGTTGATCAGATCCGGCAATTGCCGAAACTAAATTATCGATGATAATATTGATGGTATCACTGCTGATACAAGCACCGTTGGTGATATTCCAAACAAATAAATTATTTCCTATTGCTAAATTACTGACTGCGCTATTCGCTGAACTTGCACTTGCAATCGTTGCAGCTCCTAATGATGTCCAGAGACCAGTTCCTGGCGCTGGAGAATTTCCGGCTAAAGTACTTGTTGTTACTGCACATAAATTTTGATCGGGGCCTGCGTTTGAAAGAACGGCTATAGTTACCGTTATACGTACGGTATCTCTGCTGATGCAAGCTCCGTTGGTGATGGTCCAGATGAAATCATAATTTCCAGCAGTACTTAATCCACTTACCGAAGTAGATGGATTGTTCGCATTTGCAATAGTAGCTGAAGATGATGTTGACCACGTTCCGCTACCGGGTGCAGGAGAATTTCCGCTCAAGGTTGCTGTTGGTGATGAAGCACAAATTTGTTGATCGGGACCTGCGTTGGCAGGAATCAATGTACTGATGACAATATTTATAGTATCACTGCTGATGCAAGCACCGTTGGTGATGGTCCATACAAATAAATTATTTCCTATTGCTAAATTACTGACTGCGCTATTCGCTGAACTTGCAATTGCAATCGTTGCGGCTCCTAAAGATGTCCAGATACCTGTTCCCGGCGCTGGAGAATTTCCAGCTAAAGTACTTATTGTTACTGCACATAAATTCTGATCCGGACCTGCGTTTGAAAGAACGGCTATAGTTACCGTTATACGTACGGTATCTCTGCTGATGCAGGCTCCGTTGGTGATGATCCAGATGAAATCATAATTTCCTGCAGTACTTAATCCACTTACCGAAGTAGATGGATTGTTCGCATTTGCAATAGTTGCCGACGATGATGTTGACCACGTTCCGCTTCCGGGTACAGGAGAATTTCCGCTCAAGGTTGCTGTTGGTGATGAAGCACAAATTTGTTGATCGGGACCTGCGTTGGCAGGAATCAATGTACTTATAATAATGTTAATGGTATCTCTGCTGATGCAATTTCCATTCGTAATGGTCCAAACAAATAAATTATTTCCGACAACCAAATTACTGACTGCGCTATTCGCTGAACTTGCATTTGCAATCGTTGCAGTTCCTAAAGAAGTCCAGAGACCAGTTCCTGGCGCTGGAGAATTTCCTGCTAAAGTACTTGTTGTTACTGCACATAAATTCTGATCCGGACCTGCGTTTGAAACCACAGCTGAATCGATGGTAATTCTTACTGAGTCACGAAGAACACAAGCTCCGTTGGTAACAGTCCATACAAACACATAGACACCAGCGTTAGTCATTCCCGATACCGTGGTATTTGAACTCGAAGGACTAGCAATTATTGCTGATGAATTTGTAGACCAAAGTCCGGTTGCCGGCAAAGGATTATTTCCTGATAATGCCACAATACTTCCCTGACACACTTGTTGATCTAGTCCGGCATTGGATGGAATTTGAACATTAACAGTGATACGCATAGTATCTCTATTCAAACAAGTTCCGTTTGTAATGGTCCAAATGAATACATGATTTCCGGGAGTTAAAGCGGTAATGGTAGTCGTAGGACTTGTAGGTGTTGTAATGGTTCCTCCATTTAATTTCGTCCACAATCCTGTTCCGGGAGCTGGATTATTTCCTGCCATCGTTACTGTAGTTTGTGTTTCACAAATTTGAATATCGGGACCTGCATTGGCAAGTATTAAAGCATCAATACGTATTACGATAGTATCTCTACTTACACAAGCACCATAAGTAGTTGTATATATAAAGGTGTTCAATCCGACCACCAAACCACTAACGGTAGTTGTAGCCGAAGTTGGAGTTGCGAAGGTAGCAGAACCGGTGGTGGTCCAAAGAGCAGTACCTGGTGCTGGACTATTTCCTGTTAAAGTAGCCGTAGTGGCATTACAAATTTGCTGATCGAGACCTGCATTAGCAATCACAGGATTACGAACTATAAATACAACGGTATCTCTCGAAACACAAGGTCCGTTGGTGATGGTCCAAACAAAATTATAAAAACCGGGTGACGTTAATCCGGTAACGTTAGATGTATTACTATTCGGTGTAACAATGACACCGCCGTTTAAAGCTATCCATACTCCTGTTCCGGGCGCGGGATTATTTCCGCTCAATAAACCTGAAGCCGTACTCGTACAAATTTGACGATCGTTTCCTGCCAAAGCAACAACCATATTGGTCACTGTAATCAACATCGTATCACGACTAACACAAGCACCATTGGTGACAGTCCAAATAAACGTATATACACCGGCGTTAGTGAGTCCGCTTACGGAAGCACTTGCAGATGTTGGATTTGTAATTGTAGCAGACGATGATGAAGTCCACATTCCTGTGCCGGGAGAAGGACTTGAGGCATTTAAAGAAGTTGTTCCAGGACTCGCACATACATTTTGATCAACACCTGCATTGGCGGTCACCGGATTTGATACAACAATATTCATCGTATCACGATTCACGCATGCTCCATTGGTTACCGTCCATATAAAAACATAAGTGGCGGGAGTATTTAAACCTGAAATTGTAGTATTTCTATTTACGGGATTCGCGATAATTGCCGAACTGGAAGTGGTCCAGACTCCGGTTCCAGGAGCAGGATTCGCAGCAGCCATCGTTGTGGTTCCGGGATTGGTACAAAGAAATTGATCAGGACCTGCGTTCACGGGTACCGGTTGATCAACAATTACTGTTACTTGATCGGCGGCGCTACAAGTTCCATCTGACACTACCCAAAAGAATAAATAAGTTCCACTCACTAAATTAGAAATGACTGTTGTATCGTTTGCCGGTGTCGCAATAACTCCGGAGGAAGAAGTAAACCAAGTACCCGTTACACCTGCGATGTTTGGATCCACTGCAAAAATTGAAGTTGTAGATTGAGGTGAGCAAATTCGAACTGTATTTTGTATTGCTTGTGCAACGAGTACATAAATAATTTTTGTGGCGGTATCTTTTGCACCGTTGGCGTCAGTTACAATTAAAGTCACTGTATAATTTCCTCCTGCGGAATACGCATAATTCGGATTTTGAGCAGAGGATAAACCACCATCACCGAATGTCCAACTCCATGCTGTGATTGCAGCAGAACCGGGAATCGACATATCAATAAAAGAGACAGTATTGCTAATACAAACGATGGTATCGTTCGCATCAAAAGCAGCAATCGGAGCTTGTGCTTTTGCTGTTTGATTAAAGCAGCAGAGCAACAATAAAACAATTCCGGTAATTTTCAGATTTCTAACACTTCGCAACATTTTCAACGGTTTTGATGTCGTGGGACATTTTTACATGAATTCTTACGAAAAACGTGTAAGGTTAGTTTCGGAATCATCTTCACAATCAGAATTAAAATTGAATTAGAAAATTTGGTTCTAAAAAAAAGCAAAAAAAATCAGCTTTTTACAACAGCCAAAATCACACTCCTACGTATAAAAAAATGAAAGGTTACAAAAAGGACAAAAAAAACCCGAACTTACAGGTTCGGGTTTCAGGGAATAAATTAATAGGGACTAGGAAATATACTAAGTCAATAATTCTTTTACTAATGCTGAGACTAATTTATTGTCTGCTTTTCCGGCTAACTGCTTTGTAACAACACCCATTACTTTGCCCATTTCAGCGGGAGATTTTGCTCCTGTTTGTTCGATCGCTGCTTTCACTGCTGCACGAATTTCTTCTTCGCCCATCATCTCAGGAAGATATTTCGAAATAATTTCTACTTCTTCACGCTCAGGAGCAGCAAGATCTTCGCGATTCTGCTTTTCATAAATTTCGATCGACTCTTGCCTTTGCTTCACCAACTTTTGCAACATCTTCACTTCATCCTCTTCGGATAACTCTTTACCGGCAGCACTTGTTTTAGCAATCAATATGGCTGATTTAATTGCCCTGATTGCGCGCAAGCCCGCTTCATTCTTTGCAAGCATGGCCGCTTTCAAATCGGGCATAATGGTTTGTTCCAGACTCATTCTTTTATTCTTTTAATCTACACGATCGTGTAAAAATGGATTGTTAGGTTTAATCTCCGGTTTATTATCATCCAATGACAAAGTATAGCGACTAACATTGTTGTCAGAAGAAGCGGGAGTATTTTCCAACTTCACATTTCTTCTTTTAAATGCAGGCTCCTTTTCCATTTCAGCTAATCCGCTTGGAGAATTGTGACGCATTCCTGCTTCCTTCAATCGCATGATACGCTCTAGTGAACGCTGATACATATCGTCCTCTTGATTTTTAGATTGCTCGGCAGTTTGATGAGAAGAACGAATTGACTCCTGATGCAATTCATGACGAATAACAGGCGCTTCATTTGTTTCCGCCACTGGAGGAGGAGTAGTTTGTTCTGCTTGATTTGTTTTGATGTAGGGCTCTTCGGCAGCAGGGAAATCCAATTCAATCATTCCTGATTCTGCTTCCATGCTCACATTCAAATCATCATTATAACCATAAATATACTCTTCATTTGTACTATAGCCTAAGTCTTCACGAATAAATACAAAAGGCTCAGCAGAATCAACAGAAGCAATAGGTGCATCTTCAATATTCGGTGTAGAATTTTGTGCAACAGCGGTAGCCACTACATGTGCATGAGTATTCCCTACCGGCTCATTCAAATTATGAATGATCACTTCAGGACGTTTTACCTCTGCCAACTTTTGCTCACCTGTTTTAAATCCGGTAGCAATTACAGTAACAGATACTTTATCACCTAAACTTGGGTCATGACCTAATCCTAAAATAATTTCAGCAGTTTGTCCGGCCTGAGCTTGGATGTAATCATTGATCTCTCCAACTTCATCCATCGTCACTTCATTATGACCACTGGTAATGCTTAATAAAATATAATTAGCACCTTCAATAACATTGTCATTTAACAAAGGAGAATCAAGAGCTGCTTCTGCTGCGCGCACCGCACGATTGTCGCCTTCTGCATGTGCAGAACCCATGATTGCAACACCGCTGTCCTTCATAACGGTTTCTATATCCGCAAAGTCAACATTTAAGTGCATCGTATTCGTGATGATTTCGGCGATACTCTTTGCAGCCGTTGCTAAAATATCATCTGCATGACCGAAAGCTTCTCTCAATTGTAAGTTGCCATGTATTTCACGCAATTTATCGTTGCAGATGATAAGCAATGCATCCACATTCTTTTTCAATTCTTCAATTCCTGCTTCTGCTTGCAGTTTACGTTTACGACCTTCGAAAGCAAATGGAATTGTTGCTATACCAATGGTAAGCACACCCATTTCACGAGCGATGCCTGCAATGATTGGTGCAGCACCGGTACCTGTACCACCACCCATTCCAGCAGTGATAAATGCCATACGAGTACCATCTCCTAAAAGAGATTTCAACTCTTCCACATTTTCTATTGCTGCATTTTTTCCTACTTCAGGAATTGCACCTGCACCTCTACCCTTCGTTAAAGATGGGCCTAATTGCATTTTATAAGGAACCGGACTAATGGCTAAAGCTTGTGCATCGGTATTACATACCAGAAAATCTACACCTTTAATTCCTAAACGGAACATATGATTTACGGCATTGCTACCACCACCTCCAACACCAATTACTTTGATGATAGATACATCGTCTTTGTTGATGTCAAACTGGATCAGGTTTGGCTTTTGATTGGGAAATTCTTGCTGATTCATGATTATTGTGTTTTATGTTTATAGCAGATTATTATAATAAATTTTCGTCCTTATCGTCTCCGAGAATTTCGGAATTGAAGATATTCTTCCACCAGCCTTTTCGCTGCACTTCTTTGGCTGCTTGAGGAGCAGTTGCAGGACGTTTTCGATCGCGTTCCAAATCTTGTAGGCCCTTGATCACTAATCCGACACCTGTAGCATACATCGGACTTTTTACTTCATCCATTCCTTTTCCTAAATGCTCATTCGGATATCCAATTCGGGTATCCATACCCGTTATATATTCCACAAGCTGAGTAATATGTTTTAATTGCGAGCCGCCACCTGTAATTACAATTCCGGCAATTAATTTCTTTTCAAAGCCCGAACTCTTAATTTCATAATACACGCTCTCGATAATTTCTTCCATCCGCGCTTGAATGATGGAAGCTAAATTTTTCACTGAAATTTCCTTCGGCTCTCTTCCGCGTAATCCCGGAATCGAAACAATTTCATTGTCCTTCATTTGCTTTGCAAGTGCAGAACCGAATTTCGTTTTCAATAATTCCGCTTGATTGCGAATAATAGAACAACCTTCCTTTATATCTTCTGTAATCACATTACCTCCGAATGGAATGACCGCAGTATGACGAATAATACCATCTTGAAAAATCGCAATGTCCGTAGTTCCACCACCGATATCCACCAATACCACACCTGCTTCTTTCTCCTCTTCAGTAAGTACTGCTTCTGCAGAAGCTAATGGCTCAAGAATGATATCTACCGTTTTTAAATTCGATTTCAAAACACACTTCTGAATATTATTCGCAGCAGTAATTAATCCTGTGATGATATGACAATTTGCTTCCAAGCGAACACCAGACATTCCAACGGGATCTTTAATTCCCTGCTCGTTATCTACAATAAACTCTTGTGGAATCACATGAATAATTTCTTCACCGGGAGGCATCGCCAGTTTGTACATGTCTTTGATGATGGCATCGATATCGATACGACTGATTTCATCATTGGTACTGGTTCTGGTAATCATGCCGCGATGTTGCATACTTTTGATATGTTGACCGGCAATTCCCACATGAACATCACTGATTTCCACGCCGGATTTTGCTTCGGCTTCCATCACCGCTTCTCTGATAGAAATTACAGTTTTTTCGATGTTCGCTACGATACCTCGCATCACACCGAGTGATTCTGAGCGACCCATGCCCATGATCTCTACTTTTCCATGCTCGTTTCTACGACCAACGATGGCAGCAATCTTGGTGGTGCCGATGTCAAGTCCTACTATGATGTCTGTATTTTCCATCAAAACTTATTTTTTTGTGCAAACAATTTGATCTTTGAATTTCAAATTGATAATTGAATACTTGTTCCATCCTGTTTTATTCAATCCTTCACGATAAAACAAAAACAGGTTACTCATTTTTTCACTCAAATTCGTTGTATCTCCAAGCAAAATTCTATGATCACCAACCCGTGGAATCAATTCCAATTCTTGATGTTCGTTCACATAAATTTGTTCAGTATTTGTTGACCAGAAAGAATCTGCCTCTAAAAAACGCGCGAGTGTGTACACTTGCTCAATAATTCTTGGAATTTTTATTGAAGGAGTATCCACTTTCGGAGTGCCTATATTGATGTTCATTTCACTGTAAGTATTAAAAATATATCCATTCGCCACCAAAGAAGGTGGAGTATAACGATCTGATACAGGCATGAATGAACCTGTTTCATCGATATAATACTGTTCGTCATTTCTGTTGATGATACGCACGATTGGATTTCTTTGAATGAGATCTACATGCAGAACTCCTCCAATCGATGAATATACTTCTACGTCTTGTATGAAGGGGTTCGTTAAAATTATTTTTTCTAACAATGCAGTGTTGATGGTTCCGATGGAATTTCCCATTACTTTCCCCTTGCTATTTACAAGTTTCAACACGTCCGCAGCATCCACAAACTCATGGCCCAAATCACCTTTCATTTGCACAATGACATCCGAACATTTCAGCTCTTCCTGTTTCTGATTCACGAAACCCAAGAGAGTAACCATGCCAACTGAAAAAAGAATCCAGCCACAGAACGTCAATATTTTTCTATAATTTATTTTCTTTTTCATGAGCCTTCAAAAAGAATTTTAATTGGTTCAACTAATTGATCTATGTCACCGGCACCTAAGGTCAAGAAAACTTCCGGTTTATTCTTCCTTAAATGATTCGCTAGATCTTCTTTACTAATGCGGTGTTTATCAGCAATACTCACTTTATCGAATATAATTCCAGCATCAATTCCATCAATGGGTAGTTCTCTTGCGGGATAAATCTCTAGAAGATATAATGTATCTAACAAACTCAAACTTTTTGCAAAACCATCTGCAAAATCGCGAGTACGTGTGAATAAATGCGGCTGAAATGCAGCTGCAATTTTTTTTCCGGGGTACAATTCTTTGGCAGACAAAATAGCTGCACTTAATTCTTCGGGATGATGTGCATAATCATCAATGTAAACAAGATTTTCTCTTCGTACATGGTATTCAAACCTGCGATGTACTCCTTTATAGGACTGCAAAGCATTTTTCAGAGAAACTAAATCGACTCCGCGCTCAATGGCTAAAGCGCAAGCTGCCACTGCATTTTCTACATTATGACGTCCAGGCAATCCCAATGTCATTCCATTTAGTATATACGCCGGCGTTACCAAATCGAAAATATAATTTCCATCCTTCACATGAATGGCTTCTCCTCTGTAATCTGCTTTTTTATCCTGAATGGAATAAGTGATTTTTCTAGATGGAATTTTCCCTAATTTGAGCCCACTCTTTTGTACAATAAACCCATGTGGATGAACCTGAGAAGCAAAAGCTTTATAATTCAACTGCATTTCTTCTTCGTTTCCGTAAATATCCAAATGATCCGGATCCATCGAAGTGATAATGGCCGCATCGGGAAAAAGCGTCAGAAAGGAACGATCATACTCATCGGCTTCCACAACAATTTCATGATTGGGAGCATCAGAATTTCCAAGCAGTAAATTCGAATTATAATTTACTGAAATTCCACCCAAAAAGGCAGTGACATTATGTCCCGCCGTAAATAATATGTGCGCAAGTATGGAAGATGTTGTTGTTTTACCATGTGTACCGGCCACTCCGAAACAAGCATGTTGCCCGGTAATCAATCCCAAAGCCTGAGATCTTTTTACAATTTGGTATTCTTTATTCTTAAAAAAATCAAGCTCGGTATGATGTGGCGGTATTGCCGGGGTGAGAATTATTAAAGTATGATCTTTATTTTCTGACAAAGTGAATGATTCTGGAATACAACTAATATCATCAGAAAAATGTATTTCCATTCCTTCATTTCGCAAAGCATCTGTAAGTGGTGTCGAGGTACGATCATATCCTGCGACTTTCTTTCCATCTGCTAAAAAATAACGGGCAAGCGCACTCATGCCTATCCCTCCTATTCCGAGAAAATAAACTTGTGTTATGAGTGTCCAGTTTACCTGTTTCACTTTCCTGTTTTAATTATTTGTAATATTTCATTCGCAATATCAATAGCTGCTGTTGGTCGACCCAATGGCGCTATATTTTTTGCATAAGCTTCACAACGTTCCTTATTTCCAAGAAGTGCAATCGCTTCATCCACCAATATGGTACCTGCTTCCTGATCTGTGATCAACATGGCGGCATTTCTCTCTACTAAGGCTTTGCAATTTTTCGTTTGATGATCTTCAGCAGCTGTTGGTAATGGAATAAGGATAGCAGGTTTTTGCACTATACATAATTCGGAAACGGTGCTTGCTCCTCCTCGAGTAATGACTACATCGGCCATGGCGTATGCAAAATCCATTCTCGAAATAAATTCCATAGACTTTATTTTATTAGAAGGAAATTCTTTCAATGCCTCTTCTGCTTCCGTCTTAAAAATTTTCCCTGTTTGCCAGATGATTTGAATACCGCTTTGATGTATTTTATTTAATCCTGCTTTAATCGCCTTATTAATACTTCTTGCACCTTGACTTCCTCCTACTATTAGTATCGTTTGCTTGTTGACATCCAATCCAAAAAATGAAGCAGCTTCTGCCTTTTTCCCTTCGATGGATTGAATATCATTCCGTACCGGATTTCCTGTAAAAACAATTTTTTCTGCTGGGAAAAATTGATTCATGTTTTCATAAGCCACACAAATTTTCCTTGCCTTTTTTGCAAGCAATTTATTCGTAATTCCCGGATAAGAATTTTGTTCTTGAATTAAAGTAGGTACGCCACGACGCGAAGCCATGTACAACAAAGGACCACTTGCATATCCGCCAACACCGATAGCAATTTGCGGATTAAATTCTTTTATAATTGAATTTGCCTTCCTTAAACTCTTTAATAATTTTAATGGAAACGACAAATTATTTATACTGACTTCTCTTTTAATTCCTGCAATTGGCAAGCCTTTAATTTCATATCCGGCGGCTGGAACTTTTTCCATTTCCATCTTTCCCTCTGCACCAACAAATAAAATATCGATCGAAGAGTTAATGCTCTTCAAAGCATTGGCAATAGCGATGGCAGGAAAGATATGTCCTCCTGTTCCGCCACCACTAATGATGACACGTATATTTTTTTCAGACTGCAAGAGTTTCCTTTGTTTCTTTCTTATCTATTTCGCTGCTTACACTCAGAATAATTCCGATCGCAGCACTTGTAAACCATATTGAAGTTCCACCCATACTTAGCATGGGCAAAGGTTGACCAGTTACCGGAAATAAATTTACAGCAACAGCCATATTTATGAGTGCTTGAAATACCAAACTAAAAGCACATCCTACCGTAATAAGCGCAGCAAATGCACGCTCCGTTTTTTTAACTATTTGCATCGCTCGATAAAACAACAATAAATACAAGAACAATACAAATGCTCCTCCCAGCATACCATACTCCTCCACGATGATTGCAAAAATAAAATCAGAATAAGGATGTGGCAAAAAGTTCCTTTGATTACTATTTCCCGGACCTTTCCCAATAAGCCCTCCTGTAGCAATTGCAATTTTTGCTTGCTCCACTTGATAATTTCCTTCCGATTCTCCTTCGCTGAAATTTTCAATACGAGAAACCCATGTTGAAATTCGTCCTCCACCTATACCCGTGAAATACGCGAACAAGAGGAACAACCCGAATACCAAAACCGCACCGCCCATCATATAACCAATGTATTTTAAACTGATGCGACCAATGAACATCAAGATCACACAAGTGGTAAATAACACTGCTGAGGTAGAGAAATTTGCAGGTAAAATCAATAGACACACCAATGCCACAGGCAGAATTATCGGGAGAAATGCAGTTTTAAAATCCTTGATATTATCTTGCTTTTTCGATAAGAGTCTGGCCACATATAAGATCAATGCTACTTTTGCAAAGTCAGAAGTTTGGAACGACAAACCAATAATTGGAAGCGTCAACCATCGACTTGCTTCATTGATATTACTTCCCAACAGCAAAGTAAAAAACAACAATGGAATTGCAATTAAAATTCCGAAGGTAGCAATGCGAGCATACCACGTGTACTTCACTAAATGACTCATATACATCAAAGCAAATCCCAACAACATAATGATCCCATGTTTGAAAAGATAATACTCTGTATTTCCCGATTGATATTTATAAGCAAGCGTACCTGTTGAACTGTACACAGCAAGGATACTCACAATACTCAAGAGTATCACGATTAACCAAATTGTACGATCGCCTTTAAAATAGGATTCTAACCAAGTCATTTTTTGGTGTGTTTTTTTATTTAATTACAATGTGCGAACTGCAGCTTTGAATTTACGTCCACGGTCTTCGTAGTTTTCAAACAAATCAAAACTTGCACAAGCAGGAGAAAGCAATACAATATCACCGCTTTTTCCAAGTCCATACGCTACTTGAACTGCTTCTTCCGCTGATCCCGCTTCAACAACTATAGGCACCACTGAACGAAAGGCTTCAATAATTTTTTTATTGTCAGTTCCCATGCAAACAATTGCCTTCACACGATTTTGCACAAGTTCCATGATCATGTCGTATTCATTTCCTTTGTCAACGCCTCCCGCAATCCAGATGACCGGCTTCTGCATACTTTCTAATGCATACCAAGTAGAATTTACATTCGTTGCTTTTGAATCATTGATAAAATCGATACCATGCACGGTAGTAACGAATTCCAGACGATGCTCAATATTTTCAAAATCGGAGAAGCTCTCTCGAACTACGTCTTTACGAATGTCGAGGATGCGGCCTGCAATTCCTGCAGCCATAGAGTTGTAAATGTTGTGTTTGCCTTGAAGAGCAAGATCGTGGATAGACATATGTATAGTTTGGTTGTTATGATTGATAAATATTTCTTCGTTTTCTAACCAGGCACTCATTTCCTCTTTAACCTTTATACTAAAAGGAAAGAGTTGAGCATCGGTATTTACTTTTGCTAATTGTTGTTGTGTCAATTCATCATCCGCACAATAAATAAATGCATCCGCTGAATTTTGATTTTGCAAAATCCTGAATTTAGAATTGATGTAATTCTGCAAATTGTATTCGTATCTGTCGAGGTGATCAGGAGTAATGTTAGTAAGCACAGAAATATCCGGCTTGAATGAATAACAACCATCCAATTGAAAACTAGAAAGCTCAAGAACATAATAGTCATGATTCTCCAGAGCGACTTGTCTTGCAAAACTTTTCCCTACGTTACCACCTAAACCGACATTCAATCCCGCTTTCGACAACAAATGATGCGTGAGTAATGTCGTAGTGGTTTTGCCGTTAGTCCCTGTAATGGCAATTACTTTTGCTTTGGTATGTTGCGCGGCAAATTCAATCTCAGAAATCACCGGAATATTTTTGGAGAGCGCAAATTTCACGATCGCCGTTTTATCCGGAATGCCGGGACTCTTTACAATAACGTCCGCAGAAATAATTCTTTCGTTTGTATGTTTTCCCTCTTCAAATTCAATTTCATTTGCTAGCAATTCCGATTTATATTTTTCCGAAATTTTACCAATGTCAGAAACAAAAACTTTCATGCCTATTTTTTTAGCCAATACAGCAGTACCGACGCCGCTTTCAGCAGCACCCAGAATGACCATATTTCCTTGACTATAGCGCATAATTCTTTATCTCAACTTCAATGTAACGACACTTAATACTGCTAACATTAATCCGACTATCCAAAATCGAGTTACAATTTTTGATTCATGATAACCTAATTTTTGATAGTGATGATGCAAGGGTGCCATTTTTAATATGCGACGACCCTCACCGTATTTTTTTCGGGTATATTTAAAATAACTCACCTGCAACATGACCGATAAATTTTCTACCAAAAACACACCGCATACAATTGGTATCAATAATTCTTTACGAATGGCGATCGCAAACACTGCGATGATTCCACCCAAAGCTAGACTTCCGGTATCGCCCATAAAAACCTGTGCAGGATAAGAATTGTACCATAGAAATCCGATACAAGCACCAACAAAAGCACTCATGAAAACCATCAGTTCTCCGGAATTAGGAATGTACATAATGTTGAGATAATTTGCGAAAACGGTATTACCGGATACATACGCGAAAACTGCCAAGGTAACTCCTACAATCGCACTCGTTCCGGTGGCCAACCCATCAATACCATCAGTAATATTCGCACCATTCGAAACGGCCGTAACAATAAATGTTACCATTAAAATGTATAGTAATGGAAGCATCCATTTTTGATGATCTCCTGCCCAGGAAATTAAATCTGCATATTCGAATTCATTGTTCTTTAAAAATGGAATGGTAGTACGTGTCGATTTTACATTCGCTCCAGTACTTATTGTTTTTGAAGAATTATTAATATCATCAATAATATTTCCACTTTGGCTGATGACTACACTAGAAGCCCCGGTGTTATTTTCTCTGACTACAACATTCGGATTAAAATAAAGTATTGACCCGATAATAATTCCTAATCCTACCTGACCAATCAATTTTGATTTTGCTCTTAGTCCGTCCTTATCTTTTTTAAATACTTTAATATAATCATCTAAAAATCCAATCAAGCCCAACCAAATTACACTCACTAGCATGGCAATGATATACACATTATCCACTTTTGTAAATAAAAGTGTAGGAATAAGAATACCTGCAATAATAATCAGTCCTCCCATTGTTGGCGTACCCTTCTTTTTCGCTTGCCCATCTAAACCCAAATCACGAATTGTTTCACCCACTTGCAATTTCAATAAGAGTGCAATAATTCTCTTTCCCAAGAATAAAGTAATCACCAATGAAGTGATAATAGCCATGGCTGCACGAAAAGACAAGAATCGGAATACACCGGCTCCGGGCAAGTCGTACACTTTATCTAGATATTCAAAGAGATAATATAACATAATTAACAGAGTTCAAATGATTCTTCAAGTACTATCAAGTCATCAAAAGGGTGCTTAACACCTTTCACTTCCTGATATTTTTCATGCCCTTTTCCTGCAAGTAGAATGATGTCACCTTTTTTTGCAAGAGCACATGCGGTACGTACCGCCTCACGGCGATCCGTTACCGAAAGCACTTTTTTATTTTGATGTATTAATATTCCCGCTTTCATCTCTGCAATGATTTGATCCGGATCTTCAGATCTTGGATTATCGGAAGTAAGAATGACACGGTCGCTAAATTCACACGCGATAGTTGCCATTTGCGGACGCTTTCCTTTGTCACGATCGCCACCGCAACCCACTACGGTAATAATTTGTTCGTCGCCTTGACGCACATCCTGAATACTCATTAAAACATTTTGTAATGCATCGGGTGTATGTGCATAATCAATGATGCCAATAACACCAGTCGAACTTTGTAAACGTTGGAAGCGACCATCGGGAGCAGTTAAAGTGCTAAGCGCAGTTAGAACATTCAATTTCTCTTCACCCAGCAAAATACCCACTGCATATACCGAAAGTAAATTATACGCATTGAACTTACCGGTTAAACGACAAAGCACATCGCTTCCCTCTATGTTTAACAACAATCCGGTAAATGAACTTTCCAAAATTTTCACTTTGAAATCCGAGACTCCGGATAAACTAAAAGTCTTCTGGGAAGCCTTCGAATTTTGAACCATTACTTTATGATTTCTATCATCGGCATTGACTAAAGCAAATGCATCCGCGGGTAACAAATCAAAAAATCCCTTCTTTGCTTTGATGTATTCTTCAAAAGTTTTATGGTAATCTAAATGATCACGCGTAATATTTGTAAAAACAGCTCCGGCAAATCTTAATCCGCTTACACGATGCTGCACCACAGAGTGCGAACTCACTTCCATAAAACAATAAGTGCAGCCGGTGTCCACCATTTTTGCTAACAAAGCATTTAACTGAAGTGGATCAGGCGTGGTATGCGTTGAAGGTATTTCAAG
>Ga0209702_10002697_pt1 | contig 30076 bp, 26 predicted proteins | sample FRY01_FD_187210 | JGI IMG/M metagenome (GOLD analysis project Ga0209702, IMG submission 187210) | Freshwater microbial communities from Lake Fryxell liftoff mats and glacier meltwater in Antarctica - FRY-01 (SPAdes) (version 2) | ecosystem: Environmental > Aquatic > Freshwater > Ice > Glacier... | reverse complement strand
TGAACCAATTCCCCCAACGGAATGATAATGTAAATTTTAAGTATAAGGAGTGATGATACCTTTATAGGTAATAATCAAATCAAAATCAAATCAAATTAAGTTATGTCAGACAAAATAGTAAAGAACCTAAGTTTTGGTGAAGAAGCCAGGAATAGCGTTTTTAAAGGTATAGAAAAACTAACAAAAGCAGTAAGTTCTACTTTAGGGGCAAGCGGTAGATGCGTGATGTTAGAAGACAGTTCTGGTAGACCTATTATTACAAAAGATGGAGTGACGGTTGCAGACTCAATAATATTGTTAGATCCTATAGAAAATATGGGGGCAACCCTTTTAAAGGAGGCAGCTAGAAAAACAGTCAGGGAAGCAGGTGATGGCACTACCACTGCAACAGTATTAGCATATTCAATTCTAAAAGAAGCATATAAAGTAGCAAATAAAACAAACTCTAGAGAATTAAAAGACGGTATCAATTCAGCTTTAGAAAAAGTAGTTCACTATTTACAAAATAATTCCACAGAAGTTAGTGGAGATATGATAGACCAAATAGCAACTATATCTACAAACAATGACCCTGAATTAGGTAAGTTAATAGCAAATGCTTTTAGAGCAGTAGATAACACTGGCATTGTAATGCTGGAAACATCATCAACTGGGAAAACTGAAATTGAAATAGTGGATGGTATACAGTACGACAAGGGTTTAAAAAATGCACATTTCATAACCAACAAACAAGATAAATCAGCGGAGTTGGAAAAACCATTAGTTCTTTTAATAGAATCTCCGGTGGAAACAATAAGACAGATACAATCTGTGCTAGAGTACGTAATAAAAAACAATAAACCTTTACTCATTATAGGTGACTTAGATCAAGGTGTTTTATCAGCTTTAGCAATGAATAAAAATAAAGGCAATATAAAAATCAATGTTATTGATGCACCCACATACGGGATCAGTAAGAAAGAAGTACTTGATGATTTAGCCTTATTAACCGGTGCTACGATTATAAATGAAGACCTAGGTGATGATATGGATTTAATTCAAATCGAACATTTAGGGTCTTGCTTAAAGAGTATCACCACATATACTGAGACAATTATTAAAGTAGGGGAACCCACTGAAATAATCTTAGGGATTATACAAGATTTAAAAAATAAACTTTTAGTAGAAAAATCTACGCATGAAGTTATTAAACTTGAAAAAAGATTAGCTAGGCTAGCCGCTAAAATTGCTATTGTAAAAGTAGGGGCAAACTCAGAGATAGAATTAAAAGAAAAAACAGATAGAGTAGAAGACGCTATTTGTGCAACTAAAGCTGCAATTAAAGAAGGTATCGTAGCAGGGGGCGGAATTGCTCTACTAAATGCCTCAATGTATTTAAAAGCTGCATCAATAGGTGAAGAAGTTCTCTTAGAGGCAATTAAAGCACCTTTTGAAACAATATTAGAAAATGCAGGTATAACTACTATAGAATTACCAAAAGCTAAAGGAGAGGGTTTGAATGTGGTAACAGGTGAGGTTGTTGACATGATTGAAGCAGGTATCATAGATCCCTTACTAGTTACAAAGTGTGCATTACAAAATGCAGCATCCGTGGCTATCACTATATTGTCAACAGATTGTGTAATTAATAATCTTCGCATAGGGCATGAAAGCAATAGGTAGAAATATAATTATACAAAAACTAAAAGAGGGGGTCACTGAAACAAAAGGTGGTTTATTTTTAGCAGAGACACATAAAGAAGATATTAGATATATAGAAGCAAGTGTTGTATCTATAGGTCATGAGGTAGTTGGTGTTAAGAAAGATGATACTATTTTCTACGATAGACACGCAGGGCATAAAATAGAATTAGAAAAAGTAACCTACCACGTTATTACAATGGGGGATGTGGTCGTTGTTTTATGAGAAAGCTAGAAGCAAGAGAAATCAAAGAGATGAACTTGTTAAAACATTATCGAATAATTCGTAAATGGGCTTGTAAGAACAATGACTTAAATGATGCAGATCTTGAGCTATTAATTTATTTCGACTGCATGGAGTTCTTTACGAAACAAGATTTCAAGATAGGTAGTTATACTTATAGTTGGGACAATAGAAGGTGGAATAGGTTGTTAAAAGAAGGGTGGATTGTTGTATGGAGGAAAAGAAACCATACTACACAATTATACCATATATATAAAGTATCTTTTAAATGTAAACAGCTTATAAGTAGAATGTACAGAATAATGCTAGGGGAAGAAGATATTGCCGCAACAAGTAGAAGTAATAAATTAATAGCGGGTAGCACATATACAGATAAAGTTTTTACTCAAGCCATATACCACGTAAACAAAGATAAAACAAGACAACAATGATACAAGAAAACCAATTACAATTAGACCCTATGACAGGGTTACCAATGCAGACCACAAACCCACCAATTCCCTCTAATATGATGGGTACGGCAATCCCTGTGTTTAATCCATTAGCTACTCAAGCAGCTACTAATATTTATGGAGACGTAAATTCTAGACAAAATTCTCTAGGGGCTAACGCTCCCTTATTTGACCAACAATTTTAAATAACAAAATAACAATATGAAAGCAAGTAAAACAAGCCAAGCGTCTGGTGAAAATTCAATTTGGGATGGACCTTTAAGTCAAGAGGGTAGACCTCATGGCAAGGGATCAAGTAGTGGTATAAACGGAATGAAAATAAGTCAAGCACCTATTTCTTATTCTGCTGGACCAATTACTAAAAAAGCTAAATAAAGCTTTATGGCTACAGTAGAAGACATTAGAATATATGCAGCAAATGCTTTGACTGTAGGTATTACCACATTAACTCAATTAGAAACAGGTTTGAAGATAGTATTACTAATAGTAACTATAGGATATACCCTGTCTAGATGGTGGGAGATAAGAGAAAGAAGAAAAAACAAAAAATAGCAAGGAATGTATTCCATAGGATTAGGAGATACCATAGCTAAAATAACTAAGGTTACAGGTTTAAAAGCTATTTCAGAAGTTGTTAGCAAGGTAACAAAAAAAGATTGTGGATGTAATAAAAGGCAAGAAGAATTAAATAAAAAATATCCTTATAATAATAAAAACTTATAACAATGAAAATGATTATTATTTTAGTATTAATAGCTATAGCTGCTACTATATATGTTTATAAAAAAAGAAAAGCAGCCTCAAAAAATAAAGTTATTAAAGGGAATGGTTATACAAGTCCTTTAGATGGTAAAGATACCATAGATGAGGAAGAGATGAAAAAAAACAGAGGTAAAAAAATAAATAAAAAAATAAAATGAGAGAAGTAAATGTAAAAGGTCAAGTTGGTACAGACCCCGTAGAAAAAGGTAAAGTAAAAGCGGATATAAAGGCTAATCCTATGGACACAGTTAAGAAACGTTTTCCTGGATATTCTGTTAGTACAGATAAAAACAGAGGAGGCTTTAAACTTACTTCTATGAAGAGTGGTGCGTCTTTTAATTTAAAAACTGGTAAAAATCCAGAATACGATGCTCAAGAGGACAAAAAAGAAATAGCGAAAGCAATTAAAGAAATCAAGAGTTGAAAAAGATTATAGAATGGCTTACCGGTGGAGTAATTAAGCAAGTAGGTGATGTCATTGATAAACTTACTACCACAGAGGAAGAAAAGCTGGAAGCTCAAAGACTAATATTAGAGATATTAGAGAAAGCAGATTCAGATGCTCAACAGCAGGTTACTGCCCGTTGGGTTGCGGATATGAACTCAGATAGCTGGTTGGCAAAAAACATAAGACCATTGGTTTTAGTATTTTTAACTTGTATTTTTAGTATACTTGCTTTTACTGATGGAAATATAGGTGATTTTAAAATAGCAAAAGAATATGTACCAATATTCCAAACGTTATTAGTAACCGTATACGGGGCTTATTTCGTAGGTAGATCTTGGGAAAAAGGTAATAAAATAGGTAATAATAAGTAATACAAAAAACAATTAAATTAAATTAAATAAACACAAATTATGAGTAAAGCAGTAAAAACATTAGAAGTAGTAGGTAAAGAAGTGAAAGCAATAACTTCAGAACAATTAAAATCAATTCAAGATCACCAATCAAAATTAAGCGCTTTGCTTATGGATATTGGATTTTTGGAAGCTAAAAAAATGGAAGTGTTGCAAACGCATGGCCAAACTTTAATGGATATGAATAAAACGAAAGCGGAATTGGAAGAAGAGTATGGAGCTATTAATATTGACTTAAAAGATGGTAGTTATACTATTATTGAAAAAGAAGTTGAAAAAGTAGACTAATGAGTACCGTAATTAGAAAAATTAGTATAGGTTCTGATTACAAAACCGACGCAATGCACTACGCAATTGGGCAGACTGTTTATGGAGGTAATGAGATATCCCATATAATGTATGATGTAGTCGCGGATTCCTACAGTATATACATTAAGAAAAACGACGAGGTAATGCCATGGAAGAAGTTCAATTCTAACATGGCTATATCTATTGAATATGATCTAACTTACTAATGAAAAGCTTATTTGATTTTATTGTAAAACCATTAAAAGGTAGATACGATAACGAAGTTCAAATAAGTGAAGATAAGAGTCTAATAACTAACACTAAAATAGAAGATTTTAAATCAGTCAGTAATAAAGCAATAGTTATCGAAACTCCTATTGCTTTTAAGACTGACATAAAGGTAGGTGATATAGTTATCATACACCATAATGTATTTAGAACATTCTATGATATGCGAGGTAAAAAAAAAGACAGTAGATCTAAATTTATAGATGATATGTACTTTGTTGCACCCGATCAAATTTATTTGTATCAACACGCCAATAAATGGCGTGCATTTGGTGATAGATGTTTTGTAAACCCTATTGTAGATAATAACAGCCTCACACTCGATAAAGAGAGAAAGCTTATAGGAATACTAAAATACGGTAATAGTTCCTTAAAAGCTATCAATATTAACCCAGGAGCCTTAGTAGGGTATACACCTTACGGGGAATTTGAATTTATTATTGATAACGAAAGACTTTACTGTATGAAATCAAATGATATTGTAATCGAATATGAACGTAAAGGAGACGAAAGAAAATATAATCCGAGCTGGAGCAGTGGCAGTAACCGAATTAATTAAAATAGCGGAAGCTCCAATAGTTGACAACGGGGATGACCTAAGTGCTGATAAATTAAGATCTGCAGCAGCTACCAAAAAGCTTGCTATTTTCGATGCTTTTGAAATATTAAAAAGGATTGAAGACGAAGAGAATTTGCTTAACGATAAACCTATAGAGCGCAACGAAAAGAAAGCATTTAGCGGCTTTGCAGAGGGTAGATCTAAATCTAAGTAATGTACCAACAAAATTTATATAAAGTACTAGATAACCACATTAAAGCTAAAGTTTTAAGAAGAAGGAATAAGTACAAGAAATGGATATACGGGTTTGATGAAGAGTATGGCATGGTTGTTATTAGTAGAACTGGTCAAATTGGTGAAATATATCAAATACAGAACCTTAAAATAGCTTTACCTGTTGAAGAAGATGTAGTCAAATATAAAACTAATAAGTGGGGAGTTGAAGAATACCCCAAGGATTTAAGTAGGATTAAGACTATTTTTGATTGGGAAAAATATTCTAATACTTTCAAAGAGAAGTGGTATAGTTATATTGATTTAGAGTTTAAAAGAAGGGAAGAAGGTTTTTGGTTTTATAATAACACAATACCTACTTATATAACAGGTACACATTATATGTATCTTAAATGGTCTAAAATTGATGTTGGGCAACCAGAATTTAGAGAAGCCAACAGGTTATTTTTTTTATTTTGGGAGGCCTGTAAAGCGGATACAAGATGTTATGGAATGTGCTATCTTAAAAATAGACGTTCGGGTTTTTCATTTATGGCTTCTGGAGAAACCGTTAATATGGCGACAATATCTACAGACGCAAGATTTGGTATACTATCTAAGTCAGGTCCAGATGCAAAGAAGATGTTTACAGACAAGGTTGTACCGATATCCGTTAACTACCCTTTCTTTTTCAAACCGATACAAGACGGTATGGATAGACCAAAAACGGAACTTGCATATAGAGTTCCGGCATCGAAATTAACTAGAAGAAGCATAACAGCTGACGATCACCCAGATGAATTAGCTGGTTTAGATACCACTGTCGATTGGAAAAATACAGGTGATAATAGTTATGATGGTGAGAAATTACAGCTATTAGTACACGATGAAAGTGGGAAATGGGAGAGACCTAATAATATATTAAACAACTGGCGGGTTACTAAAACTTGTTTGAGATTAGGATCAAGAATTATAGGTAAATGTATGATGGGCTCAACATCAAACGCTCTAGATAAAGGAGGGGACAATTATAAGAAATTATATCATGATTCAAATGTTGAGAAAAGAAACCGCAATGGACAGACTAGCTCAGGATTATATTCTTTGTTCATACCTATGGAATGGAATTACGAAGGATACATTGATTCTTATGGATTTCCTGTATTCGATACACCGAAAGATAAAGTTGTAGATAGGTTTGGAGACCCTATTAGAATTGGGGTTCTTGAATTCTGGCAGAATGAAGTTGACGGGTTAAAGAATGATCAAGACGGATTAAATGAATTTTATAGGCAGTTTCCTAAAACAGAGGAGCATGCTTTCAGAGATGAAGCTAAAGAGTCTTTATTTAATTTAACAAAAATATACGAACAAATAGATTACAACGCAGACTTAAGAAATACTTCAGTAGTTACTACCGGAAGTTTTCAATGGGAAAACGGAGTTCTAGATTCCCGGGTGTTGTTTATACCCAATAAAGGCGGTAACTTTAGGATATCCTGGGTTCCCCCTTCAAATCTACAAAATCGCATACTAGTAAAGAACGGGATTAAGTATCCAGGTAATGAGCATTGTGGAGCGTTTGGGTGTGATAGCTACGATATATCTGGTACAGTAGGAGGCAGGGGATCTAATGGAGCTTTGCACGGATTAACAAAATTTAGTATGGAGGATGTACCACCAAACCATTTCTTTTTAGAATATATTGCTAGGCCTCAGACGGCTGAAATATTCTTTGAAGATGTATTAATGGCTTGCGTATTTTACGGTATGCCTATCTTATGTGAAAATAACAAGCCTAGATTATTATACCACTTTAAAAGAAGGGGCTACAGAGGTTATTCAATGAATAGACCTGATAAGGTTTGGAATAACCTATCTGCAACAGAAAAAGAAATTGGTGGAATACCAAATTCAAGTGAAGATATAAAACAAGCACATGCCTCGGCTATTGAAACATATATAAACTCATTTGTAGGTACATTAACTACGGGGTATGGAGATATGTATTTTCAAAGAACACTAGAGGATTGGGCTAGATTTAATATAAACAATAGAACAAAGCACGATGCATCCATAAGCTCCGGACTTGCTTTAATGGCCTGCCACAAAAACAGGTACACTCCTGTGGCTGTGAAAAAATATAATAGTGTAGACCTTGGTATAAAAAAATATAATAATACTGGTACCTCATCAAAAATGATTTAATAAATGAAAATACAGACTAATACTAATAGTTCATTCCCTAGTCAAGTTGTTAGCGACGAGGAAAAGGCATCATTAGAGTATGGCATACAAGTAGCAAGAGCTATAGAAGGGGAATGGTTCCAAGAGGGTAGATCTGGTAATAGATATGCACAAAGCTATAGTAACTTTCATCAACTAAGATTATACTCTAGAGGTGAACAAAGTATACAAAAATATAAAGATGAGTTATCTATAAATGGTGATTTGTCTTATCTTAACCTAGATTGGAAACCAGTACCTGTAATTTCTAAATTTGTTGACATAGTCGCAAACGGTATGGCTAACAAGTCTTACGATATAGAAGCTAAAGCTCAGGATCCATTTTCTAGACAAGAAAAAAGTAATTATGCAAAAAGTATCTTAAGAGATATGAATGCTAAAGATTTCTTATCAGATGTTATAGATAAATTAGGGGTGGACTTATTTAACACCCCTAATCCTAATGAATTACCCGCTAGTAGGGAAGAGTTAGATTTATATATGCAAATGGGTTATAAACAAACGGTGGAGATCGCAGAGGAGGCAGTTATAAACAATGTATTGGCCCATAATAAATACGACCAAACTAAAAAAAGACTAGCTCAAGATTTAACAGTTATTGGTATTGCGGCAACAAAAACAAGGTTTGATAAATCTGAAGGTATAAAAATTGAATACGTAGATCCGTCCTATATGGTTTATTCATATACAGAAGATCCTAACTTTGAAGACATATACTATGTTGGTGAAGTTAAATCAATTACAATAGCAGAACTTAAAAAACAATTTCCTACTATATCAGAGGAAGAGCTACTTAAGATACAGAAAATGCCTGGTAATTCTCAATATATAACAGGTTGGGGTAATTACGATGAAAATACGGTTCAAGTTATGTACTTTGAGTACAAAACATATATGAACCAGGTATTTAAAATAAAAAAGACTGAACAAGGTTTAGAGAAAACATTAGAAAAACCAGATACGTTTAACCCCCCTATTAATGATAATTTTGAAAGGGTATTTAGAACCATAGAAGTATTATATACTGGAGCTAAAGTATTAGGTAATAATCATATGTTAGAATGGAAGATGGCGGAGAATATGACTCGCCCGATAGCAGATACCACTAAAGTGGAAATGAACTATTGTATTTCTGCCCCTAAAATGTATAAAGGACGCATTGAATCACTTGTTAGTAAAATAACAGGTTTTGCGGATATGATCCAGTTAACACACCTTAAACTACAACAAGTGATGTCTAGGATAGTTCCAGATGGGGTATTCTTAGATATGGACGGTATAGCCGAGGTCGACTTAGGGAATGGTACAAACTATAATCCCGCAGAGGCACTTAATATGTACTTTCAAACTGGTTCCATTGTAGGTAGGTCACTTACTCAAGAAGGTGGGTTAAATGCAGGTAGAGTACCTATTCAGGAATTATCGTCATCATCTGGTCAAGCTAAAATACAAAGTTTAATTGGTACTTATCAGTACTATTTACAAATGATCCGTGATGTAACAGGTTTAAATGAAGCTAGAGACGGTAGTCAACCAGATAAAGACGCTTTAGTTGGATTACAAAAAATGGCAGTAAATGCTTCTAACACCGCTACTAGACACCTAATGGATTCTTTACTTTATATATCTTTGAGAGTATGTGAAAATATTAGCTTAAAAGCGGCAGATTTAGTGGCAAACCCTTTAACAAGGAATTCGTTATTAAATTCTATAAGTACTTTTAACGGTAACACTTTAGAGGAGCTTGCTACTTTACAAATACATGATTTTGGTATTTACTTACAACTAGCCCCGGAGGAGGAGGCAAAAGCACTATTAGAACAGAATATACAAATAGCTTTACAAACTGGGGCCATCGCTTTATCCGATGCTATTGATATCAGAGAAATTAAAAACATAAAACTAGCTAATCAATTTATAAAGCTTAGGCAAAAACAAAAAATAAAAAGAGAGCAAGAACAACAACAAGCTAATATACAAATGCAGGCACAAGCAAATGCACAGGCTGCAGAACAGGCAGCTATGTCGGAAGTTCAAAAACAGCAAGCTTTAACAGCTGAAAAAGTCAGTATAGAGCAAGCAAAATCTCAATTTGAAATAAGTAGGATGCAGCAAGAAGCTCAAATAAAAAAAGAACTGATGGCTACAGAGTTTAGTTACCAAATGCAATTAGCTCAAGTTAGAGCAAATGCGGACTCTACTAAAGATCAAGAGATAGAAGATCGTAAAGATAAAAGAGTTAAGATGCAAGGTACACAGCAATCAGAGCTTATAGATCAAAGACAAAATGATTCTTTACCTAAAGATTTTGAATCCGCTGGTAATGACAACCTTGGCGGTTTTGGATTAGAACAATTTGGGCCAAGATAACAATTATTTAACTATTTAATTATATTATATTATGTCAGAAGAAACAAAACAAGAGGGGGATTTTAAAATAAAATCTAAACCTAAAATGAAAAACCTTAATAAGCTAGATACAATTACAAAGGTAGATGTATCCAAACCTATTGAAATAAAAGCAGGGGATGTTGCAGAAAAAGTAGAAATACCTAAAGTAGAAATACAAGATGCTAAAGTAATACAACCTATCCAAGAAATAATAGAACCTGTTATTGAAGAACCTGTTATTGAAGAGCCTACCATGGTAGGGGAAACTAGAGGGGGTGATAATTTTGTAGAAAATGAAGTTATTACAGAGATTAATAAAGAAACAGTATTATTGCCGGAAAACATAGAAAAGCTTGTAGCTTTTATGAAAGATACTGGTGGAAATATTGAAGATTATGTAAGATTAAACGCGGATTACTCTACTGCGGATAACAATACGTTATTAAAAGAGTATTATAAAAAAACAAAGCCACATCTGGGGCGTGAAGAAATAGAATTCCTTATGGAAGATAAATTTGCTTACGACGAAGATGTTGATGACGACAGAGACATCAGGCTTAAACAAATAGCAATTAAAGAAGAGGTTGCGAATGCTAAAAGTTTTTTGGAGCAAACAAAGAGTAAATATTACGATGAGATCAAGTTGAGACCAGGCGTAACTCAGGAGCAACAAAAAGCAACAGAATTTTTCAACCGTTATAGTCAAGATCAAAAGACAGCCGAGGGGCAGCATGAGGATTTTAAATCCAAAACTAACAAGTATTTTACTAACGAATTTAAAGGTTTTGACTTCGAAATTAGTGGAAAGAAATTTAGATACGGAATACAAGATCCCTCTAGAGTTGCAGCAGACCAATCTAATATTAACAACTTTGTAGGGAAGTTCCTTGACAAAAAAGGTAATATAACAAATACAGAAGGTTACCACAAAGCACTTTATATGGCTTCAAATGCGGACACTATTATTAACCATTTTTATGAACAAGGTAAATCAGATGCTACTAAAGAAATTATAAGTAGATCTAAAAATCCAAGTCAAGAAACAAGGCAAGTTGCTCAAGGTAGTGATTTTGTAAATGGTATAAAAGTAAAAGTATTAGGTCAACCTGGTCATGATTCTTCTAAATTGACAATAAAGAAAATTAGAATTTAAAAAAACAAAAAATTATGGCTTTATCACCAGTATTCGGCTCAATTAAACCGAGCCAAAAACAACAAGCTCTATCTGATAACTACTTAAGTTTTACCAGTGGAGATAATGACTTTGCACAACAGTATTTACCTGAAATCTACGAACAAGAAGTAGAGCGTTACGGAAACAGAACTTTATCTGGATTCTTACGTATGGTTGGAGCTGAAATGCCAATGACTTCAGACCAAGTAGTTTGGTCTGAGCAAAATAGATTGCACGTAGCTTACGATGCGGTAACTGTTGCTTCTGCAACTACTTTAACTTTTGCATTAGATGCAACTGCAGGAGCTACCTTTGTAGCAAATGTTATTTCACCTAATCAAACTATTGTAATTTCTAACCCTGTAGATGGATTAGAAGTAACTGCTTTAGTTATTAGTAGTGTAAACACTAGCCCAACTTTAGCTACTTTAACGGTTGCTACTTACACTGGAGCTGACTTAGACGCTACTTTTAATGTTGCCGACACTGGTCTTAAGATCTTTGTATATGGATCTGAATATAGTAAAGGAACAGGGGACGATGATATTAAATCTATCACACCTTCTTTCACTCAGTACAGTAATTCACCAATCATCATCAAATCTAAATACGCTGTTTCAGGATCTGACGCTGCACAAATTGGATGGGTTGAAGTTGCTACTGAAGATGGAACAGGTGGATTCTTATGGTATTTAAAAGCTGAATCTGAAACTCGTTTACGTTTCGAAGACTACTTAGAAATGAGTGTTGTTGAAGGAACTAAAGCGGCTGCAGGATCTGGAGTTGCTAGTATCGGAGGTGCTGTTTCTAAAAATGGTACTGAAGGTTTATTTGCTGCTATTAAATCTAGAGGTAATATCTATTCTGGGTTTGCACCAGCGGCTGGAGTATTAACTGACTTTGACGCAATTCTTAAGAACTTAGACACTCAAGGAGCTATCGAAGAGAATATGATGTTTGTAAACAGAGATCTTTCATTAACTATTGACAACATGTTAGGTGGTGTTTCTGCAGGACCTAATGGAGGTGTTGCTTATGGGTTATTTGAAAATTCTGAGGACATGGCATTGAATTTAGGTTTCTCTGGTTTCAGAAGAGGATCTTACGATTTCTACAAAACTGACTGGAAATACTTAAACGATGCATCTACTCGGGGAGCACAAGCGGTATCTGGTATTGAAGGGGTATTAATTCCTGCTGGAACTTCTACTGTTTATGACCAAATTTTAGGTACTAACATTAGAAGACCTTTCTTACACGTAAGATATAGAGCTTCTCAATCAGATGATAGAAGAATGAAATCTTGGTTAACTGGTTCTGTTGGGGGTGCTTACACTTCTGATCTTGATGCAATGGAGGTTCACTTCTTGTCTGAAAGATGTTTATGTGTACAAGCAGCGAATAACTTCGTGATCTTTACAAACTAGTATTAAACTATTGTAATATTTACCCTCGTTAAAATAATGAGGGTATTTATTACTCTTATTAAATTATTTAATCATATCATATAATGGCAAAACAAGTTTTAGCAGAAGTGGCTGAGGTTGCACCTCAAGTAATTAAAGTTGAAGCAAAAGCTTTAACACCAAAAGAACCAATATGGGAAGTAAGAGATAGAACCTATATATTAAAAGGTCATCACACTCCCTTAACTTACAATTTAATGTCAAAGCACTCCCAAAGGTTTCCTTTGTTGTGGTTTGATAAAAACACAGGGGAACAAAAAGAATTAAGATACGCAACAAATCAAAATAGTCCGTTAGTGGAGGGTCAAAAAGGGGAATCAACTTTAGGGCACATTGTGTTTGAAAATGGTACCTTATTTGTACCTTTACAAAAACAAAATCTACAGAAACTTTTATCTTTGTATCATCCAGCTTTGAATAATAAATATTACGAATTCAATAAAGTTGTAGAAGCAGAAGGTGAATTAGAACACTTAGATTTACAAATAGATGCCTTAATTGCAGCAAGAGAAATGGACATTGAACAAGCAGAAGCTATTTTAAGAGTTGAAATTGGATCTGATGTTTCTAAAATGAGTAGTAGAGAAATAAGAAGAGACTTGTTATTGTTTGCTAGAAAAAATTCAAGGTTATTCATTGAGTTAGCAAATGATGAAAATGTGGTATTAAGAAATTTTGCTATTAAAGCCACAGAGGCTGGTGTAATCAAACTAGCTAGTGATCAAAGAACATTTACTTGGGCTTCTAATAGTAGAAAATTAATGACTGTTCCTTTCGATGAGCATCCTTATTCAGCAATGGCAGCTTTCTTCAAAACAGATGAAGGTTTGGAAATATATAAATCAATAGAGAAAAAGTTCTCATAACATGTAATATTATAGTATGCGGGCCACTTAAAAGGTGGCCCAGCTACTATAAGTAATAAAAAATAAAACGAATGGCAATAAATGTAGATACAGTATATAAAACTGTTTTGTTATTATTAAACAAAGAACAACGGGGTTATATGACACCCACTGAGTTTAATAGTGTTGCTACTCAAGTACAGTTAGAGATATTTGAAAAATACTTTGAAGATCTTAACCAGCAACTTAGAGTGCCACAGGCTGATGCAGATTATTCAAATAGGATAGCAAATATAGATGAAAAAATAGCTATATTTAAAACATTTGGAGCAGCTGTATATGACGCGGCTACAACTCCTTTAACGCCCTATTTCACGCTACCTACTATAGATGGTTACGGGAATACTGTTAACTTTTACAGACTAGGGGATGTGGTTTATACACCTGTAATTGGTGATCCTGTCGAATTAGAAAGACTGCAAAGAAATACATTTTACAATATAGAAAAGTCAAACTTGACTAAGTCTACAAAAGCTTTCCCTACTTACCTATACGAAAACAACAAATTATTTGTAAATCCCAAAACAATAACTAATGCCTTAGAGGTTAATTATGTTAGAAAACCTAAAGACGTTATATGGGGATTTTTAACTGGAGGCTTAGGGCAATATACGTATAACTCTACCTTATATAATAGTTCTACTAATCCGCAAGGATCTCAACAAATAGAACTTGATTCTTCAGATCAAACAACAGTTATATTAAAAATATTATTATATGCTGGACTGGTAATAAAAGATCCTACAGTAATACAGGTTGCGTCGCAACAAGTTCAATCACAAGAAATAAATAAAAAAAGTTAATAAATGGGAATAATAACTGAAAATAATCAACAATATTACGCAGGTTCTCAGCAGTTCTTGTCTATTACAGGAGCGGGGCAAGAATTTACCGCATCGTTTGACACCAATTTAGTGTTTGGCAGTTATGATCCATTGGTTACTAATTATGCTTTAAACAATTTCAAACTATATACTGCTGTTTCAGGCGACTTGACTTACACTGAATACATTTTACCTTATACAGTTACAGGTGACGTAATAACAATTACAGACACATTAGCTAATCTGACTAGCGTTGTTATTCAGCTAAAGACAGAAAACGGGGGTAATTACGGGGATGGAAACGCTTATGGAGATACTGTTCAAGAAAACTGGGGCTCTTATGCTTATATAAAATTAAATGATGTTATAAACAATTTCATTGTTGCTTATGTAGGGGCTGGGAAACTTATAGCTAACGCTAAAAGAACTGACTTAATATTCTTTGCTAAGAGAGCAATGCAAGAATTTAGTTACGATACACTTAAGAGCATAAAATCACAAGAACTTAGTATACCTCCTAGCTTAAGTTTACCTATACCCCAAGATTTTGTAAATTATGTAAAAATGAGTTGGGTTGACAATGCGGGTATAAAACATATTATATACCCCACTACATTAACAAGTAACCCATATAGAGCCCCTATACAAGACGCTAACGGTATTCCTGTGCAGGATAACTTCGGTAACAATACAGAAGGTACCTCTCTAACAGAAGAGAGATGGGATACTAACGGTATTGCTGCTATAAACAACGCATTAACTGATGGGTCCTCAGAATGGGGTAACTTGTACGGTGGTGGTTTTGGTAATGGATTTTCCACTAATAGTGGAGCTTATGGGATTCAACCGGAAATATCACAAATTAATGGGTGGTTTACTATAAACGAAAGACAAAACACATTTTCTTTTTCAAATGACTTAGTAGATAAATTAATCATTTTAGAGTATGTTTCTGATGGGTTGGCTTACGACTTAGATACTAAGATCCCTAAGATGGCAGAAGAGGCTATGTATGCTTATATGAGCCATGCAATAGTATCTAGTAGAGCCAATCAGCCTGAATATGTTGTAAATAGATTAATGAAAGAAAAAACAGCAAAATTAAGAAATACTAAAATAAGATTATCTAATATAAAACTAGAGGAGATAGCTCAGGTAATGAGAGGTAAATCTAAATGGATTAAACACTAGAATTAAATGGGAGAAGTTAAAAATGCTTTTATAAAATCCAAAATGAATAAAGACCTAGATGCTAGGTTGATACCTTCTGGAGAATACAGAAATGCGGTTAATGCTCAAGTTAGTAAATCTGAAGGAGGGGACGTAGGTGCTTTGGAAAATGCTTTAGGTAATAACATGGTGGTAGATTTTGAGGTTGATACAAATGTACCAAATCTAAAAGCTATTGGATACTTAACCGATGATCAAAATAATAATATTTATATATTTCTTACAGACAACACAGCCACTAGTTACAATAGCACAGGTGTTGGATCAAACCATTTTATATATCTGTATAATGCTTTAAACGGAACCGTTACAAAGCTAATACAAGGTTCTTTTTTAAATTTCTCAACAGAATATCCAGTAACTGGAGTTAATATAATAGAAAGTATACTATTTTGGACAGATAATAGAAATCAGCCAAGAAAGCTAGACGCTAACGCAGCAGTGTCCACTCCAGGGTACTATACTAATGAAGATCAAATATCCGTAGCAACTTACAATCCATACCAACCTATAGATTTATGGAGAGAAAGTGAACTAGATCCCGGGTACTATGAATCAACTTTGCAAGATGTTGTTAGTAAAGCTTATCCAAACGGAGGCACTTGCTTAGTAAACGGAACAGTAACCGCTTCTACAACTATTGTAGTAGACTCTATAAATGGGGATATACCCAACAACGCACCCGTAAGTTATATAAACAGCAGTGGAGACTTGGTAGATACAGGGGTAACTGTCTCTAGCTTTGCCGCCCAAACAATAACTGTTAGTGCTGCTGTGACTTTAGCAGATAATGTTGAGTTAGTTTTTTATCCAAATCCTTATTACGAAAGTGGATATTTAGGGGATGATAATTATTTGGAAGATAAATTTGTAAGGTTTAGTTACAGGTTCAAATTTGACAATAATGAATATTCTATATTTGCTCCGTTTACACAAATAGCTTTTATACCACAACAAGATGGTTATTTTAGGCAAGTATCCAGAACAGAGCCTCCAGTAGATATTAATGATCAAGAGAGTGCTTATAGATCTACTATAGTGGAATTTATGGAGAATAAAGTTAATAAAATAACTTTAAATATACCTTTACCTTTTATAGGTACAGAAATTATTGATAAGTTAAAGCTTTCTTCTATAGATATTTTATACAAAGAGTCTGATGCTTTAGCGGTACAAGTTGTAGAAACTATTAGTGCGACTGCTATAGCAGCTGCTGCTGGGGCTACTAAAATATATTCCTATGTATATAAATCACAAAAAGCCTACAAAACATTACCTTCCAGAGATCTCATAAGAGTTTATGATAAAACTCCTGTAAAAGCACTTAGCCAAGAAATTATAAGTAATAGAATAGTATACGCAAATTACCAAAATAAACACACCCCACCTACTAATATAGACTATAATGTTTCTGTAACAGCTAAAAGTAATTTCAGTATTGTAGGGGGAGACCCCTCTGTATTAGACACTACTAGCCAAATAGAATATCCAAATCATTCTTTAAAACAAAATAGAAATTACCAAGTAGGTATTGTTCTGGCGGATAGGTACGGTAGACAGTCTACTACTATACTTTCTAAAAACCCAGCAACTGTATTTCCACCTTACAACAGTGAGAGTGTAGATCCACAAACATGGGCGGGGGATTCTTTAAAGATATTATTTAATAATGTAATAGATTCACCTCCAGCACCCGCTTTAGGTTGGCCTGGATTGTATAATGGAGATGCAACTAGTGATGATTATAATCCAGTAGGGTGGTATTCTTATAAAGTAGTTGTTAAACAAACAGAACAAGAGTATTACAACGTATATTTGCCTGGGGTTATAAATGGTTATCCTACAGCTGCCTCAGGAGAATCTCCGCCTTTAACTGAGCTGGGTAGAACTTCTCATACTGTTCTTATTAATGATAATATTAATAAAGTACCAAGAGATCTGAAAGAGGTTGGACCTTTACAAAGATTATTTAGAAGTAGCGTGGAGTTATTTGGTAGAGTAGAAAACCTTTATTTAAGTTCTGAATACAATAAACCATATTATCCACAAGGCGTAAAAACGATTGTTAGTACAATAGCTACTAATGATGATTTATTTAATGCTCAAGGACTTCCTCCTGATGGGGTTATGCCTGACAGATACAACGGTAGTATAGGTTTTTATAATATAGACTCTAACCCTCTAATAGGTAGAATATCTACAAATAAAGGGTTTGGTATTGCTGATGTTTCTAGTAGTACTACCCCTAGTCCTGTAATACGTTTGGCTGTGTTTGAAACAGAGCCTGTAGAATCTAGATTAGATATATTCTGGGAAACTACAACAACTGGATTAATATCTGAATTAAATAGCGTTATACTTGCTGAAGCAGGCGGATCGATTAATATAGCTGGGTGGAATACTAGCTCTTTTAATGAGAGCAATGCTATAGACACATTTATTACCTCTAATTTTACTTTGGTAGACAACCTAGGGAACCCAATAGTATCACCTGATATAACAAGTCTCACTATGACTAGTGTATATGCTGGTAATGGTACTATAAACGCCTTAAGTATGTTTGAGCTTGTTGATAATCTAGATAATACCTTTGCTATAAAAACAAAAGTTGGGTTTGTATACGGATATAATGCCAACCCTAACCAAAACTATGTATTTACTTTTACAGCAGTTGCTGATATTTCTGGTACATCTATAACTACTTCAGGCATAGGTAGATTAGGTAGTTTAGGTAATTCATCTCCTTTCTTTGGGGATAGTAATGGGGACTACTCTTGTAGTGTTACACCTGTTTCAATAGCTCCTTCTGAGACTACTATAACTACAAGAAAAGGGCAAAATGGGGCGGATTTTAGCGCTAACGCTGGAAATATATATAATGATTTAACAATGGCAATCATAAGCGCCACTAATGATTTGTATCCTACTTCGGAGATTACGGGAGTATTCTCATTAGCAGTAACAGGTGGGTCGGGTAGTCCTTTTTCTGGGCTACTATCTAAGATTTCAACATTCCAAACAGCTGGTAATTATACAGTAAAATTAAGGTTAACAGATGCGGGTGGAGCATATACTGATTGTAACGTTTTAATAACTATAGAATCTCCACCATGTTACATATACTGGGCGGAACACTATGAAGATTCCGGTGTTGTTTATACATACGTGGATTGTAGTGGGGATCAACAAACTATTGCGTGGGATAGATATGGGAGATATCCAGAGTTGGAATACCAGGAGTGGTGCGCTAGAAGTGGAACAGTTACCCCAGCGGGGGCTACCCAAACTCTGGATATCTGCAGCAGCTAGTAATTAAATTAATAAATAAGTGATAATAATGGTATGTCAGCTATAATAGAAGTAAAATATTTTAACTGCTTTGTTTTAAAGAAAACAGTAGCGTCAGAGGGGTTACCTACTTGGGATGGTTCTAGAGGTATTCCTGCAAATATAGGTGGCTACCCTAGAAATGGATCGACTAGTCTATTTAACTGGGCTATAGAAGAAGCAAGGATTAGAGGTGGATATAACAACACAAGTGTGGATTTTGGTGTTAAAGCATATCTAGTTGAAGATGAACCATTATCTTCTATTAGAAGCAATTCTATGATCTACTCAGGTATATTAAATTCTAGAACAGGTATTAATAATACAAACGTATTTTCTGTAGGTGAGGACATCACTAAATCCGCTGACCCCGCTAATGGCAGCATACAAAAACTATATGCAGAAAATACCAACTTAATTATCATGCAAGAGTCTAAGATATCCCGGGCTTTAATCGATAAAGACGCTATATATTCTGCAGAAGGTGGAGGTACAGTTACCTCTTCTAATTTAGTTATTGGTGTTATACAACCCTACGCAGGCAATTTTGGTATTAGTAAAAATCCAGAAAGCTTTGCTGTTTATGGTTATAGAAAATACTTTACAGATAAAAATAATAATGCTGTCCTAAGATTATCTATGGACGGTATAACAGAGATTTCTAACTACGGATTAAAAGATTATTTTAGAGATGAATTAAATAACATTGATTCACCTATATATGGTAGTGGTAAACTAGTGGGGGGATTTGATATACATAACAAACAATATGTATTGTCTTCTCAGAAAAGTGATACAAACGTGGATCAATCATACAATACATTAGCATTTGATGAAGATATATTAGGTTGGCCTAGTTTTTTCACATACAAGCCTGATCATTTATTTAGTATTAGAAATAACTTTTATTCATTAAAAGATAACAAGTTATGGAAACATTATTATAGCGGGGATCAAATATTTACTAGAGGTAATTTTTATGGTGTATCTTCACCTGCTTCTATAACTTTTGTATTTAATGCAAATCCTAGTTTATCTAAAAATTTCAAAACAGTAAATTATGAAGGAGATAATGGTTGGCAATTAGATAGCTTTGTTTCTGATGGAACAGGTATGGATCTATATGATTCTACTTATAAAATGACAAATGATTCCACTCAAATACAAACAAATCCAGCTAATGTGTCTGTTCCATCTGTGTGGAGCTATTCGCAAGGCTCTTATGACAACTATGGAAATGTATACCCTACCACTTTAATTCCACCTATAAATAGGGCTGGTTTTGACAGAAAAGAAAATAAATATTTTGCTGATCTAGTAAATTCTAGTGAAGCAACTCAAGGAGAAGTTATATGGGGTAGTTCTGTAAGTGGTATAAAAGGGTACTTTGTAACAGCTACAATATCAACAGATACTGTTACCGACCCAGGAGGTAGAAAAGAACTATTTGCAGTATCAGCCAACTACTCTGAATCTTCATATTAGTACACAATGGAAGTAGTCATAAAAGAATCATCAGCTTTATCTAGCCAAGAGTTTAGAACTAATGTAGTTGCTTTAGAGGAACAATTACTATCTAGTGATAATCCACTTGTTGTAAAAGGTAATTCTGATTCTTTCCCTTTAACGCACTCATTCTCTGAAGGAGTTTATGTTAGAGAAATGAAAATGGATAAAGGTGGTATGGTAATTGGTAAAATACACAATAGAACACATACATGGTTTCTGATGAAAGGAAAGCTACTAATAGCTACTGAGTATGGTACCACAGTATTTAAAGCACCCACCTATGTAAATGCGTCAGCAGGGGAAAAAAGGGTTATACACGCATTAAAGGACTCTGTTTTTATAAATATCCATCCAAATCCGGATAATATAACAGATATAAAAGAATTAGAGGATACACTAACTTGTATTAGTTATGAAGCGTATACACAATACAAACAAGCAAAAACAGTAAAAATATGAGCATGGTAACAGCGGGTATCATTGGTACAATAGGTAATGTACTAGGTGGCCTTTTCGGCATGAGTTCAGCAGATGCAGCAGCCAGAAGAGCCGCAGCAGAAAAAGATCAGTTAAATAAAAAATTAACTTTTCTAGAAAACAATAGACAGAAAATTATGAATCCTTATGAAAATGCAAAGGATTTATCTAACTTATTAAGCAATCCTATGGCTAATTTAAGTGTTGCTACCCAAGCCGCAGAAATACAAATAGAACAAGCTGACATATCTTTAGCTAATACCTTAGATACTATTAGATCTACAGGAGCTAGTGCTGGAGGAGCAACTGCTTTAGCCCAAGCTGCTTTACAAAGTAAGAAGGGAGTTTCCGCTAGCATAGAAGCTCAGGAGGCACAGAATGAAAAATTAAGAGCTCAAGGGGAACAAGCTTTGATCCAACAACAAATGGCTGAAAAACAAAGAATGCAAAGTGTAGACGCTGCCGGTAAACAATTTATGTTTACTACTCAAGAAGGACGTGACACCGCTGAAATGGATAGATTATCCGCGCAGATATCTGGAGCTACATCTGCTGAAATGCAAGCAAATGCAGATAGCACAGGAGCAATGACAGGTATGATAGGGGGTATAACAAGTACACTCGGCTCAATGGCTACATCAGGGGTTTTTAATAAAAAACCACCATCTAGCACTGGGTCAGTTTTTGATGACTTAATCCGCCCTATCGACAAATAGTAAAACCGTAATAATATATTAAAATGAGTTATAGAGACCCTCAACAACATATTGATACCCAAACTGGGCAACATTTTAGAAACTTGCAGCAAGACATAACTAATACAGTTACAAAAATAGCTGGTGCTTATGATGCAGAGCAGGCTAAAAAAAAGTTGAAAATGGAAGCGGACGCTAAAGAAAACGCTAGGCTTTATAAAGTTAACACCGATACTGCTATAGATCTAGATTCCAAGTTACAAGTTGCGTCTAAGAACAATAATATGTTTAATCCTGAGAATAATCGGGCATTAAGCGATGTTGCAAATACATATGCTGATTTAAACCAATTACCTAAACTTACTGGTGAACAAAAAATCTGGCAGACAAATGTAAAAACCCTACCTGAAACGATACAGAAAGATTTAGCTTTTATAGGGTCTTATATAATAGATGTGAAAGCTAAAAGTGCTAATGCTGGGGAAATGAATGGTTTTGTTACAAACCAAGACCCAGACGGATTAACTTTTACAATGGGTATGGCAAATACCCTACCTGGAAAAAGATGGTTTACTATAGACAACTCTAAAGCAGGGGGAAGTCAAATTACTTGGCATTTCAAAAAAGATGGGGGTGATGGTAGAGTAGTTTCTTATACTACAGATCAGCTCAGACAAATGCAAAATACCCCAGGAGCTGAAATGATAAGAACAATACCTAATGAATCAGAGGATTTACAAACAATGGTTGGTCAAGGAGGCTTTTTTAAAGTTGTTGATGGTAAAGTTACTAAAGACTTAAAAGATGTATATTACGAAAACTCTAAATTAGAAACTAGGTCTACAACTAAAAACGGTGTTACTACTACAGAAACTTATAAATTAGCGGACACACCTATAATGTCTAAGGGATTATTAACAATAGCGGGTTCAAACATAGCCGGTATGACTTCAACCCAGCAAGCGGATTTTAATAATTTACTTAATAAAAAAATAAAGTTATCAGACTCAGGTAAAGCTGAAGGGAAAACAAATAAAATATATGAGGAAGATTTAATCCCTGGTTCCCCTTTAACTGAAGCCCAAATTGATAGATTAACACAAAAATATGCAGATTACGGATTAAGTTTATATGTAGGTTACTCAGAAAAAATTATATCCAAAACAGAAACTAAAATTAAAGATACCAAAGAAAGTACGGATACTCGTTTTATAGATAATCTTAGTATTCCTTTAATTAAAAGAAAGGATGGACCAAGTTCTGAGTTTAGCCAACCGGAGGCTGTTGATCTAGATAAATTAGGTTTTGTTATAGCGAAAAAAGGTTTTCGGATAAATGCTTCGCAAAAAGATACGGATGGTAGAAACTTTAAAACAATAACAAAAGGAGGTAAAAAGAGTGTGGATGTGTATGAGGGAATGACCAAGCAAGAAGTTAAAGATTTATTGAAACAGTTAGAAACAGGTGAAAACAGTCCTCCTGATACCAGAGAATGGTAAAATAATTAAATTCACAACAAAAAGTATATTATGCCAAAATACAAATTAGCAACAGGTGAAGTAGTCAACGTGTCCAACGAGAGACTTGAAGCTTTTAAAAAACATAAAGATTTTAAGGGAGCTATATTAATTAGTGAAGATGTAGATCCAAAAAAGGAAAAAGACCCTGCAGTTGTGGATCAAAACGCAGAGTTGAAAAAAGTTACGGGATCCAAATTGGTAAATGGTTCTTCGGAATTAAAATCAACTAACCAGGAACACCAAGATATTCTAGATCCAACAATGCCCCAAAATGTAGAATTACCTTTAAAGGAAAGTTCTATGAGCTTAGAAGGGGAAAGTATTCTAAATGAAGATAAGGTGAAACAAGAAAAGTTTTTACCTTATGGAGATTATTGGGATAAAGACGGTAAATTACAGAACAGAACTATACCTTATGAGGTGCAGCTTGATAACTATAAGAAAGGTTTTTCAGATGCTATGGGCGCTACTGGTATTTTTGAGTTTATGAAAGATTATTCCAAGGAAGACCGGAAAAGAATGGCTGACCAGTTAATCAAAAAACCTAGTTATACCACTAAAAAATATAACCATAAGACCGACACTTTTGATGTTGTTCCAACTGTGGAAGCAGCTTCTAAATTTACAAAGAACCTACCTAGAGATTTTGATAATTTCAATACAGCTAAAGAATTTTCTACGGCTTTAAATATAGGTATTGGTAAAACTATAAACGAAGATCCTTTAATACAATTCGAAATAAAGAAAAGCAGTTTAGAGGCTCAAGATGAGTTAAAAGAATACAGTAAGACATTAAATACTATTTATGATTTAAGTACGCCAGATGGGTTAAAATTAGCTGAAGCAGACTACAATAACAGATGGAAAGAATTAGTTATAGATCCTGTATTAAAAACTGATATATATAAAAATACCGTTAAGCAATTAGGTATTGTAGGAGCTGATATAGCGGACAAACAAAATATTGCTTTTGGTAGATATAAAGATACTTTTTTAAACGTAATGGACATAGGTAGAGAGTATCTACCTGATCTAGGTTTTGATATAACTGAATCCCTTGTTAAAGGGGGACTTGGTTTAGTGGAAGGTTATAATAATGCTCAGGTCGGAATGGCACAAAAAGACTTTGAGAAAGTTACAGGGGACCTTACTAGATTAAAAGCGGATGTGGCTAGTGGTAAAATTAAAAACAATCAACCAGCTACTTATGGAGGTTTATATTCCAATAAAGAGGGATACACCACCAACCAAAGAAAAGGTACAATTAAAGATAAAATTAAATATTTAGAAGAACAATTAAACTCCAAAAAGAATTCAATTATAGTTGACTTAAATGACGCTTCCAAAACAGCGGAGTATGCAAACCTTTTTAAAGCAGCTGATTTTTCAGATGGAATACAAATAATAGATTTAGTTAGAGTTTTTGCAGAGTCAACTCCTCAAATGGCTATTGCCGCGGCTGGAACTTTGACAGGAAATCCCGTATTGTCCGGGTTGGGGTTTATGTCTATGTTTGCTACAGAATACGGTAACGGATATTTAGGAGCTATAAAGCAAGGTCTAACTAACGACGATAAAGAAGTTAGTGAAGAAAACCTATTAGAAGCTTTATCTACTGGTAAATACGCGAGCCACGCGGAAGCTGTTGCTTTTGCTGCTTTTTCGGCAGCGTCGGAGTATGCTGGAGCGAGTGGGGTAGCTAAGGCTACCATGAAAAGTTTAGGTGTTGTTGGAGACTTAAAAAAAGTAACCGCTTCTTTATATAGAGGGGAAGCAAAAGCTTTTGTTGCTCAAGCAGCTAAAGCTGCAAAAACCCAATTAACAGCGGGGGTTGGTGAAGGTCTTACGGAATTCGCTCAAGGTAATTTTGCTCAAATGAGCATAGGGACTCAGTTAGGGGGGATTAAGGGCGTTGGGGATTACATAGACACTAAAGATAATATGACTTCTGCCGTAGTTGGTTTTGCTTTAGGTTCTTTAATACCATTTGGAGGTAGTGTTGCTAAATTCGGGACTACTGAGTTAAGAAACGCTTCTAGAGATGTAGCTACTAGATTTGATTTGGGTAAACTAGGTAGTAATTTAAAAGCTGTTAACGGGTTCTTTACAGAAGCTGAGACTAATTTAAAAGTTAAATTTGAAAGCAACGAGATAACAGAAAGTGAATACCAAGCTGAATTAAGCCATCTAAATGCTGTTAGGAATACAGGTCTTAAAATACCTAAGAATTTTAGTCAAAATACTAAAAAGAAGGTGTTTGACTTAATACTAAAGAAAAATAAAATAGAACAAGACATACAGGGTATGGAACCTGAGTTAGTACTTGCGGAAAAAAAAGCGATAGAAGAAATAAACATAAAATTAGCTAATATATCTGCAACAGAAAGGTTAACTATTAATGTAATTAAAGCTAAAGGTAGCTTAGATATTGAAATTATACAAGCAAAAAACGCTACTGAGGCTAAAGCTTTTGCAGAAAGCAAGAAAATGAACCTCGGCAAAGATGCTAATTCTACTGGTTATATATCTGAAGACGGTAAAACGGTTATTGTGGATATGGATAGAGCGGCTGTTTTAGGGGAGGTTAATACTGCCTCCCATGAGCTCTTACATGGTGTGCTTTTTAACAGCTTATATAATATAAATGCAGAAGGTACTATAGAAGGAAAGAATGTTGTTAGAGGTTTGGCTTCTGCTTTAAAAACGGAATTAAACAAAATAGATGCATCTGCTTTAAAAAACACTGAGTTTGCGGCTAGATTACAATTATATAAAGACCAACCCTCCTCTGTTAGAGCAGAGGAAGTATTAACTTTATTTGCCGATGCCTTATACTACGGTGATATAAAATATAATGAAAGCGTTTTCACTAAATTAAAAGATTTTGTTAGACAAGTATTACAAAACGTAGGGTATAAAAATATAGAATTTAACAGTGGCAAAGATGTATACAATTTCCTTAAGGATTTCAATAAAGGAGTTTCTAGAGGTAAATTAGGTAAAGGAATTACTAAAGTAGCGGAAGATGGGGCTGTTGTGGGGAGTGATATTAGAAGATTTCAAGGTAAAGAAGCTGTTCCTAGAGTCAAAGAAAGTAAGTCTCAATTATTACCAGAGCAAAGCGAGTCTATAGCTGTAGATATACAAAATATACAAGACCTTAAAAAAGAAAATATAGCTTTAGCTGCTAAATACGATAAAGAAGTTATTAAAAGTGCTAAAGAAACTAGATTAGAAAACAAAATCATAGAAAGCATTGAACCTGTAGTTAGTAGATTAGTAACTAACAGAACCAAAGCATTGTATGACCCTATTGCTGATGATGCAAAAAGAGCAGTGTCTAGAAAGGAATTTCAAGATTCTATGAAGGGAGACATTGAGGCTATGGTACTTAATGAATTCACCGGCAAACAAGATATTGAAAAGTTTATTATAAACAGGGGATATCTGAGAGCTAATGATTTAGCGAAAAGGTTAGGTATTAAAGCGGCTGAAGAAGGTATTGCCCAAGGACTAGAAGCTGCAGAAAAAGTAGCAGTAGAAGAAACAGTTACTGAGGCTGCAGTAAAACCAAAATATAAGACGCTTATTCAAAGCAAAGTATTACCTAGTGAAACGGTTAGTAAGATTAAAGATAAAATAACAAAAACTGTTACCTTACTTAAATCTAAAATGGATGCTAAAGTATCCCTGAATAAAACAATAACCCCTCTTGTAGCTGAAATAAAGAAAGAAATGGGGAAACAAGCTGATATTGATATTAAAAAAGCGATGGGAGGCAAAGCCGAGAGACAAATAGAAAAATTCTTACTTAAAAATAAGAAAGCTATTTTAGAGAATATGACCACCACTTGGTTAATGACGGCAATGCCTGGAGCTATACAAAAACAAGTTGACGGTAAGTTTATATCTGATTGGCAGGGCAAAAAAATAGACAGGGAAACAGTTAATACAAATAATGCAGGTAAAACATCAGGAGCTGAAATAGTTAGAAGATTACCTAACGCTTCGTCTAATATTAGTGACGCTGATTTCTTAGGATATATACTAGACAAAACGGGTAATCCTATTAGAGGAAGAAAAGAATCATTAGCTAAAGCTATAGCAGAGGAAGTTGCTTTTGATATTTTTACACAACAAATTCAAGATCCAGACAGTGATATAAGCAAAGCTTTTGAAGGTAACCAAGAAAGATTAGGTGTTGTTTTGGCGGATAATTTTGTTCAGGATTTATCTAAGCAAATAGACAGGGGTAATGTTAAGTATTCAATCAGCACGGGTATTGCTAGAGTGGACACTGCTAGAAAAAATGTATCTGCGTATTTAAAGTTAAATTATGCGAAAGCCTTATATAGTGGTAAACTTAATGACCTTAAAGAAATTCATAAACTTAAAAAATCAGATGTTGAATTCGCTGAATTAATGGATAATTTAAGCAGTAAACATAATGAATATTTTAATTTAGAAATAACAAAAGCAAATAAAGAACAAGCTGTAAAATTTGAAGCAGTAGGTAACACTGATTTTAATACTTTCCTGAACAACTCTATTATGTTAGCAAAAACAGACATAGAAGGAGCTTTTGGATTAAAACAGGGGTCTGTTGTATTAAACAAACTTAGTGATAACGTTAAAGAGGAGGTTGAAAATGCCTTAAATTTGGTGTTACTTGATTTGATAAAAAATAACGGGGCGGTTGAGGGATTAAATAAGTTTATAAAGACATATCAACCTGGGTTAGCTAGTGGATTTAAAAGAAGCATATACGGTAATAATAATAACATATACAAATTAATTAAGAAATTAGGTAAAAGTAATGAAACTATAAAAGAAGCTATTAAATTAGCAAAACTTAAATTAGTTAAAACACCTAAAGGACAAACCTTACACACTAATGGTAAGAAAGTAACTACAGTAATAACACAAGAGACTAACAGCCCTGATTTAAAAAATCTTATTGAAGGTAGTGGTTACGATGTTGACATTCTAGGTAGAGGTAAATTAAGCATCGACAGCGAGCAACTTTACATATCTATGGTAGAAATATTAAAGGAGGGTTTAAGCAACGGATCAATAACAACAAATGCTGCTATAGCCTTACTTAAGTCTATGGGTACTTCAATGCGCTCACCTGCAAAAATGTTATCAAAGCTTAAATATTTTTACCCTGATAAAAGTTCTGATTCAAAAGACTACACATTTGAACATGGTATTCCTGTTCAGCAGCTACTAGTCGCTACTGCTTTTTACGTTAGTGGTGGTAATGTTGATATTAGCAAAGTAACAAACATTATAGATAAAAGTTTTATTACTCTATTACCTAAAAGAATATCAAGAACTGTAGATTCACGCTTTAATTACACGTTTAAAGATAATAACGCTTTAGATTTAGACAACCCTGGTTTTAATAGGTATTTTAATTCTACAATAAAGTCAATTCATCCAGATTTCAATGAGGATTCTATGGTTGATTTAATTAATTTATCAAAAATGTCAAATGAAGCAGCTGCTGAAACAGTCAAAGCCGCGAGTAATACCGCTATAGCAAGACAAAGTCTTTCTTTAAATAATAATCTCAACAAGCAAAGAGCTATAAATAACGCTAATAGTGTTAAGTTTTCATTGTCTCCTAAAAAGATTAGAGTATTTGACTTTGATGATACACTAGCTAGAACTAAAAGTAAAGTGCTATACACAATGCCGGGTGACTTTTCTGTATTTCATGGTAGCCCTAAGGATTTTGAAGATATAGGTATTAGAAGTGGTATAATTTATTTAGCCACGGAGAAGAGAGAAGCAGAAGCATATGCAGCTAGTAATAGAGGAGAGGTATCTGAGTTCATCCTTAACAATAAAGATGTAACACCTGAATATATAATACTTAACAGTATAGAGCAACTAGGATATTCAACAGAAGGAGCTAGTTTGTATGAATTAATAGATTCTAGATTTGACAATTCTTTAAAGCCTAGCCAAATCAAAAAGGTACTTAGTCAACTTAAAAAAGAAGGTATAACTTCTTTTAGTTACACGGATGGGTCACAGGTTTCCGGGAAATCAACAGAAAGTATTGCTGTTATAGACAAATCTATTATAAGTAAAAAGAAAAGTGTTGATGCAGCTACATTTGCTAAGGAAGCTTCAGCTATGGAAGCTCTAGGGGTTAAATGGGATTTTTCTGAGTTTAGTAAAGTTATAGATGGCGAAAAGGGTCCTTTATTAGAAGTTGCTAAAATTATAGCAGACAAGGATGGATCTAAAGACATATTTGTTTTAACAGCAAGACCTCAAGATGCGGCTGGACCGATACAAGAATTTTTAGCTTCAATGGGATTAAATATCCCAATAGAAAATATAACAGGTCTAGGTAATGGCAATCCACAAGCAAAAGCTGACTGGATGATACCTAAAATTGCAGAGGGGTATAATGATTTTTATTTTGCAGATGATCACACAGGTAATATAAAAGCTGTGAAAGAATTATTAAACACATTTGATGTTAAAGGGAAAGTGCAAGTGGCTAAAGTTAAATTTAGTTTAAGCATGGACAAGACTTTTAATGATATGATCGCTAGGAACAAAGGTGTTGCAACAGAAAAAGTTTTTTCTGATATTGTAGCAAAAAGAAGAGGTGCTTTAAAAGGCCGTTGGAAAGTATGGATGCCTGGTTCTTTAGATGACTTTAAGGGGCTAACGTCATATGTATTTGCAGGTAAAGGTAGACAAGGGGATGCGGATCAGAAATTCTTTCAAGATGCGTTGATAACTCCCTATTTTAGAGGAGTAGCAGCTATTGAAACAACTAGACAGACTCTTAAGGATGATTTTAAGGGACTTAGTAAAATTTTTAAGCCTGTTGTAAAGAAACTTGGTAAAAAGACCCCAGACGGGGACTATACGTATGATCAAGCAATACGAGTTGCTTTATGGAACAAATCTGGATTTGAAGTTCCAGGGTTATCTAAAA
>Ga0209702_10002693_pt1 | contig 30128 bp, 32 predicted proteins | sample FRY01_FD_187210 | JGI IMG/M metagenome (GOLD analysis project Ga0209702, IMG submission 187210) | Freshwater microbial communities from Lake Fryxell liftoff mats and glacier meltwater in Antarctica - FRY-01 (SPAdes) (version 2) | ecosystem: Environmental > Aquatic > Freshwater > Ice > Glacier... | reverse complement strand
AATCTGGTGGGGCCGGCGGGAGTCGAACCCACAACCCTTTCCTTAGGACGGAACAGCTCTATCCAATTGAGCTACGGCCCCAGACGGAGCCATGAACAAGACAAGTGACGCGGCGGTCAACCTTCCAACGACCAAAATGTTCATTGACATCCCCGGTTGACGCTCAATCCTCTCTAGTCCCTTTCCCGTCATGAGCACTACCGAAGAAACGAAGCAGAGCCTTACTCCCGAGCAATTTCCTTTCACTGCACCGCAGTTGATGAGCCGTTATGTCACGGACACGGGAAAGATCCTGCCTCGTAAATACACCGGACTTTCGGCCAAGCAGCAGCGCGCGGTCACCCGCACGATCAAGCAGTCCCGCAACACGTTGTTGGCGTTGTAATCGTCTCCCAACGAATCACTTTGAGCCGGAGTTTTCCCACTCCGGCTTTTTCATGCCATGAACCGACGCCCCCAAGCCAAGATCTACCGCGGAACCTCCCGCAATCTAGCTCGGTTGGCGAATCGACTGCGGGAAGGGGAGGTGGTCGGCATCCCCACCGAGACGGTCTACGGCCTCGCCGCCAACGCGCTCGATCTCAAGGCCTGCCGGAAAATCTTTCTCGCCAAGGGGCGCCCTCAATCGGACCCGTTGATTGTCCACCTTCATCATTGGGACCAACTGGAGGAGATCGCTCAACCCAACGAGATTGCTCGGACCCTCGCGAAGCACTTCTGGCCGGGTCCGCTGACGATCATTCTGCCCAAGCGAGCGATCGTTCCCGATCTGGTGACTGCGGGACTCGACAGCGTCGCGGTGCGCCTGCCGCAACATCCGTTGTTCCAGCAACTGCTGGAGCGCTGCGGTCTGCCGCTCGCCGCGCCGAGTGCCAACCCCTTCGGCTACGTCAGCCCCACCACGGCGGAACACGTGCGCACCCATCTCGGATCCAAAATCGCGGCCATTCTCGACGGAGGCCCCTGCCGCTTTGGGTTGGAGTCGACGATTGTCGATGTGAGGAATCCCCGTCGCGTCCACTTGCTGCGGCCGGGCGCGATCACCTGCGACGAACTGAGCAAGGTTCTGGGAACTCCCGTGGTTTCTCCTGCCGTCGCAAAAACAAGATCTGACCAACCGCAGTTAGCGCCGGGGATGCTTTCGCGGCATTACAGTCCTCGCGCCAAGGTCATCTTGCATTCGAAAATTCGATCCGCTCCGGCCTCGCAGCCTGGTGGCGGTGAAGCGTGGGTTTATTTCACTCGGCCCCAGGGGAATATGGTCAGAGGCGGTTACTACCTGACCGAGACGGGCGATCAACTCCAGGCCGCCCAGCGGCTGTTTGCGCTGATTCGGGAACTGGACGGAAAAGGCTACCAGACGCTCCACATCGAGCGCGCACCGATTGGCCCTTATTCCGAGGCAATCAACGATCGGCTGAGGCGCGCGGCGGCGAAGGATTGACCCGACGCCGCCGGCCTTTAGGGAGACGCTGAATAAAGGAAGAGAACGTCGTGATGCTAGGGAATACAAATAGGCACCGGGACGTGCCCATCCACCGAGTGGCCGAGGGGGACGCGCAGGCTGGTCTGCCCGAAGCCTCGTGCGAAGGTTGATCCCCCTGCGCGTGGTTCGAGCGGACGCCTTTGCTGAGATTGATGAAACATCCGCAAAGTAGTCTTTAATCAGCGCTTTCACAGGCTAACGCGGACCTGAGCTCGGCCAGCAGTCGACCGTTTTGAGCTTCCGTGCCGACGGTAACTCGCAACCAAGCTGGCATCCCATAGGCCCGCATCGGTCGCACGATCACGCCGCGGCCCTGGAGTTTCCCAAACACGTCCGCGCCGTCGCCGACGTTGACAAGAATAAAGTTTCCGTGGCTCGGCACGAACTCCAAGCCGAGTGCGGAAAACCCCTCGGCCAATTGCTGCAGTCCCGCCTGGTTCTTCCGGCGGCAAGATTCCGTGAACTCCGTGTCATCCAAGGCGGCGGTCGCGGCGGCTTGGGCGATCGCATTCACGTTGAATGGCTGACGCACCCGATTAAGCAACGCCACCAGATCGGCGCTCGCGTAGCCATACCCCACCCGCATCGCCGCCAATCCGTAAATCTTGGAAAATGTCCGCAGGCAAACCACCTTGCGCCCCTCGGCGATCAGCGGACGCAAGTCAGGCGCCGCCTCCAGATACTCGGCATAAGCTTCATCGAAGACGAGGATCACGTGATCCGGCAGGCGGCGGGCAAAGGCGAGCAACTCGGCCTCGGTGTTCGTCGTGCCGGAGGGGTTGTTCGGGCTGGGCACAAACACCATCCGCGTCTTGGCCGTGACCGCTGCCGCCAGACTTCCGAGATCATGGGTGTGATTCACCAGCGGCACTTCGATCGCCGTCGCGCCGAATAACCGCGTGACTAATTTGTAGACGACAAAGGCCGGATTACCCATCACCACTTCGTCGCCTGGCCGCAGAAAGGCGTGCCCGAGCAACTCGAGAATCTCGTTCGACCCGTTGCCGATCACAAACTGCTCCGGCGTCAGCTTCCACTTCGTCGCCAGCTTTACTCGCAACGCAAAGCACCCGGGATCCGGGTAGAGTTCGGCGTGGTTGAGGGCGGCGCGAGCCGCCGCGAGGGCGCGCGGCGACGCGCCAAAGGGATTCTCATTTGAGGCCAGCTTGATGATGCTGGCCGGGTCTAGACCGAGTTCACGCGCCACGTCCTCGATCGGTTTCCCCGGCTCATAGACCGGCTGTGATCGCACTTCAGGTTTGGCCAACTCTTCGAAAGTCATTCGCCGAACAGAACAGATTTGGTTGCGACGGCAAAACTCTTTCGCCTACCGAGCGCCGGGTTACGCCGAGGGGATGAGTCGCGGCACCTTCACCCAACGCATCCCCGCAGCCTCCGCGGCCTGAATCCCGAGATCGGCATCCTCGAACACCAAACACTCAGTCGGAGGCACGCCCATTCGCTCGGCCGCCAGCAGAAACGTGTCCGGCGCGGGCTTGCCCCGCTCGACATCGTCGGCCGTCACCACCACCGGGAACAACGGCGCGAGTCCGTGAAACGCCAGCGTCGCTCCCACCAGATCGCGCGGACCGCCCGACGCCACGCTCACCGGATGCGCGCGCGCGACCATGCGGGCAAAATCTACCACCGCCCCGATCAACGGCGCGCTCGGCAACAGAGCGGCAAACTGCACCTCCTTCGCTTCGCGCAGGCCCAGCGGATCGAAATCGGTCCCGTAGTGCCGATTTAAAATCCCCGCCACCTCCACCGCCGGCACTCCCCCAAGCGAGTAAAACAGGGCCTCGTCCAAGTCTTGATTCAGACCCGCTGATCGCAGGGCATCCCGCCACGCTCGGTAATGGAGCGGCATGGTGTCGACCAAGGTGCCGTCCAAATCGAAGATATAGCCCGAGAACTCTCCTGCTGGTATTTCCAAGTGCATCGCTCGCCACCCCACCGCCCCGACGCCTTGCTGGCAATCGCGGAGTGAGCACGGCCGGTCGCCTCAGCCTCCCACCGACCTTCGCCGGCCTCAATGTCCGGCGCGGGGATTCTCCTTCTCCGCCTTCAATTCCGCCAGCGATCGCGTCTTGAGCCGCGCGGCTCCTCGGCGGACCTTGGTCTTGATCAACGGCCCTTTCTGAAGGCGCTTCTTGGCCGCGGTGCTCGCCCGTTTGTATTGCGGCAGCCACGGCCGGTGGGCCACGAGAAACTCGTCGACCATTTGCCAAATCTCCGGCGGGTTGCACACCGCCCCCGTGAGCGGATCCATCATGAACGCCTGTCGCAACAACTCATCGTTGCCGTGGACCGCCGCCTCGACCCCGAGGCGCTGCACCGAAATGCTCGCGTTGCACACCGCCGCGCACCCGAGCGGCAGATCTCCGACTTGAATCATATTGATGCCGTGGCGGTCCACGAAGCCCGGCGCCTCGATGATCGCATCCGCTGGCAGATTGGAAATCGTGCCTTCGTTCGGCATATTGAAGTGACCGCGATAAACGCGACCCGTCTCCAGCGCCTCGATGATCCGGCTGCCGTGCTCGTCGCTGCGGTTCTCCGGTTTGTAGACCAAGGTCGGCGGACGCTCGCCCTTCCCGAATTCAGCCTCAAACCAATGGCGCCCTTCGGTGCACACTCGCAGGTAGCCGCCCGTCTCGCCGCTGATCCAAGAACCCATGTGAATCCAACGCTTGATCTCACTCGCACGCTTCCGATACCACTGAACGTATTCGCTGAGGTGGCCGTTTGATTCCGTCGAGTAATACCCAAAGCGGCGCAACATATCGATGCGCACCTTCTCGGTTTGGGCATAGTCCGGGTGGCGTTCAAACGCCGCGAGGAGTTTGTCCGTGGATTGCTTCCCGTTCACCTTCACCGACACATACCAAGTCTGGTGATTGATCCCGGCGCAGATGATGTCGACGGTATCCCGCTCGAGCCCCAGCACCTTCGCGATTTGAGCGTGCCCGTGCTGCACCCCGTGGCAGAGTCCGACACAGCGCACGCCGCCGTAGACGTTGGCCGCCCACGTCATCATCGCCATGGGGTTGGCATAGTTGAGCAACAGGCAATCCGGCGCCGCGACTTCTCGGATATCCTGGCAAAAGTCCAAAATCGCCGCGATCCCCCGTTGCGCATACATGATGCCGCCAGCGCAGAGTGTGTCGCCCACGCACTGGTCGACGCCGTATTTCAACGGAATCTCGATATCGTGCTGAAACGCCTCCATCCCGCCGACTCGCACGACGCAAAACACATACTTCGCGCCTGCCAGCGCTTCCCGCCGCTTCGTCGTCGCGGTGATGCGAGTGGTCAGCCCGTTGGCCTCGATGTCTCGGCGGCAAATCTCTGTCACCATCTTGAGGTTGCGGGCGTTGATATCCGTGAAGGCCAGCTCGAGGTCGGCGAATTCTGGCACCGTGAGCAAGTCGGCGAGGAGTTTGCGGGTGAAGCCGATCGAACCGGCACCGATGAAAGCAATTTTGAGGGGCATGGGGATAGAGTTATAGATTCGTGCCCAGCCTACAAAATCATTTCCAGTCTTGCTAGGGTCAGCTTGTGCTAATTTCTATCTATTCGTGCTCGCGCTCAAGAACCCTCCACCCCTCGGCGAGCACTCGGTGTTCTTTCCCGACCGCACGCTCCCCCTGCGGGCGATGCTCGGCAACGTGGGGCACTCCGTGGTGCGCGAGGCCCACTACAACTGGCACGGTCTGAAACGCGGCCGGGCCGAGTTCAGCCTCTTTCAATACACGCTCGCCGGGCAAGGCTGCCTGCGGATTGGCGGGAAAACCACTCCTGTGGTCGCCGGCACCGCCATGCTGCTCCACATCCCCCACGATCACCACTATTGGTTGCCTCCCGATTCACCGTCTTGGGAGTTCATCTACGTCTGCCTCCACGGTCGCGAGGTCACTCGACTCTGGCGAACCATTGAACACACCCACGGCGCTTTGGTTTCGCTCGAGGCCACTTCCCCGTCGGTGACCTGCGCGGCCCGAATCGTCCGCGAGGCCCTCACGCATCGACTCACCGATGCCTTCGCCGCCTCTGCCCTCGCCTACGAGTTGACGATGCGACTCTCCGCATTGCCGCGCACCCACCATCCGCATCCTCAAGCGCAACCGGCGTTGGAACGCGCCCGGCAATTCGCCCAGCAACACCTCGCCGAACCGCTCTCCGTGACCGACCTCGCGCAACAAGCCGGCATGTCTCGCTATCATTTCAGCCGGCTCTTCGCCGCGCACACCGGTCTGCCGCCCGCCTCGTGGTTGACCGAGCAGCGGATTAAAGAGGCCGCCCGCCTGTTGCGCGGGACCAGCCTGTCGCTCAAGGAAATCGCCGCGCACTGCGGCTTTCCCAATCCCAATTATCTCAGCCGCGTATTTCGCGGCCAAACAGGGATGCCGCCCGCCACCTACCGGCGGAGCGGCTCCTAAGCGATCAACGACGCATGCCGCGGTGCAGGCGGCTCGTCGGCTTAGCGACCGCCGGCTGGGCGTTTTCATCAAACAGCGCCGAGTAAATGTAAGGAAAGCCTTCGACCTTCTTGCGTTCCACGGCCACGCCCATGTAGCGCTCAATGCTCCGCGCATCGCGGACATCATCCTCGGTCACCAAGGTAAACGCGTCGCCCGTGTTCTGGGCCCGACCCGTGCGGCCGATGCGGTGGACGTAATCCTCCGCATTTTCCGGCACATCGTAATTGATCACGTGAGAAACCCCCGCGATGTCGAGACCACGAGCCGCGATATCCGTCGCGATGAGCATCTCATACTCGCCGCTCTTGAAACCCGTCAAGGCCTCGACGCGTTCGCGTTGGCTGCGATCGGAGTGCATTACCGCGACCGTGTGGCCCTTCTTAAGCAGTCGACGGGCGATCCGGTCGGCACCCATCCGAGTGCGAGTGAAGACGAGGACGCTCTTGAATTCCGTTTCCTCCAGCAGGAGCTCCAATAATTCGAACTTCTGCGAAGCGACCACGGGATAAAACGCGTGTGACACCGTCTCCGCTGGCGAACGCTGGCGGCCAATTTCGACGCGCACCGGGTCCCGCAGTGCCCAGCTCGCTAATTTGGCGATCTCGGGTGGCAGCGTCGCGGTGAAGAACAATGTTTGGCGCGACTTCGGGGTCTGTTCCACGATCCGCCTCACGTCCGGCAAAAAGCCCATGTCGAGCATGCGGTCAACCTCGTCGAGGACGAGGACATCGATGTCCTTGAGCGAACAGTTTCGCTGTTCCAAGTGATCGAGCAAACGTCCCGGCGTCGCCGCGAGGATGTCCATCCCGCGCTTCAAATCGTCGAGCTGCTTCCCGTAGCCCACGCCACCGTAAACGATCGTCACCTGAAGATCGGTGAACTTGGCATAGGTTTGAAAAGCTTCTTCCACCTGCAGGGCCAGTTCCCGGGTGGGTTCGAGGATCAAGCAACGCAAGGCACCGTGGCCGCCGAGCATTTGGATAATGGGGAGGGCAAACGCCGCCGTCTTACCCGTGCCCGTTTGGGCCGAACCGATCACATCTCGACCCGCCAAAATTTCTGGAATCGCCTGCGCCTGAATGGCCGTCGGTTCGGTGTAACCTTTTTCTTGCACCCCGTAGGCCAGCGCATCGCAGAGTCCGAGCTTGGAAAAAGCGGTATCCATCTTCGGCACATTGACCGGCACGGCCGGCTTGATGGGCTCCCGTCGCGGATGTTCGAAATCGCGATCCCGCGGCGCGGATTCGCGCATGGGGCCGCGTCCACCGGCACCACGACGCTCGCCGCGGTCATCGGATCCCCGACCACGACCGCCGGCTGCTCCGCGGCCACCCGTCGCTCCACGGCCACCCGTTCGGCCGCGGCCACTTGCATGATCCGCGCCACCCGACCGCTCGGACCGACCACGAGCCGACGGCTCCTGCGCTTGGCTATCACGAGTGCGTGCCGGGCGGGGACTTTTCGCTGGAGTTGATTCTTTTGCCCGCGAAACCGCTGGTTTCTCCGGAGTGGGCGCTACCTTTTTGCCGCGTAGCTTCGCGATTAACTTTTTGAACATGTTGTGTAAAGATAACTACCGTCGCGGATTCCCCCGGCATTGCAATCCTGTATCCGGACTGCGTCCCTTCCAGGACTCGCCCTCCTCTCTGCGCCGGAGCTTCAGAAGGGCGCCGATTCCCCCGAGGGAAGCACGCCGGTGATCAACCAGCGGCCCCGTTCGAACGCTAACAAGTAGTCAAACGAAGCCGAGACCAGCTCCGCGTGCACCCGAAGCGGCACTCGAGCCAAGCGGCTATTGTCGGTCGGCAGCCCAAAATCGACCCGCGTGTTCTTCCAAATGATCGGGTAGCTCTGCTGAATGATTCTCGAAAACCGCTCAAAGGGCATCCTCCGCCGAAAACTCTCCGACGCCAACTGGTAGGCCGCTTCCCAGTCGTCGTTCCGAAACGCCACCAGCTGATCCTCAATCACCCGCATCAAGGCGGCCTTGATTTCCGGCTCACTATACGCCAGCGGCTGACTCCTCGCCGGAGACACGACAAGCAGGGCCACTCCCAACCACCAGAAAATTCGCCAACCCACGATCATGTTTCCAGTAAACAATCTTGGCAGCCAAAGGCAAATCGCAAGACCCCGCCCTAGGCGGGATTCTCCTCCGCTAAGACTTCGCGCAGCGTCTTCGCCAGCGAGGTGATTCGATACGGCTTCGCCACCACTCCGCGAAAACCGTAAGCTCGCGGATTGGCCATCACGGGATCGCCCGAATAGCCGCTCGAAACGATCGCCCGCACCTGCGGATCAATCTTCAAAATCTCCTCCATCGCCCGACGCCCCCCCATACCGCCCGGCACAGTCAGGTCCATCACCACCAAGGCAAACGGCGTTCCCTTCTCCTGAGCCTCGCGATAAAGCGTCACCGCTTCCTCCCCGTCCTCCGCCGTCACGGGCTCCATCCCGAGGCGCGTCAACAAGGCCGCCGCCATCATCCGGATCGATTCCTCGTCGTCCATGAAAAGGACTCGGCCCGACAACGACGCAAACGGTGTGCTCCTCGCATCGACCGGGGGCGCCAGCTCCATCGACGCCGGTAACCAGACCGAGAAGGTCGCGCCCTGCCCTTTCGTCGACACCACCGAAATATGGCCGTGATGCTTCCGGACGATCGAGAAAACCGTCGTCAGGCCGAGCCCCGATCCCGACGACTTGGTCGTGTAATACGGTTCAAAAATTCGCTCCACATCCGCCGCCTCAATCCCGGTCCCCTGATCGGTGACATCGAGCCGGAGATAGCGCCCCTCCGCCAACGGTAGCCGGGCGGACGCATTCACGACCTTGTTTTCCACCGCGATCCGAATCACCCCGCCCTGCGGCATCGACTGCACGGCGTTCAACACCAGATTCTGCACCACTTGACCGATCTGCACGCGATCGATCTCGGCGGCCCAAGCCTGCTCAGCGATGGAGAACTCACACCGCGCACTCGCTCCGTGCAACGCAAACGCCGCAGCCTCGCGCACCAAGTCGGAGAGCGACACCAAAGTCCGCACCGGCTCACCGCCCTTGGAAAAGGTCAGCAGCTGTTGAGTCAAATCACGCGCGCGCGTTGCCGCCTTCTCCGCTTCGCTCAACCATCGCACGATCCGCCCTTTCTTCACGTCGTCATCCATGAGTGCCAAAGTCAGGTTACCCATAATCACCGCCAAGATGTTGTTAAAATCATGGGCGATGCCGCCGGCCAACAGTCCGACCGACTCGATGCGCGAAGCCCTCTGCAATTCATCCTCCAAGCGGGCGCGTTCCGAAATGTCCCGCATCACCAACACCGCGCCCACCACTCGACCCTCCTGATCGTGCATCGGCGCGCATCGGCCATCGACAAGGAAGTGGCGCTCGTCCCGGCGCACCAAGACTGTCCGCAGACGCAGATCGACCAGACGATCGCCATCCATCGTCGCCTCCGCTGGCCAAGGGACGAGTGACTTCGATACTCCATCCTGCAACGCCCCAAGACTTTCAATCGACTCTCCAAGCGCGTCGGACTCTTTCCACCCGAGGAGGTCGGCCGCAGCCATGTTCAAAAACTGAATCCGTCGGTCTCGGCTCACGGTCACTACGGCTTCGGCCATCGCGCCCAGCGTCACCCGCAAACGTTCGCGCTCCTGCTCCAGTGCGACCTCCGTCGATTTCAAGCGCGTCAAATCCACTAACACCAATTGGGTTTGGTCGAACATCGGGCGATCCTCCACCAGCGGCACTCGCCAGAGAGTGTGGAGTCGCCGGAGCGATCCATCGAACGCCCGCAGGGTGATCTCGGCCTCGTATTCATACTGGCCATTCCAGATCGCGACGAGCAACTCGAACTTTGCTTTCAAAACTCCCTGATTCGCAAACCGATGGAGGTTCTCGGTGATCTCGTGTGCTGATCGCGCGCCGACGAGGGCCAGCCCGGCGGCATTGATTTGCGTCAGCCGCATGACCTTCAACACCTCGTCCAACCCGCCGGTGCCTTTACTCAAGAACGCGTGCAAATCGGTCAACCCGCCGAGCCGCTGTTGATCGAGCCAGGCCACTTCATCCCGAAAATCAAACTCCACGATTCCGAACGGAGAAGACTCGAACAAGGTGCGAAACCGTTGCTCGCTCATCCGAATCTTCTCTTCCGAACGGCGGCGATCGCTCACGTCAAGGTGCGTGCCTAAAATGCGGGTCGCCTGACCTTGCTCGTCGAGCATCTTGCGCCCCCGCGACAAGATCCAGCGGTAGCTGCCGTCCTTGCATTGCAAACGATGCTCCACCTCGTAGTAGGGCTTTCGATCTTCCAGGTGGTCGCGCATCGCCTGCACCCCAAGACGCTGATCGTCGGGGTGAATCCGCGAGGTCCACTCCCTCGACTCGTTGAAGACATCGTCGGGGAGAAACCCGAGCATCTCTTTGCTGCGGTCCGAATAAAACGCTTTCCTCGTGAGAAGATTGCTCTCCCACACCCCGGCGGCACTGCCCTCGACGGCCAACCGCCACCGCTCCTCGCTCTCGCGCAGATCGGACTCGGCCCGCTTTCGATCGGTGATGTCCGTCACAAAGCCCTGATAATACACCTCGCCCGTCCCATCATCGCGACCCATCCGCACCACTTCGGAGATCCACGCGATCGCCCCATCGTTGCGCTGCACCTGTGATTGGAAATTCCGCAAATGACCATCCCGGTTGATCGCCGCATAGAACTCCTGCCGCCGCCCCGCGTTCACATAAAGCGCCTGCACCTGCGCCCCGGAGAGGGCTGTCAGGTCCGCCGGAGATTCATAACCAAAGATCTGCGCCATCGCGGGATTAGCGTTGCGGAATTTTCCATTTTGAAAGGTCTCGTAAATCCCTTCCAACGCTGAGTCGAACAGCTGCCGATAACGCTCCTCAGAATTCTGCAACATCGCCAACTTAAGCGCCTCGCTAGGCTCCACCGTTTTCACCACCGACCCGCCCCGGCGAACCGCATAATACCCGAGCGCCAACCCAACCAGCAACCCGCCCATCACCCAGAGCATGGTGTTTATTGTGGGAATAATATAGGCAGGGTGAGTCAACATAAGACAATTGCTAGCTGAACAAAAATGCCTTCGCCGGACGTTTGTCGATGGGCAATCCCAGGCCCAGAATCTTGACAATCCTCGGCAAGTCTCCGCCCTGAGGGTATGCCCGTCTCCATTCGCTCCGCGACCCCAGCCGATGTGCCCACGATTCTCCAATTCATTCACGACCTCGCTACCTATGAGAAAATGGATCATGAAGTGGAAGCCACTGAGGAAAGTCTCCAGCAGACCCTCTTCGGCCCGAGGCCTTTTGCCGAGTGCGTGCTCGCGTTTCTCGACGATCAAGTCGGCGGCTTTGCGATCTATTTTCACAATTTTTCTACATTCCTCGCCAAGCCCGGACTCTACTTGGAAGACCTTTATGTGAAACCAGAGTTTCGCGGCGAAGGCCTTGGCCAGGCCCTCATCACGCATGTCGCCACCCTCGCCAACCAACGCCACTGCGGACGCATGGAGTGGTCGGTGCTCGATTGGAATCAATCTGCGATTGAATTCTACGAGTCGCTCGGCGCCGAGCGCATGGAAGAGTGGACCACCTGCCGACTCTCCGGACCAGCCCTCGCCCGTTATCTGTGATGAGGGGGGCCGAAATCTGCCCTTCTTTTGGATCGACGCGTTTGCGCTCAAACTAGTCACAGGCAACCCCGCGGGCGTGGTCTCGCTGACCGACGGGATTCCCGAAGCCGTGAGTCAACCGATCGCGTTTGCGCACAGCCGGGCCGAGACCGCCTTCTTGGGCCGATCGCCAGCGACCACTACCCTCTTCGCTGGTTCACCCCTCAAGCGGAAGTCGACCTTTGCGGCCATGCGACGCTCGCCACCGCCGGGGTGATTTCCAACCAACTAAAGTTCGCCGGCGATCGCTTGCTCTTCAAATCGCGATCCAGTCCGCGGTAGGTTTCGCGGGCAACTGAGGTTCGCTACGAACTCGATTTTCCGTCGCGACCCGCGATCCCCGGCCCGCCCCGACCTGCCACGCAAAGCAGATCTCTTTGCGCGGCGGCGAACGGTGGTGCCGTCTTGAAGGCGACCGGGTGCGCTCCCCCGGTCGCGCAGTTCGCTTGATCGATCTCTTTCAAAATGGGCCTCCGTCGCCACGCCAGCGGGCCGCGATTTGAGTGGCCTCTTGCCAACCCTCCTCGATGATTGCGGTCCACCCCATTGATGAGAAAAAACATCGCCATCCTCCTTTTCGACGAGGTCGAAGTGCTCGATTTCGCCGGCCCGTTTGAAGTGTTTTCGCTGGCCGACGGACTGTCGAAGGGCACCTTGTTCAATGTGTTCACCGTCGGCGTGCTGCCCGGCATCGCCCGAGCGCGCAACGGCCTCAAAATCGTGCCCGACTACCTCCTCGCAACCTGCCCCCGGGTAGATGTGCTGGTCGTCCCCGGCGGCAACGGCACCCGCGCCTTGATGGGGCAGGCGCCGGTGCTTGAGTGGATTCGCCGAGTCGCTCAACACGCCGAGCTCGTCGTGAGCGTTTGCACCGGCTCGCTATTGCTCGCCAAGGCCGACCTCCTCAACGGCCTGCGCATCACCACCCACCACACGATGCTCAAGGAGCTCGTGCAGCTGGCCCCGCGTTCGATCGTCGACCCGTCAGCTCGGTTTCACGACAACGGCAAATTTATCGTTGCAGCGGGAATCTCGGCCGGCATCGACGGCGCTCTCCATACCGTCACCCGGCTGGCGGGAGCGGGCACGGCAGCGGCGACCGCCCACCACATGGAATACACGCCCAGGACCTGACCTCGCGTTCTCATCACCGCAGTTGCAGAATGGCGGGCGGTTTGTTCACTAGCGGTTCGTGTCCTCGCCCTCGTCACGCCTCACCGTCGGTCTCGCGCTCGCGACCATCTACCTCGTTTGGGGAAGCACTTACTTGGCGATTCGGGTCGCTGTCGAAACGATGCCGCCCTTCGCCATGGCCGCCGGACGCTTCCTCATCGCCGGGTCTTTGCTTTTCGGCTTCCTGAAATTCCGCGGGGCGCCGCGGCCGACCGCTCGGCAATGGTTCGAAAACTCGATCATCGGCACGCTGCTGCTCGTGGGCGGCAACGGCCTCGTCGGTTGGGCTGAACAAGAGGTGCCCTCGGGTGTGGCCGCCCTCCTCATCGGCGTGGGACCGTTGTTCATCGTCTTGACCGAATGGGCTTGGCAGGGCGGGCAACGGCCCACCGCGCTGACGATGGTCGCCCTCGGGCTCGGCCTGATCGGGGTCGCTTGGCTCGCGGCTCCTTGGGAGCAATCCGGAGCCCACCGTCTTCCCCCCGTTGGCGTCGGCGTCATCATGGCCGCCTGCCTGTTCTGGGCGATTGGTTCGATCTATTCGCGCCACGCCCGGAGCGGCGCAGGACCGCTCATGTCGGCCTCGTTGCAGATGCTGGGTGGCGGCGGCGCGCTCATCGTCGTCGGACTGCTCACCGGCGATTTCCGTCGGCTCGAATTTGCCGCCATCTCCACCCACTCATGGTGGTCCTTCGTCTACCTCATCGTCGTCGGCTCGCTCATCGGGTTTTGCACCTTTGTGTGGTTGATGAAAAACGTGCCACCGGCGCTTGCCGCCACTCACGCCTTCGTCAACCCCCTCGTCGCCGTCGTCCTCGGTTGGTGGCTGCTCGACGAGGAAGTCTCCTCCCGCACGTTCGTGGCCACGGCCATCATTATCACCGCGGTGGTCATCATCACCGTGCAGAAAAACCGCACCCGCCTCGCCATCCCTCCTCGGCAGGCAGTGGGACTGATCGACGCCAAGGGCAAAGTAGGCAACCCGTCGTCCTGACCACGTCGCCTCCCCCGATCCTTCGCGAGCCTCAGCGACAATTCGCTCAGAGTTCCTTGAGCAATCCGATCAACGTCGCCGCATCCCGCCGGAAACTTTCTGGGGTATCGTGCTCGACATACTCAAGCATCGCATAGCGATCGCCGCCGATCTGCGCGGCGGTCTGGAGAATTTTCCGCCACCGGTCCGCCCCCACCGCCAGCGGTTGGCGCTGGTTTACGGTCTCCCAATGAAAGACATGAAGATGAGAGAGGCGGGGGGCCAGCTCACGGATGGCGTGAACACAGACCTCGTCGGTCATCCCGATCAAGGGTTGCCAGTAGGTGTGCAGATTGGGGCGGTCGACTTCGACCAACAACTGGCTGGTCGACTCATGGGTGTCGGCCAACGTGCCGCCGTGAAACTCGACGGCGACCTTCACCCCCGCTTTGGCCGCCAAGTCGGTGATCCGGCGCAGGTCTTCCACAATGCGCCAACGCCCGTCCTCGTCGACCGCGGCCGACCCCACCGAGCCCGCCCACACCCGAATCACCGGCGCTGCCAACTCCAGCGCGCTGGCCAGCACCTGATTAAACGGCAGGCCGTTGTTCTCGCTGTGTCCGACGCGAAAATAACTCCCATAAGCCGACACCGTGAGCCCGGCGTCTTGGGTCACGTCCCGCACCTCCCGCGCTCGGCCGACTTCGCCGTGGGGCACGTGAATATCGCCGCCCCACTCGATGCCTTTCAATCCGGCCGTCCGCACCAACGCCACGATCTCCTCGGGTGACAGTTTACGGAAAGTGATCGAAACCAAGCCTGGATGAATCATCGTCCCAACTTGCCGCCGAAGCCCGGCCACGCCAAGTGCATTTGCATATCGACGGGATCACCTTACCGTTTCGCTTGTCCCAATTCCCTATGAAGTCCCGCATTCTGATCACTCTTGCCCTGCTCGGCCTCGCCGGATGCAACACCTTTGAGAAACGTGCCGAGGAGAAAGCCGAGGTCTTTAATCAGCTTGACCCCGCCACCAAGGACAAGCTGAGCCGCGCCGTCGTGGAGATCGGTTTTTCGCCCGACCTCGTCTTTATTGCCCTCGGCAAGCCCGATTCAAAATCCGAGCGGGTCACGGAAGAGGGCCGCAGTGAGGTGTGGGTCTACAACTCTTACTATTCGGAATATCGCGGCTCCGAGATCGCCGGCTATCGCCGAATTGTCGACTACGATCCGTTTACCAAGCGCTACTACGTCTACTACGAACCGGTGCGGGTCGAAGTCTACCAAGACCACGTCGAGGATCGCATCCGGATCACTTTTAAGGACGACAAAGTCACCGTCATCGAGCAGGCCAAGTAGCCCAGTGATCGAGCTTGCCTTGGGGCAAAATCGGCGGGAGAGATCGCCCCATGAACCCCACCTGATCCGCCTGGCGGATAGCCTTGTGTGGCGGAGGAATCGGCTTGGTCGTGGCGCTGATTGGTTGCAGACGGTAACCACCGGCAGTCGCATCGAAGCCCGCATTCAGGAGATGCCCGAGGTCTTCGCCGCCCTCCCCAAGGAAGCGCAGAAAGATATCAAGTGAGGCTACGTGAAAACCAGCTTCAATCCCGCAATGGTCTCCATGGCGCGGGGCGATCCCGCGGAGACCGAGACGTCCGAGGACAGGTCCCGTGTCACTTGGACTTATTACGACGACCCTAAGATTTCCCAAGAGGTCGCCATGCGGAGTGGCGCGAGTGAAGCAAGAACCGCCTACTCCGCGGGAAACGACTCTCAACGCCAAGCCTCGACCCCGGGCAGCGCCCAGTCTTCGCAGCAAATGCACGAACAGGGCGGGATTAAATCGGCCGGTGAAAAGGAATACGTCGCGCCGGAGGATGATGCGCGGGTGTTGGTCATCTTTGATGACGGCAAAGTCATGGCCGGGCATCGCATCGAGAATTAAACGGCGCGGCATTTCCCTGTGGCCCGTCGGCCCGTGTGAACCTGTCCGCTCCTCGCCGGCACGCCTCCCTCGAGAGCGAGTGATACTACCTATGGCCTAATTGTTCGAGGCAGGGGCTATTTCGTTGGCAGGGAGTCGATTCGACGGCGTCATCCAATTTGTCATAAATTGACCCCTTATCATGACTGCACCCGCCTCCCGTATTCTTTCGCCCCGCCGCAAAACGACGCTCGCTGACTCCGCGGTCACCCTCGCCGAGGAGCAGTTGGCCCACTTCCACATCGACCCCGCGTCCCCTTTTGGCGCGCCGATGCTGCGGTTGACCGAGAAGCTCTACCATGCTCACACCGATCTCGACGAGCTCTGGCAGACCACCGTCCGCGAGCTCGCCAAACTCCCGCGCCACGACCGGGTAGCTTTGTTCAACGCCAAGAAGTTTATCGCGTTCCAGTTAGCCAAGCTACTCGACACCCTGCAAAACCCGACCCGCGCCGTTCACCAATCCCTCGGGCACTCCACCGCCACCACGTTAGCCAAGGGCCCCTACCCGACTTTCGACAACGTCGCGGCGATCTTTTCCGCCAACCCCGTCATCACCCGCACCGCGACCTATATCTTCGCCTGCACGGAGTGGATCGACGACGCGTTTCAAGGCCGCGAGTTCCTGCACGAGATTTACTCCCGCCTGCTCAATCCGACTTCGATCGCGCTCGCCAATCACATCGTCGACATCGAGGCCGGCGCTCACGCCAACGAATACATGGCGTGGAATTTCAATAGCGGCATGGCGGCCATCGATGGCATCCTGTCGCACGTCGTCGGCTACGAGGATATCGTGCTTTCCTCCCGCAACGTCTACGGCGGCACCTACCAACTCCTCCACGATTGGTTCGCCAAGAAATCTAATCTGAATGTCGGGGTCGAATTCTTCGACGGTGCCTCCGCCGACGATTTTAAATCCGCCCTCAAGCTCGCCCAGACAAAATACGCTGATCGCCTCGCGGCCGGTCGCCACGTCTACGTCTTCATCGAAAGCCCTTGTAACCCGCACGGCGTCTTCCTCGACGTCCCGGCCATCTGCCGGGCCGCCCACGCCGACGGCCTCATCGTCATGCTCGACGCGACCGTCGGCACGCCGTTCCTCATTCGGCCGTTGCAACGCGAGGTCCTCGAGGAGCGTCCCGACTACGTCATTCACAGTTACACCAAGGACCTCACTGGCGGCGGCAACACGACCGCCGGCGTCGTCATCGGTCGCAACGCCAACATGTTTGCCGCCAAGGGCGACGACGGTTGGGACCAAACTCTTTTCTGGAACGTCTACTACGTGAAGGGCGCCTTCCTCGATGCCGACAAAGCCTTCGAGGTGCTCAGCGGTATGAAGACCCTCGAGATGCGCATGCTCAAGAAGTGCATCAACACTCGCATCCTCGCTCGCTGGCTCGCCTCCCATCCCGCAGTCACCGTCAACGGCCCCGCCAATCCCGCGTCGTCGAACTACGCGGTCTGCGAAAAGCTCAGCTACCTCGGATTGCCCGCGCCGCTCTTCACGATCGATTTCGAAAAAGCCGGACTCGACCGCATGACTTTCGAGCGCTTCTTCGACTCTCTCTCCCCGATGTTCGGCCACATGGTTTCGCTCGGCCAGAGCAACACCGTCGTGCTCTGCCCCGCTCTCACTTCGCATAGCGAACTCGGACCCGACGCGCTCCGGGCCGCCGGCATTTCGCCCACGACCATTCGAATCGCCGTCGGCGACGAGGATCCACGCGAATTGATCGCCGGTTTCCTGCAGACCGCCCAACTCGCGCTCGACGACCTCATCCCCGGCTTCACCCAGAAGTTCATGGGGGCGTCAGAAATCGACGCGTTGGTCGACGAACTCTACGTCGAAACCCACCGAGCCCACGCCAAGGCTCAGCCGCGTTTCCGCACCGACCGTTAAGCGCCGGCCGCGGAGGTTCGCCTCGCGTTTACGACAGACTCGACGGTTGACCGCTCGGGACGCGACCGCCATTGGTTGCGTCTTATGGCTACCCCTGAAAACCGTCGAGCTCACTGGCGGGCCAATCTGCGGCTAATTGCCGGACTCTTATTTGTGTGGGCCTTCGTTTCGTTTGGCTGCGCGATCTTCTTCGTCGACTACCTCGACCAGTTTAAGATCGGCGGATTCAAGCTCGGTTTCTGGATGGGCCAACAAGGCTCGATCTACGTCTTCGTCCTCCTGATCGCCTACTACTGGTGGCGCATGCACCGGCTCGATCGCGAACACGACGTGCACGAAGACTGATCCCCCGCTCTTCCTCGTTCCTCCTTATCTTTCTCTTTCTCCCTCTCCGCGATTGATCGCCCCCAGCCCCGCTCTGCCCCATGACTGTTCAGCATTGGACCTTTCTCATCGTCGGTCTCTCGTTCGCTCTCTACCTCTACATCGCCTATCGTTCGCGGGCTAGCTCCACCAGCGAGTTTTATGTCTCCGGTTCCTCGGTCCATCCGATTCACAACGGCATGGCGACGGCGGCGGACTGGATGAGCGCCGCGTCGTTCATTTCCATGGCGGGGTTGATCTCGTTCATGGGACGCGACGGCAGCGTCTACCTGATGGGTTGGACGGGCGGCTACGTGCTCCTCGCCCTCCTCCTCGCGCCGTATCTGCGCAAGTTTGGCAAGTTCACCGTGCCCGACTTCGTGGGCGATCGCTACTACTCTCAAATCGCGCGGATGGTTGCCGTGCTGTGTGCGATCGTGGTGTCGTTCACTTACATCGCCGGGCAGATGCGCGGCGTCGGCATCGTCTTTTCCCGCTTTCTCGAAGTGCCAATTAACACCGGCGTCATCATAGGCACCTTCATCGTTTTTTGCTACGCCGTCCTTGGCGGCATGAAAGGGATTACCTACACGCAGGTCGCCCAGTATTGCGTGCTCATCTTCGCCTACTCCGTGCCCGCGATCTTTATCGCGATTCTGATGACCGGAAATCCGATCCCGCAGCTCGGCTTCGGCTCCACGCTCAGCGACGGCAGCGGAATCAACCTGCTCGACAAACTCGACGGGCTCAGCACCGAGCTAGGCTTCGCCGCCTACACCTCCGGAGTGCGCCCCACGATCGACGTCGCGGCCATTACCCTCGCCCTCATGGTGGGCACCGCCGGACTCCCTCACGTGATCGTGCGATTCTACACTGTGCCGAGTGTCAAGGCGGCCCGCGCCTCAGCGTTCTGGGCGATTCTCTTCATCGCGATCCTCTACTCTACCGCCCCTGCGATCGCCGCCTTTGCTCGCACCAATCTGCTCAACACCGTCAACAACGCGACCTACTCGGAAGTGCCCGAGTGGTTCAGCAACTGGGAGAAGACCGGCCTTATCGCCTTCGACGACAAAAATGGCGATGGACGCATTCAATATTACAACGACCAGAGCCCTGACGAAGCGTTTCTCGCCAAGGCCACCGCCGCCGGTTGGCGGGGCAATGAGCTCACCATCGATCGCGACATCATCGTGCTCGCCAATCCTGAGATCGCACGTTTGCCCAATTGGGTGATCGGTCTCGTGGCCGCCGGTGCGCTCGCCGCCGCGCTCTCCACCGCCGCCGGCTTGCTCCTCGTGATCTCGACCGCCTTTGCCCACGACTTCGTCAAGCGTGGCATCAAGCCCGACATTTCGGAAAAAAGTGAACTCCGTTGCGCCCGGTTTGCTGCCGGAGCCGCGGTGATTGTCGCCGCCTACTTCGGGATCAATCCGCCGGGCTTTGTCGCCCAAGTTGTCGCCTTCGCCTTCGGCCTCGCCGCCGCCTCCTTCTTCCCCGCGATCCTCATGGGGATTTTCCAAAAATCGATGAACCGCGAAGGCGCGATCAGCGGCATGATTGTCGGGATCGCCTTCACCGCGACCTATATCATTTGGTTCAAATTCGTGCACCCCGAGCTGAACACCCCCGCCCACTGGTGGTTCGGCATCTCCCCCGAAGGCATCGGCTCCCTCGGCATGCTCTTCAACTTCGCCGTCGCCCAACTCGTCGCCCGCTTCACCCCCCCGACGCCCCCCGCCATCCAAGACCTCGTCGAAAGCATCCGCGTCCCCCAAGAACTCCGGACAAAGTAGCGCGAGCAGGTAGCGCGCGTTATCCCCAACGCGCCACCGCCGGATCTCTACTCGCCACTACGATCTCTCGGCTCAACGCAGCATGATCACTCCAGCGTCTTTGCCTCAGACCACACCTCACATGCGATTGGTGAGCTGGAACTGCAAAAGAGCGTTTCATCGCAAGACTTCCTTCGCCGAGGAACTTGGGCCCGATCTGCTCGTCGTCCCGGAATGTGAAAAACCCGGGTCCATCACCCAATCGTTCGGAGCAAAACCGCTGCGGTCGCATCACTGGATCGGCGACAATCCACGCAAGGGGTTGGGGGTCTTCTCTTTTGGGGAGTATTCGTTGGAGGTTCATTCCGCCTATGACCCGAAACATCGCTGGATCCTGCCTGTTCGGGTCAGCGGACCGTTCTCGTTCACCCTGCTCGCGGTTTGGGCGATGCCCCATGGAGATGCTCGGTCCTATGTGCAGCCGTTGATCGACGCGCTGGAAAATTACGCCCCCCCTTCAGGACGAGGCCGACGTCGTTTGGGCCGGTGATTTCAACGCCAATTTTCAATTCGATAAGCCGACGCTTCGGCACAAGTTCAGCGATTTCGTGACCGCCCTCGGTCAACGAGACATCCACAGCCTTTATCACCGCGACCGAAACTGCCTGCACGGGCAGGAAAGTGAAAAGACGTTCTACATGCATCACTCGGCGGAAAAGGAGTATCACATCGACTACCACTTCGCCGGTTCGAAAGTGCCTGCACGCCCCTTCGAGATGACCATCGGAACCCACGAGGCGTGGAGCAAACTCAGCGACCACGTCCCGCTGATAACGGATATCGCTATCGAGGACTGAATCGTCTGCAACAAACTCGCCCTGTGAAACCGCCCCTCGAAGAACAACGCCGAACCGTCGCCAAGGTGGATGAACTCATGGCCGTGCTCGCCGCCCTCGAAGCCGCCCGCACCTCCGCCGAATCCCTCCTCGCCGCCACGATCGCCAAACTCGGCGCTTAAGTGATAATCTCACCTCCATCGAGACATTGCTCAGCAACTACACGCGGGTTCGCCAAGAGAGGAGCCAATGGTGGATTGAGAAGGGTCCGTCTCCCGACGGACCACGGATGGTCAGGGGACCGCTCCTCCATTATAATGAGGCCATCACCCGCCAACCCAATGTCACTTAATAGGTGACATTGGGCTCAGGCTGGTCCCAACCGCTTTACGACTGGCGACGTTTATGGAGAGCGGGGTCTCCCCACCCCGCCCTAGCCTCGGCGAAGGAGGAACCCCACCAAGGTTGCATCCGTGGATTCCAAAGGCGGGGTTCGGAAACCCTCCCCTACAGTTTTGAATCCAAATGCACTCAGCGACGGGGCTACCCCGTTTCGCAGGGCGGTTCGTTTCTGATTTCGACTTTCGGCGCGAGGGGGCTCAAGTTCACCGCAACCCGTTCGCGTGATGTCGGCGAATACGATTACTCCCGTTCCCCAGACTTATGTCGCCCTGCGCGAAGCGGTGGCGGCCGCGATGATCCAAGGGCAACGTCAGGCTGAGTTCGCAAAGTTTAGATTGACGGGAATAAGCCGTCATATGTAGGGAATAAACCGTCAATGAGCTTGCTGACCCTTCTCTTCCCCCAAATGCGCGCCGAGGTGCTGCGGCTGCTTTTCGCCGATCCGCAGCGCGAAGTGCATGTGCGAGATTTGGAACGCCTGAGCGGACTCAACGTCAAGACGGTGCAAGCTGAGTTGGCCAAACTCTCTCAGGCCGATCTCATCACGAGTGAGCGCGACGGCAATCGTCGCTATTACCGAGCCAACGCCAGCCATCCGCTGTTCGTTGATTTGCAGCAGATCGTGTTGAAGACCGCCGGCCTGCGCGATGTGCTGGCCGACGTGCTGGCCCCGGTGAAAGGAATCAAGGCTGCCTTCGTCTTTGGTTCACTGGCGGCGGGCACAGGCAAGGCCGCGAGCGACGTGGACCTGTTAGTCATCGGCGATGCCGGCCTGCGCAAACTTGCTCCCGTGCTGCGCTCTGCCGCGCAGGTGCTGGGCCGGGAGATCAATCCGGTCACGATGACCGCCACTGAGTTCAAAAAGGGACGTAGCCAACACCCGCTGTTGCTCGACATTTTGGGCAAACCCAAACTCTTCGTGAAGGGAGGCAGCGATGAGCTTGAACGACTGGGTTAAGGCCAATCTGCTCAAGGCCCACACGCCGACGCGCGATCAGATCATCAAAATATTTGGCGTAGTCGACCGGGATTTGGAGGACTCGAAGCGCAATCTCTCGCCCGATGGCCAGTTCAACATTGCCTACAATGCGGCGCTACAGCTCTGCGCGATTGTTCTCATGGCGGAAGGATGGAAGGCCGAAAAGCAAAAGGCCCACTACCTCACAATCGCGGCCCTGCCAAAAATATTGGGGCAGGAGTGGCAGGATGGGGCCGACTACCTCGACACCTGTCGGTCCAAGCGTAACGGGCTCGAATACGACGCCGCCGGCAAGGTAAGCGCCGCGGAGGCCAAAGAACTGCGCGGGTTTGCGGCGGAGCTGCGCGAAGCCGTCGTTTCCTGGCTTGGCCAGAAGCATCCGAAACTCTCCCCTTGGAAACTATAGTTCTACGGTAATCGCGAGCGCTGGTCGGGCGGTTCGTTTCTGACTTCGACTTTCGGCGCGGGTTGGCTCAAGTTCGCCGCAACCCGTTCGCGTGATGTCGGCGAATACGATTACTCCCGTTCCCCAGACTTATGTCGCCCTGCGCGATGCGGTGGCTGCCGCGATGATCCAAGGGCAACGTCAGGCCGAGTTCGCCAAGATCAGCGCCTACCACGAAATGGGCCGACTGATTCACGAGCACGTGTTGCTCTACCAAGAACGGGCCGACTACGGCGCGAAGACCCTGCCTCGACTGGCCAGCGACCTGCACCTCGACCGCTCCGTGTTGCTCCGCTGTGTGCAGTTTTTTCGGGCCTTTCCAATTGTCGCCCATGGGCGACAATTGAACTGGGCGCACTACCGACTGCTCATCCCTTTAGAGGACAAAAAGCTGCGTCTGCAATTGGCCGCCAAGACCGCCAAACACAACTGGACCTCCCCCGAGCTCGCCGCACGGATTCAGGGGTCGAGGCAACCGATCCCAACACCCGAGCCCGTCGTCGACGTCGAATATCCCTCGCCCTCACGCCTCACGCCGAAGCGTGGGACGACGGGGGTTTGCCTTCGGATCTTCCTCCGGCAGGTTTCCTGAGTCAAAAGCAACATACCATCAACACGGATGCACACGGATAGAAACCTGATTGAAAATCTGTCCGCTCACTTCCTTCTCGTGGCTCGACAAATCGAACTCGCGGATGGTAGCATTTTCAGCGGAATTAGCGTTATGGCACAGATAAAGATCTACGGACACGCTCAACACCGAAACACCCATCGCGCGGGCATCTCGGATGCGATTCATTCGTGTGCGGTGGCTGAGTTGGGGCTTCCTGAAGAAAAGCGGTTTCACCGTTTCATTCCTTTGGCGCCGGAAGATTTCATCCATCCTGCTGATCGCTCCGAAGCCTACACGATCATCGAAGTCAGTTTATTCTAGGGACGCACGGTCGAAACCAAGAAGGCTTTTAGTCGCGCTCTCTTCGCCAAATTTGCCGAGACCGGATTGGCCCAAAGCAACGATCTCGAAATCACGCTCACGGAAACACCCCGTCACAACTGGGGTATTCGTGGTGTCCCTGCCGACGAGTTGAATCTGAATTACACGGTAGAGAGATAGACAGAGGGTTGATCGCAACGGTATGGGGTGGATTGCCGGGCCGACCGGACAATATACGGCGCACCCAGCGTGTATGGGATCGGGTCAAGGGTAACAGCGGTCACGCCGCACCTGTAAGAGCTCAGTCTTCTTCGCGGTGAGATTACCTTAAACGAGAGACTTAGACAGCGCGCGCGACGGGCACAGGGATGTGCCCATCCACCTTTGTAGTCACCCAAAAAAAGGACGGACACGTTGCTGTGTCCACCCTTGGAGAAATCTAGAAATCGCAGAGGCTTAGCTTGAGAAGAGGATCGTCTTGTTACCGTTCACGATCACCCGGTCTTCCAGGTGGTAGCGCAGGCCACGTGAGAGCACGGCGTTTTCGACGTCCTTGCCCAACCGCATCATGTCCTTGGTGGTGTCGCTGTGGCGAATGCGCACCACATCCTGCTCGATGATCGGACCCGCATCGAGCTCCTCGGTGACATAGTGACAAGTCGCGCCGATAAGTTTCACGCCGCGTTCTTCCGCCTGGTGGTAAGGTTTGCCGCCGACAAAGGAGGGCAGGAAGCTGTGATGAATATTGATGACACGATGTCGGTAGCGTTCGCATAACCACGGCGGGAAGATCTGCATGTAACGCGCCAGCACGATGCTATCAGGCTCCGCCTCGCCAATGAGTGATGCTGTTTTCTCCAAGGCCGCTTGCTTGCCGGCCTGATCTTTGGGCACGGGAACGTAATGGTAGGGAATCCCATACCACTCGACCAATGAGCGCAGATCTTCGTGATTGGAAATCACGCACGGGACGTCGAACTCCAAGTCGCCGACCTTGCGACGGTGCAACAGGTAGGCCAGGCAGTGATCAAACTTGCTCACCAACAGCACGACCCGCTGCCGGCGTTGCGCATTGGCCATCCGCCACTCCATTTTCAGATCCTGCGCAATCGGCGAGAACTCCTCTTCGAGGCGGGCGAGGACTTCAGCTCCGCCGGCGATGACAAATTCCGACCGCATAAAAAAGGTCTGGCTACGCGCGTCGTGATACTGGGAGGCCTCCATAATGGACGCCTCCCGATCGGCCAGAAAAGTGGCCACGCGGGCCACAATTCCGATTCGTTCTGGACAGGAGGCGATGAGCCGCAAGCGGGACTGTTCAGGCGTCTTCATTCAGGCGTTTGTCGGAAACGGTGGCCCGCACTTCAGTTTGAATATGGCTCTCGACGCAGGGCCGGCGAGGGCTGCCCTTGGGCTCACCCCAAACGACTGAAACCGCAGAACCGTCAGCGACATTGGCATCAACCATGGCCAAGGAAAACCATCCGCGAACGTTGGTCGTGTAGACCGTGTAAGTGGAGAGACCCGCCATCTTGCCGCCGGAGAGAATCGTATCGAAGGGTAGGATCGAGTAGAACGCATTCGGCATTTCCATGTATTTGAAGCGCTCGCCCTGGCTGAGTTGACTGGCATTGATGCGCAGCGCGTCCTCGTTATTCCAACGCAGCCACACTTTGCGGCGATGCGGTTGGTCCGCGAGTTTCTCGAGGGCGGCGCGACCGATGAAATCGTGGTCGAACTTGACATGGCGTCCGTAGCCCAGATCCCACGGGGTCTGGTAATAATCTTCGATCTTGGCCGAGTTAAAACTGCCGCCGAGGGAAGCGTTGGCCTCGAAGCCGTTGGCCGGGAGCCATTCGCGATAAGCCTTCATCTCTTCACCCCAAATGGCAGGCATCGGCGAAGGGATCCAACCACTCTCGGGCGAAACGGTCGCGTAGGAGCGGCTACCGCCCTGAACCAAACCAAATTTCTCACCGGCCTTCAGCAGCGCGTCGCGCACGGCTTCACCATCCGCCGCTGGACCATGCAGCTCGAGCCCACCCATGCGGGACATGTTGTGGTTGAGCGCGCGCACCTTGCAGCCCGCGATCTTCAAATCCCCAAGGTTGAAGAACTTGATCTCCGGGAATTCGCCCTCGTGCACGCTCTTGATGAGCTCCAAGGCATGGGGACCCTGAATCTGATAACGGTAGATCAAACGACCACCGGCATTGCTGACCGTGCGCTCATCGCGCGTGACTTTGACATCGTAATTGCCGCTGACGGCATTGAACTCGATCCAGTTTGGCACCGAAGGACGCCCGACGACGCTGACCTTGTTCTCGGCATGGCCAAAGAGAATAGCATCGCCGATGACGTAGCCGTCGTGGTTACAGGTCACGATCTGCTTAGCCTTGTTCGGTCCGAAATTCTTCAGCGTGTTGACCGCCACATCGGAAAGCAGGCGATTCAAGTCTGGGCCCTCAAAATAGACATCCTTCATGTGGAAGGATTGGTCGAAGAGAACGACGCTCTTCTGCCAGGCTTCCTGTTCGTCACGCCAGTTGCTGTATTCAGGCTTGTCGGGGAACTGATAGCCGCCGACCGGCGCGTGGCGCAGCATGTCGACGGGGCTGGAATACTGCTGGAGTTTGGCTTCGAGACTCGTGGGGGTTTCGGTGTTCATGAATTTAGATGATTCGGGTTTGTAGATGAAAATTTAGGAAATTGAAAGGTAACGCGAGACCGCTCGGACCGCCGAGCGAACGGAAGGCCCGGCGGTTCTTCCCCGTCTCTACTGCGGTTAAGTTTTCGTTGGAGAGGGGTGGGGTTGAAGTGGACAGATGGAGATGCGGCGCCCACGCCGCGAATTCGCACGATAACCAGAACGCGACAAAGGCGCCGAGTCCCCCCAAGACGTCCCCCCGTGTCGGAAAATATTCATAGCTTGCTCAATGAGGCGGCAGGGAAGGTTTCTTCGCCAGATGATCGCGGCCAAGCCAGGTATTGGCCCAACTGGAAGTGCCCCGCAGATGCTGATCCTGCATCACGGGCACATGGGAGAGCAACTCCTCGGAACGACCCTCGTATTTCAGGCGATCGTAGGCGCGCGACCAGATGCACTCAAAGTCATCCACCTCGCAAAGCCCGTCGCGGGTGCCGCCACAAGGGCCGTTGCGCTGGTTTTTCGCACAGGCGGATTCGGGACAGAGAAAAGCGATTTCAGGCAGCGAGCAGTCGCCGCAATCCTTGCAGCCAAACATCACACTCTTGCTCGCGTGTTCGATGGCGCGCAGCCAGCTCGGACCCTGTTTCGGGTCGCGAGCACTGGCACAAAGCTTCTCGCCAAGTTTCGCCATCCCCTTCCCCGGCGTAAACATCAGGTCATGGGTAAACTTTGAAAACCGATAGCTGAACGTCACGTTCGCCGTCTTCGGGCGCGTCTGCAGGGAGGCTTCGTAAACTGGATCTAATTTCTCCGGGTCGGCCAGACCCGTAGCGTCATCCTTCGCGAACACGAAGAATTCCCCGGGGCGCGCATACTGAATCTCCCGCGCAAACTGCTTCCAGTCATCGGGCGCAAAACCGCGCTCGATTTCCAAGATAAACTCAATCTCCGCCACGGTGTGCACCCCGCCGAAGTAGGCGCCGCGATAACCCAGTCCGCGATAGATCGCGATTTGCTTGGCCGCGAGTTCGAGGAAGAACGCCTTGCCCTTGTCCGGAGTTTCCCGCTGCGCTTCGCAGATTTCCGCCAGCTCATCCGAAATAACGACGCCGGGAATTCTCTGGGTGCGGAAGACTTTCGCCACTCCGGGATTGAGCACATAGACATTGCCGATCAACGGCACTTCGCCATGTCCGCGCCGCTGCATCCAGGCGATCAACTCGTGGATCTTGCGCGAGTCGTAGCCGATCTGGTTGATGAGAAATCGCGCGCCCGCCGCGATTTTCTTCTCCATCTTGAGCAGCTGGGGAATGACTTCGTTTTCGAGCAGCTTGAAATTGGTTACGACCGCACCGGAGAAAAACCGCGTGGGATCGAGGCGGGCCGCCTTCTTTGAAGATGCCTTGGTGACATCGAGCCCGGCGTTCATCTGACCCAACAGGGTGAGCAAACCGATTGAATCGATATCGAACACCGGTTTGCCGCCACCGCCGATGCCCGTGCCGGAGTAATCGCCGGTCAGCACGAGCAGATTGTGAAAACCCTCACTGGCCAGATGCCACGCCTCACTCTCGAGCGCATTGCGGTTGAAATCCTTGCACGACAGATGGATCACCACCTCGCGCCCGGAATCGCGGAACGGTCCGCCCAACGCCGGGGCCGCCAGCATGGGATTGCCGCCGGCATTGTCGGTAATCGAGACCCAGTCGATTCGTTCGCATTTCGCGAGGTCGCGGGAAAATTCGACCGTCTTGGCGGCCCGCGTCTCCACGACAGTGCCCCGGGTGGAAACCAGTTCCACGCCGATGAGGAATTCGCGCGAGCCTTCAAATTTATCCGCCAGTGTCTTCATGTAATTTCGGGCCACTTACGCCGCGCTGACAAAACTCCCCCATGATCTACCCCAACGCGGTATTTTGCAGCGAAGCGCAGATGCAACTTCGGCTTGCGAAGCGGCAGGATGATGAGGGTTAACCATGGAGTAGTTGGCTTGGGCAATCGGGTAGACATATTACGCTGGTTAAGGTTGCACGTCTTGGCGGTTCGGGCTTGTCTGGCTTTGCATATCGGGCATTTTTGATGAAAAATCCAGTTTCGCGGCCCATTGCGGTCACCCTGCCTTCCCACGGGATTGCCTTCGCCGAGAGCGTGCACGGGCCGCGTTTCCACATGGCGGAACGGGCGGATAACTTTCACAAAATCATCTATGTGCTGCAGGGCCGCGTGTTGTTTACAGAGATCGCCCAGGGCAAAGCCCTGCAAGCCGCCGCCGGGGCGGCCGTCTGCGTCAACGCGGGGGTCCGGCACAAGGTTGCCGACATGGAGCCACCTACCCTGCTTCTGCTCTGCTTCACCCGCGAATTTCTGATCCGCGATATCGAATTAGAGCACCTGTGGGCACGACTGACTGACACCCGGGCGGCGAGGGTCCATCCCAGTGGCACTTGGAGCTCGCGATTCGAAGCGCTCTGGCGGGCGGGCATCGTCGAGCAAACGGGAACTCAACCCGGGCGCGAGGTCGCCCTGCGAGCCGCCGCCGAAAACATTTTGGTCGCCCTCGCTCGCCTGCCGATCGATGCACCCGCCGATTTGGCGGGGCGCCGCGTGGCCAATGTCGCCCGGGAGCTCGCGGAAACGTTTTACGAACCCTGGAATCTCGACCGCGCTTGCGCCCATGCCGGGATGTCCCGCCGACACTTCAGCAAGCTCTTCCGCGAACAAATTGGCCGCACCTTTCTGGAGCACCTCACCGAGCTGCGCCTCACCCACGCGGCCAAGCTCCTCGACGAGAACCGACACTCGATCATCGGGGCGGCGTTTTCCAGCGGCTACGGCGACCTCTCGCACTTCTACCGCCTATTCCGCGCGAGGTTCGGCCACCCACCGCGGGTTTGGTTGGAAAAAAGACACGACGCGGCCTTGCCCCCCAAAGGCTGAGAATGCTAGCTGGGGATCGCTCTCATGAAAATCATCCGTCACCTCACCCCTTCCGGCCCCGCCTATGCCGCGCTTCAACCTGACGGTTCGGCGCTCGAAATTACCGGCGATCTCTATGGCGACTACCAAGTCACCGATCGCACCGTGGAACAGGGCAAACGGCTCGCGCCGATTGTGCCGACGCAGATCCTCTGCATCGGGCTCAACTACCGGCAGCATGCGGCGGAAAGTAACGCCAAAGTCCCGGAGCGCCCCATCCTTTTTGTCAAGGGTATCAATGCCCTGCAGCACCCCGGTGACCCCATCGAGATTCCGACGAGACTCGCCAGCCACGAGGTGGATTACGAGTGCGAGCTCGCCGTGGTCATCGGCAAGTCCTGCAAAAACGTCAGCCGCGAGCAAGCTCTCGACTACGTGCTCGGCTACACCTGTGCGAACGACGTGTCGGCCCGCGACCACCAGATCAAACTCGGCGGCGGTCAATGGTGTCGCGGCAAGTTCTTCGACACCTTTGCCCCATTGGGACCATGCCTCGTGACCGGCGAGGACATCCCCAATCCCAACACTCTCAAGATCGCCACGATTCTCAATGGTGAGCGCGTGCAGGACTGGACCACCAGTGACATGATTTTTGATGTGCCGGCCATCATCGCCTATCTGAGCGGCAGCACCACCCTCCTGCCCGGCACGGTCATCCTGACCGGCACTCCGCAAGGGGTCGGCATGGCGGTCAAACCTAACCCGCGTTGGCTCAAGGCCGGCGACACCGTGAGCATTGAAATTGAAAAAATTGGCACCTTGACCAACCCGGTCGTGAACGAGGCCTGAACTTCAGGTTGAAGTGCAAAGGGGCAAGGACGCAAAGATTTGCGTGTTCGCTGATTGCTTGGTAACTTCGCGCCTTTGCGCTTTTAAAAAATTCTCCATGAAGCACGTCCACCTCGACACGGTTCCTTGGACCGAAGGGGGATCTACGGGGCAGGGTCTTTTGTTTTGAGGTCATTTTGAGCGGAGGATACGCAGGCAGGCGGCGGGGTTGGCGTAGAGGTGTTCCTTGACGATGGGCAGGGGCCGGCCCGGGAAGTGCTGCGGGAGCAAGGTG